>Ga0310786_10004230_pt1 | contig 20117 bp, 17 predicted proteins | sample AusTroGonzalo_MG_FD_203881 | JGI IMG/M metagenome (GOLD analysis project Ga0310786, IMG submission 203881) | Bovine rumen microbial communities from tropical cattle in Woodstock, Queensland, Australia - Gonzalo_03 (v2) (version 2) | ecosystem: Host-associated > Mammals > Digestive system >... | reverse complement strand
CATCTCCGATCACACGCTGGGGTAAGCATCATGTCTGAAAAAATCGGCAACGTCTGGGTATTCATCGAACAGGAGGCGGGCAAGATCGCCTCGGTCAGTCTGGAACTCGTGAGCAAGGGGCGCGAGCTCGCCGACCGGCTCGGAGTCAAACTCGAAGCCGTGCTGCTCGGCGACAAGGTCGAGCACTGCGCCGCGGAGCTCTTCGCCTACGGCTGCGACAAGGTCTTCCTCGCCGAGGATCCGCGGCTGGAGCCCTTCACCGTCATGCCCTACGCCAAGGTCATCATGGACATGATCCGGGAGCACCGCCCCAACATCCTGCTCTTCGGCGCGACGCTCAAGGGGCGCGAACTTGCGCCGCGAGTCGCTTCGGAAAAGCGCGCCGGCCTCACCGCCGACTGCACCGATCTCAAGATCGACGACTTCGACGACGTCAAGAGCGGCAAGCATTACAGCGACAAGCTGATGCAGATCCGTCCCGCCTTCGGCGGCAACATCATCGCGACCATCGTCAACTCGTGGGACGATCCGCAGATGGTGACCGTCCGCGAGGGCGTGATGAAAATGGGTACGCCCGACCGCTCGCGCACGGGTGAGATCGAGCGCGTCAAGGTCGCGCTGACCGAGGCCGAGACGGTCGTGAAGGTCATCGAGCGCGTCCGCGCCGAAAAGTCGGTCGACCTGCGCGGAGCGCAGATCATCGTCGCCGGCGGTTACGGCGTCGGCAGCGCCGCCAACTTCAAGCTGATCCGCGACCTCGCCGAGGCGCTGGGCGGCGAAGTCGGCGCTTCGCGCGCCGCGGTCGACGCCGGGTGGATCGACCACGACCATCAGGTCGGGCAGACCGGCGTGACGGTCCGTCCGCGTCTTTACATCGCCTGCGGCATTTCCGGCGCGATCCAGCACCGGGCGGGCATGTCCGAATCCAAGAAGATCATCGCGATCAACACCGATCCCGACGCGCCGATCATGGCGTGCGCGCACTACGCGATCATCGGCGACCTCAACACGGTGATCCCGGAAATGATAAAAGCCTTCAAGGCCAAGCAATAAGGAAGATGTGAACATGGCCAACTTCTACACCGACAACGCCGACCTCGGATTCGTGCTCGAACACCTCGACCTCGCCGAGGCGGTGGAAATGATCGAAGGCGGATACTCCTTCGCCGACAAGTTCGAAAACGCCCCGCGCGACTTCGCCGACGCGCTCGACAACTACCGCCGCGTCCTCTCCGTCGTCGGCGAGGTCTGCGCCGACCGCATCGAGCCGCGCAGCCGCACCGTCGACCTCGAAGGTCCCAAGTTCGCGGACGGCGTCGTCACCTACCACCCGCTCACCAAGCAGAACCTCAAGGATCTCAACGACGCCGGCGTGATGGGCGTGATGCTCGAACACGAATACGGCGGGCTGAACTTCCCCGTTTCGGTCTACACGATGATGACCGAAATGGTCTCGCGCGCCGACGGTTCGCTGCAGAACATCTTCGGTCTGCAGGACATCGCCGAGACGATCAGCTTCTTCGGCAACGACGAGCAGAAGGCCAAGTATCTGCCCAAGTTCGCCGCCGGCGAGTACGACGGCGCGATGGACCTCACCGAGCCGGATTACGGCAGCGACCTGCAGGCGGTCCGCCTGCGCGCCTGGCAGGACGAAAAGACCGGCCAGTGGTATCTGAACGGCATGAAGCGCTTCATCACCAACGGCTGTGCGCAGGTGCATCTGGTGCTCGCCCGCAGCGAGGAAGGCTCCCGCGACGGCCGCGGCCTGTCGATGTTCATCTGCGAGAAGTGCCCGCAGCTGGTCGTCCGCCGCATCGAGAACAAGATGGGCATCCACGGCGTCGCCACCTGCGAACTGCAGTTCAACGACGTCCCCGCCCAGCTCTGCGGCAAGCGCCGTCTGGGGTTGATCCGCTACGTGATGAGCCTGATGAACGGCGCGCGCGTGGCGATCAGCGCGCAGGCGGTCGGCATCGCCGAGGCGGCGTACCGCGAAGCCCGCAAGTACGCCTCCGAGCGCGAGCAGTTCAAGAAGACCATCGACAACTTCCCGGCGATCTACTCGATGCTGGCGTCGATGAAGGTCAAGCTCACCGCCGCGCGGACTCTGCTCTACGAGACGACGCTGGTCGTCGACCTGCGCAACAGCTACACCAAGCTGGTCGAAAAGGGCGAGCCCACCGAGGAACAGCGGGCGCTGCAGAAGTACTACACCAAGCTCGCGGCGATCCTCACCCCCATGTGCAAGGCGCTCGCCACCGAGAGCGCGAACCAGATCGCCTACGACGCGATCCAGATCCACGGCGGCACGGGCTTCATGCGCGACTTCAACGTCGAGCGCTTCTACCGCGACGCGCGCATCACCAACATCTACGAAGGCACGACGCAGCTTCAGGTCGTCGCGGCGATCGGCGGCGTGATGCAGCGCGATCTGGATAAGCGGATCGGCGAACTCGCGGCGCTGGAACTGCCGGCCAAGCTCGCCGCACTGCGCGAAAAGCTGATGAAGCTCCACGAAAAGCACCTCGAAGCCGTCCGTGCGGTCGCGGAAAAGCACGACGTCGAATATCACGACCTCGTCGCCCGCGCGCTGGTCGAGATGGAAACCTACGTCTTCGTCGGTTTGCTCTTGCTGCGCGACGCCGCCAAGTGCGCCGACCGCGAGGCCATCGCCGAGCGCTTCGTGCTCGACGCGGTCCCGGAATTCGAGGCGCGGTACATGCGCGTCACGTCGCTCGATCCGACTTTGATCGAGCGCCGCCGCGACATCATCGATTACTGACAGATTTTCAAGGACAAAGGAGATATTTATGAACAACGCATATCTCAACCGGGCGAAGGAAGTCATTCCCGATCCGCAGGTGCTCTCGGTCGTGGCGGCCAAACGCGCCCGCCAGCTGGCCACCGGAGCCCGTCCGATGATCAAGTGCGACTCCTCCAACTTGCTCGACGTGGCGCTGCTGGAGATCGCCGAGGGGCTGTTGAGCTACGAATTCGGCACGGACGCGCCGGAGGAAACTCCGGCGGAGGGCGGGGCCGCCCCCGCCGAGACGGCCGAAACGGCTCCGCAGGAGTGAATCACGCTCTTATTAAACTTAATCGCTAGGGGAGTGTCGAAATGCTGTATTGGATAATTCCCGTTGCCGTGACGGTGATACTGGTGTTCTTCGTCGTCGGCATCTACAACGGTCTGGTGCGCCGCCGCAAGGAGGTCGACAACGCCTGGGCGCAGATCGACGTCCAGCTGAAGCGCCGTTGCGATCTGATCCCGAATCTGCTCGAGACCGTCAAGGGCTACGCCGCCCACGAGGCGGGCGTGCTGGAAAAGGTCACGCAGGCGCGTTCGGCGGCGATGGCGGCGCGCGGCACGACCGAGAAGATCGCGGCCGAGACCAGCCTCGGCGGAGCGCTCCGCTCTCTGATGGTCCAGGTCGAGGCGTACCCCGAACTCAAGGCCAACCAGAACTTCCTCGCGCTGCAGGAGGAGCTGACCTCCACCGAAAACCGGATCGGTTTCGCGCGTCAGCACTACAACGATTCGGCGACCAACTACAACACCGCGATCGCGCTCTTCCCGGCGGTCATATTCGCGGGGATGTTCGGGTTCCGCGCCGCCGAGTTGTGGCAGATCACCGACGCCGCGGAGCGGGAAGTCCCCAAAATCAAGTTCTGAGCCGCCATGCCGGAAAGACGCACCTTTCGCGATTTGATCGCGGCGAACAAACGCAACAGCGTATTGCTGATGCTGTTGATGTTCGCATTTTTTCTGGTGCTGGGCGGCGTGCTGGGCGGGGCGTTTCTGGTGCCGCCCGACCGTCTTTGGGAAGGCGTGGCCGCGGGGCTGGGCGTCGGCGGCGTCGCCGCCGCGATATTCGGGCTTCTCGGCTGGTACGGCGGCACCGGGACGCTGATGGCGTTCCACGGCGCGCGCAAGATCCGCAAACAGGACAGTCCCCAGCTCTTCAACGTGGTCGAGGAAGTGGCGATCGCCGCCGGCGTGCCGATGCCGAACGTCTACATCATGGACGAGGCGGCCCCCAACGCCTTCGCCACCGGCACGTCGCCCGACAACGCCTCCGTGGCCGTCACGACCGGTCTGCTCGAAAAGCTCGACCGCAACGAACTTCAGGGCGTGATCGCGCATGAGATCGGCCATATCCGGAACTTCGACATCCGCTATTCGATGCTGATGGCGATGCTCGCCGGGGGGCTGGTGATCCTGAGCGAGGTGCTGCTGCGCGCGAGCTTCTTCCGCTCCAACCGCAGATCCTCCAGCAACCGCGGCGGCGGCAATCAGCTGCAGCTCGTGCTGGTGCTCGTCGGGATCGTGCTGGCGATACTGGCGCCGATCATCACGGCGATCATCCAGCTGGCGATGAGCCGCCAGCGGGAGTATCTGGCGGACGCTTCGGCGGTCGAGTTCACCCGCAACCCCGAGGGGCTGGCGGGGGCGCTGGCCAAGCTCGGCGGGGACAAGACGCCGATGGAGTGCAGCAACGCGACCGAGTCGATGTTCATCGTCAGCCCCAAGGTGGGACTGCGCGGCGGCGCGGACGATCTTTTCAGCACCCATCCGCCGATCCGCGAACGCATCAAACGGCTGATGGCGCTCCGCTGACCGCTAGTTTCGTCTGCCGCCCGGGCGGTAGCGCTGGTCGTCGCCGCGTTCGATGAAGCCTTTGAGTTCGAGCGTCATCAGGATCGACAGCAGTTCCCCGGTCGCCAATCCGGTCGCTTCGCGCAGGTTTTCGAGATCGGCTTCGCCCCGGACGCACAGGACCTTCATCACCGCCGTTTCCCCCGGCGGGGCGGAGTCGGGCAGTTCGTCTTTTCCGAAGCCGGGCAGGTCGGGTTCCGCCGCGTGCCCGAAGCCCAGCGCCTCCGACACGTCCGCGAAGCTCTCGATCAGCCCCGCCCCCTCCTTTATCAGCCGGTGGCACCCCTGCGCCTGCGCGTTGTCGGCGTGCCCGGGGACGGCGAAGACCTCGCGTCCCAGTTCGGCGGCGAGGCGGGCGGTGATCAGCGCGCCGCTCTGGAGCCCCGCCTCGGTCACGATCGTGGCGCGGCACAGTGCGGCGACGATCCGGTTGCGCCGCGGAAAGTTCGTCCGGTGGATCGGGAAGTTCAGCGGAAATTCGCTCAGCACCGCGCCGCCGCAGTCGATCATGCGCTTGGCGAGCTCCAGATTGTCCTGCGGGTAGAAGTTGACCATGCCGGCGCCGATCACGCCGAAGGTGGGTTTGCCCATTTTCACCGCCGCCTCGTGCGCGATCGTGTCGGCGCCCAGCGCCAGCCCCGAGACCACGCCGAAGCCCGCCGCGGCCGCGTCGGAGGCGATGGAAGAGGTCATCCGCGTTCCGTATGACGACAGTCTCCGGCTGCCGACGACCGCCACGAGCGGCATGTCCCGGTCGGGGAGGTGTCCGCGCCAGTAGAGGCAGAGCGGCGGATCGTACAGATCGCGCAGTATTTCGGGATAATCGGCGTCGCTCAGCGTGAAGATCGTGACGCCGCCCTTGTCGGCGGCGGCGAGTTCGCGTTCGAGCTCTCGCGCGGCGTCGAAGGCGGCGATGCGCTCCGCGAGCATCTTCCCGAGCCGGGGGACCTGTTCCAGATCGCTCCGCGACGCCGAAAAGACCGCCTCCGCCGTGCCGAAGTGCTCCAGAAGCGCCGTGTAGCGGGCGAAACCTATCCCCGGCACCAGATTGAGCGCGACGTCGCCTTCGTGCGGAGTCATGGATGCAGCTCCCGCAGGAAGGCCAGCACCTCCGCGTCGGTGAGTTCGCCGACGGAGCGGACGGCGCCGATCTTTTCGGGCAGGATGAAGACGATCCTGCCGTCGCGCGCCTTCTTGTCGCCGCGCATGGCGTCGAGCCACGCTTCGGCCGGAACCTTGGGAATCGCCGTCGGTTCGCCGAGAGAGCGGAGCAGCGCCAGCTGGCGCGCCTCCGTTTCGGCGGAGCAGATGCCGAGCCTGACGGCGAGCTTCGCCGCGACGACCATGCCGAGCGAAACGCCCTCGCCGTGGGCGATCCCGAAACCGCTCAACAGTTCCAGCGCGTGCCCGAAGGTGTGTCCGTAGTTCAGAAACGCGCGGCAGCCGTGCTCGTGCGCGTCGGCGGCGACGATCGCGGCCTTGACCTGACAGCAGCGGCGGATGACTTCGCCGTAAAGCTCGGTCGGGAACGGCTTCGAAAAGAGTTCGCCAGCGCGTTTTTCGAGCAGGTCGAAGAGCTCTGCGTCGCCGAGAATGGCGGTCTTGACCGCTTCGGCGAGGCCGTTTTTGAGTTCCCTTGCCGGCAGCGTCGCGAGCGCCTCGGCGTCGATGAACACCCCGCAGGGCTGGTGGAACGCCCCGACGAGGTTCTTGCCCTCGGGGATGTCCACCGCCGTCTTGCCGCCGACGCTGGAGTCGACCGTCGCGAGCAGCGTGGTCGGCAGCTGGATCACCCGCACGCCGCGCAGGTAGATCGCCGCGGCGAAGCCGACGAGGTCGCCGGTGACGCCGCCGCCCAGCGCGACGAAGACGCACTTGCGGTCGAGTTTCAGCTGCGCCGCGCGGCGGCAGAGCGCCATGACGGTGTCGATGGTCTTGTGTTCCTCGCCCGCGGGAAAGACGAAGGTCGCGACCGGGGCGAGGAGCTTTTCCGCGCGCTCGCGGAAGAGCTTTTCCACGTTGGAGTCGCAGACGAGCAGCTTTCGGCCCGGCACGGCGGCGGCCTCCGCCCACGAACCGGGGGATATGACGATGTCGTAGTCGCCGCCTTCGCAGGCGATGTGCAGTTTTTCCATGGCGTTCCCCGCGGGTTGGTTGCGATGTGTAAATATAACGGGATGCAGCCGGTTTTTCAAGTCTGCCTAAGGCTTCGGCGCCGCCGCCTTCTGGGGGGCGAAGGTGTAGAACTTCGCCCCGGCGTCGCGTATCTCATCCCACTTCACCGCCGTTTGGGGAGCGACGCTGACGATCAGGTTGTTGTTCAGGAAATGGGGGTTCAGGACGAACGGCGTGCATCCCGAGTCGACCAGCCGGGACGCCGCCTCTTTCGACAGCAATACGGCGACGAACTCCTCGCCCGGATGCGGCGCATCCGTCGGATACAGCCGGTATTCCACCGCGGGGAAGCCGTTCAGATTCATCGGCGTCCCCTTTACGGAGAGGGCCAGCACCATTTCCGGATAGCTGGCTTCGAGCGGATTCCCGCAGTTGATCTCGCCCGGTTCGACGCCGAAGCACAGCATACGCCGCGTTCCGGATTCGTCGAAGCTCAGCCGTTCCCGCTGATCCTTCAGCAGTTTTTCCATGTCGTTGTTCAGTTTCAGCGGAAGTCCCGCCGTGGCGGGGTAGACGATCAGGCACTTCGGCGGCTGCGACTGTCCGGCTTCGAGCCATCTGCAGTAGTCCGTTATGTGCCAGTATTCGTACATCTGGTAGAAGCCGAACCCCGCGAGAAAGACGACCGCGAGGATCAGCAGCCGGGCGAGTTTGCGGTTGTTGTAAAGATTCGCCACGGTGAGAAGCGCGTGCGCGCCGCGTCCGGCCCCCAGTGCGATCGGCACGCAGAGCGGCAGATACACCCGCGTCGGACCCGCTCCGGTGAGCGCGGGCGACAGGACGATCACCGCCGTGCACGCGAGCAGGATCGCTCCCCGTTTGCGGTCGGTCGCCGCGATCACCATCAGGAACGGCGCCACTGCCAGCGGACAGAATTTCTTGAAGAGGTCGAAGAGGAAACTGCTCCACTCCGAAAAATCGTTCAGCCGTTTGCCGAACGCGGCCTGCGCCGCGCGCAGATCCGCCTGATTCGAGCCGAGGTAAATTGCGACCAGCGCCGCGGCGATCCCGACCGAGATCAGCATCGACGCGTCCGGCAGTTTCCGGCGGCCGACTCGCGCGGCGATCACGGCCGCCGCGAGGAAGATCGGCGCCGACGGCACCGACAGCACCGCGCCGAGCGCACCGACGATGACCGCCGCTTCCGGCAGATACTTCCACGGCAGGAACTTGCGCAGTCTGCCGCCATACGCGATCCCGCAGGCGAAGAGCAGCAGGAAAAAGAGCTGCGCCGAGTACCCCCGCGCCTGATCGGAGTAGTAGACCGCCGCCGCGTCGAAGGCCATGAAGAGCATGCTCAGCAGCGCCGGGACGCGGCTGTGGAACAGCCCCCGCGCCAGCATCCCCGTCAGCACGACGGAGAGCATCCCGAAGACAAGCGAATGGAGCCGGATCAGCTGCACGATGTCGAAACAGCTGCGCCAAAATTTGACGAAGAGCGTGTTCAGCGGATGGTTGTTCGGCGTGGCGAGGTCGGTGAGGATCCTGCCGACGGAGCTCCCGGTATAGCCGATGGTCCAGAATTCGTCGTACTCCATCGGCCACAGGAACATCATCAGCCGCATGCAGAGCGCGGCGACGAGGATCGCCGCGAAGATGACGCGGTACTTCTTTTCCGCCCAGTAGATTTTGAGTTGTTCGATCATGTCGTCTGCTCCATGACGTAACGGCGGGCGGCGGCGTCGGCGGCGAAGCGCGACTCCAAGGTCCCGTCGTCGAAGTTTATGCAATGTTCCAGTGCTCCTTCGACCAGCTCCCAGATCCGGGGCAGGGCGATCCCGCCGGAAACGAAGCGCCCGACCGCGGCTTCGTCGGCGGCGTTCAGCACCGCCCCCGCCGCGCCGCCGCGTTCCATCGCCTTCCGGCCGATGGCGAGCGCCGGGAAGCGCGTTTCGTCCGGGGCGGAAAATTCGAGTTTGCCCAGCTTCACGAGGTCGACGCTCCCCGCCTGACGCTGCGCCGGACGCTCCGGATAGCTCAAGGCGTACTGGATCGCGATCCGCATATCCGGGTTGGCGAGCTGCGCGATGACCGAGCCGTCGCAGAGTTCGACCAGCGCGTGCACCGTCGCCTGCGGGTGGATCAGCACCTCCAGCTGTTCCGGGCGCAGTTTGAAGAGGTGCTGCGCCTCGATCAGCTCGAGGGCCTTGTTCATCAGCGTCGCCGAGTCGACGGTGGTCTTTATCCCCATGCTCCAGACCGGATGCTTCAGCGCGTCGGAGCACACCGCCCCGGCGATGCGCTCCTTGCTCCAATTCAGGAACGGGCCGCCCGAAGCCGTCAACGTGACGCGCGATATTTCGCTTTTGTCCCGCCCCGCGAGGCACTGGAATATCCCGGAGTGTTCGCTGTCGACCGGGACGATCTCGCCCGTGGGGATGGCGGTGACGATGTCCCCCGCCATGACCATCACTTCCTTGCTCGCCAGCGCCACGCGCTTGCCAGCGCGGAGCGCGGCGACGACCGCCCGCAATGCGCCGGTCCCGGTCACGGCGCAGAGCACCGTATCCACCTCGGGGAGCGTGGCGATCTCGACCAGCGCTTCGGCGCCCGCGAGCATCCTGACGCCGGCGGGGAGATTTTTTTCCGTGCCGCGCGCGGCCTTTTCGTCGGCGAGGGCGACGACGGCAGGTTTCAGCGCCGCGCACTGTTTCACGAGTTCGTCGCCGCTGCTTTGGGCGGCGGCGGCGTAAAGGCGGAAACGCTCCGGATTCGTCGCGATGACCGCCGCCGCCGATCTTCCGATCGAACCGGTTGCTCCCAATACCGCGACGTTCTTCATCTTTTCCGTGCCGCTCAGCGCGTCAGGCGTTTCTGCATCATGAAGCCGCGCCAGACCGCGAGTCCGGTGAACAGCACCGCCAGCACTCCGGCGATGATCTCGGCGACGTGGAGATCCAGTCCGAAGCCCACCGGACCGCCGTGCTTCTTCGATATCCACAGGATGTAGCAGAGCACGATGAAGGTGATGAACACCCCCGGAATGATCGTTATGATCGCGTTGCGCTTGCGGGCGATCAGCCATTCGGTCGCGACGGTCAGCGTGCACGCGGCGAGCACCTGATTGCCCCACGCGAAGTAGTTCCACAGATGGTTGAAGGTGCTGGCGCTGATGGTGGACCACCAGATCAGCAGCGCTACGACGGCGATGACCGGCAGACAAAGCACCACCCGCGTCCAGAGCTTCTTCTGCGGGATGTGCAATATTTCCGCCAGCGAGAGCCGCAGGCTGCGCATCGCCGTATCGCCGCTCGTGATGGAGAGGATGATCACGCTGATCACTACCAGCGCGCCCGCCTTGGAGCCGAGGAAGTAGTTGCAGAGGAACTGCAGCACCGCCGCCGGAGCCTTCGACATCTGCTCCGGGAAGAGGTTGTAGATCGCCAGTCCCGCCGCCGCCCAGACCATCGCGATGAAGCCTTCGATGACCATCATGCCGTAAAAGTCGCATCTGGCTTCGCGCTCGCTGCGCATCGTGCGGGCGATGATCGGCGCCTGCGTCGCGTGGAAGCCCGACAGTATGCCGCAGGCGATGGTCACGAACAACAGCGGGATGATCGGTTTGTCGTTGGCCGGCGTCCACATCCGCTCCTGAAAGGCGGCGCTCTCCTTGAGCAGCATGGGATCGGCGTCCGTCGCCAGCATCAGCTTGACGAAGAGCCACGCCGTGCCGACGAGCAGCAGCGTGCCGAAGAGCGGATAGATCCGCCCGATGATCTTGTCCACCGGGAAGATCGTCGACGCGATGTAGTAGAGGAAGATCGTCGCCACCGCGGTCCACATCACAGGCGACTTCGCCGCCGGAGCGAGGCTCGCGCAGAGCTGCGCCGGGGTGGTGATGAAGACCGCCACCACCAGCAAGAGCAGTATCGTCATGAACACCGTGAAGATCGCCGCGAAGACCTGACCGTTTTCCTTGCGGATCAGCGTCGGCAGGTTCGCGCCGTGGGCGCGCAGCGACATCATCCCCGCCACGAAGTCGTGCACCGCGCCGCCGAGGATGTTGCCGATCGGGATGAGCAGGAACACGATCGAGCCGAACTTGATGCCGATGATCACGCCGATCACGGGGCCGACGCCCGCGATGTTCAAGAGCTGGATCATCATGTTTTTCCAGCGGCGCATGATCACGTAGTCCACGCCGTCGCGGTCGGTGACGGCGGGGGTGGCGCGGCGCTCGCAGATGCCGATGACGCCTTCGACGAACGCTCCGTAGAAGATGTAGCCGAAGAGCAGTATCAGCAATCCGGTGAAGAAGAGCAGCATTTCCCGGTCCTCCCCCTCTTACTCTTCGATCGCGTCGAGGATCGTGACGTTCTCGACCGGCACGTCGCTGTGCATGCCGCGCCGTCCGGTTTTGACGGCCGCGATGGCGTCGACGGCCTCCATGCCCGACACGACCTTGCCGAAGACGCAGTAGCCGTAGTGCTGGGGCGTCGGCGCGCGGAAGTCGAGGAAGTCGTTGTCGACCAGATTGATGAAGAACTGGCAGGTTGCGGAGTCCACCACGCTGGTGCGGGCCATGGCGATGGTGCCGCGCTTGTTGGAGATCTGATTCGCCGCTTCGTTCTTGATCGGCTCGTGCGCGGGTTTCTGGGTGAACTTGGTGTCGAAGCCGCCGCCCTGGATCATGAAGCCGGGTATCACCCGGTGGAAGATGGTGTTTTTGTAGAAGCCTTCCTTGACGTACTGCTTGAAGTTCGCGCAGGTGATCGGGGCTTCCGCCTCGAAAAGTTCGATCCTGACGTCGCCTTTATCCGTTTTCAACGTGATCATGGTAAGCCCCCCCAAGTTTTATGAGCATCAATATAATATACACTCGCCGAGTTGCAAATACCAAGCCGCCCGCGCGGATTTCGGGCGGGCGGCGGCAGTCGGCGGCAAAAGTTCAGCGCTCCTCTTGTTTTTTCCCGTTCCCGTCCGGAGCGCGTTTATCCGAGGGATCGGGCTGTTTCACAAGCTGGTCGAGTTCGCGGCCGCGGCGGGCCAGCTGCTGCTCCAGCGCCTCCTTGTCCTTGAGAAAGAGCACGCGCAGTTCCAGTTCCGTGCGGGCGTGCTGCTCGCCCCTGAGCGGCTCCGAACGGTCGAACGACACTTCCAGCGGGTCGCCGCCGGGGGTGATGTTGACGGAGTTGGTCGTGGGGGCCGTATCGGTGACGGCGACGTCCATTTCGCCCGCGTATACGCCGCGGCGCGTCCTTTTGAATCCGACCAGCACCACGCCGTCGGCGCCGCGCTTCCGCGCCTCGTCGATGAGGACTTCCTGAATGTCGTAATGGTCGAGCGAGCGCGTCGTGGTGACGACCGCCCGTCCGATGATCCGGTACTTGCCCGGCTTGATCTCGCCGCGGCTCTTGAAGTAGGTCACCGCCTCGCCCTCGGGGATGGGATCGAAGGTCTGCCCGACGTAATCCACATGCACACATCCGGAAAGCAGCAGCATAACCGCCGCCGAGTACCATACCAACTGTTTCATACATGTACCTCGCCGTTGATTTTGAGACGCTTCAGATTGAATTCCCAGACCTGTCCGCGCCGCACCTTGCGCACCTGGAACTCCGCGTTGCCGAACTGGAACGCGTCGCCGACGCGCGGAGGCCGCCCGATGTTGTGGATCAGCCACGCCGAGGCCGGTTCCGTCCGGCGCGGCAGATCGAGCCCGGTGTCGCGCGTCAGCTGCGCCATGGGCACGCCGCCGCCGCAGACGTAGCGGAACTCGCCGGGCGAGTAGAAGGTCCGCGGCAGCGGATCGAATTCGTCGTCCAGATCGCCCAAGAGCTCCTCCACGATGTCCTCCAGCGTGACCAGCCCGAGGATGTCCTTGGTCTCCGGATCGCGGATTATCATTATCTGGCAGTGGCGGGCGGCGAAACGCTCCAGAAGTTCGCTGGCGCTGTCGTCCGGTTCGGCGAAGGAGATCGGCCGGATCACGTCGCCCACCTGCAGCGAATCCTTGCGGGAGCGGGCGATCGCCACCAGCTCCTTGAAGTTCACGTAACCGATCACGTTCGCGGGATCGTCGCTGTCGCGCACCGGATAGCGGGTGTGGAAGTCGCGGTTCGACACCTCGATCGCCTCTTCCAGACTCTGCCGGCTGTTCAGGTAGGATATGTACTGGGCTTCGACCATGATCTCCCGCGCGGAACGCTCGGAAAGATGGGTGACCATGCGGATGATCCGCTCCTGCCGGCTGGATATCGCCTGCGAACTGCGCGCCAGCGACGCCAGCGCGGATATTTCCTCGGCGGCGGAGGGGCGGTTCTTGCGGCTCTTGTCGAACGGGCGGTTCAGCAGCCGGACGACTCGGATCAGCGGCGAGAGGATCACCACCGCGACCGCCAGCGGACGCGACGCCGCCCACATGATCCGGATGTTGAAACGCACCCCCACCGTCTTGGGCAGGATCTCGGTGTACTGCACCATCACCAGCGTGAAGAGCAGCGAAAACAGCCACATGTAGCGCCCTCCGAAGAGCGCGTTCAGACTGGCGCCCGCGACCGTGGCGCCGATGGTGTGCGCCGCCGTGTTGATGATGAGTATCGCCGCGATCGGCTTTTCGATGTCCTGCTTGAGCTTGAGCGCCACCTTGGCGGTGTGGGGATGGCGTTGACGCAGCAGCGCCAGCTGACTCGGAGTTATGCTCAGCAGCGCCGCCTCGAGCAGCGAACACAGATGCGATACCGCCAGCGCGGTGACGATGCTACCGACGAATAAAAACCACTCGTTCAAATGTACGTACTCACTTTCCCGCCGCCGGAGGCGGAGTCTGCTGCGGGGCCTGCGGCTGCGCCCGATCGCGCATCCGCTCCCGGGCCCGGAGCTCCGCCTGTTCGTTCGCGATTATCGATTTGAGCCGCCGCACCTGATCGGGGGGCAGCACTTCGAGGCACCATTCCTGAACGTACTTCTTGAGTTCGTCGTAGGGCGGTATCTCCATGCGCGCGTTGTTCCCGATCACGCGGGCGTAGTAGTCGTAGACATAACGGGCGCTGCGTTCGTAGAACACCGCCTGGTCGTGGTTGTCCATCGCCTCGTTGACGAGGCAGCAGTAGATCAGACCGGATATGAACACCTGCGCCTGCTTGGCGTTGGCGTTCTTGATGTGGTCGATCCATATCGCCTTGGAGAAATCCTCCAGATTGGTGAACACGACCTCCTTGTTGCCGATCCACAGCTTCTGCGGACCGTCGTCCTCGACGAGGTACTTGTAATACTCCTCGGCCTTGCTGAAGGCGCCGAAGGCGGAGAGCACGTACACCGCCTCCTTTAGGAAGTTGTTCCGCGCGGTGCGGAAACTCGAATTTTTCCGGTCGTCGCTGTCGTGGTACTCCTGACTGTCGGTGTAGATTTTGTACACGGCGTCGGCGAGCGACAGATTCGGATAGGCCACGAAGTCGATGCCGCTCCATTTGTTCAGGTCGGCGTCGGTCTTCATGACGCGTCCCGCCAGGAACGACTGGTAGAGCGCGTTGTTGATGATCCGGTCGGTGTTGATCTCGCGCTCGCCGCTGTTGTCGACGGAGTGCGCGACGCTTTCGAGCGCCCAGTAGATCGCCTGCGCTTCGGGGGTGCGCCAGTCCAGCGTGCCGTATTTCCGGTTTATCTGAAGGATCTTCCGGGAGTCGAGCCGGCAGCGTTGGCGCAGCAGCTCCGCGCGCAGATAGTGGAGCACGTTTTCGTCGGCGTATCCGAGCTCCGGCGGCGGTTCGGGCGCCGACTTTTCGAACGCCCCGTAAAGGCGGTCGTACTTTTCGTCCGGATCGTCGCCGGGGATGTTCCGCCACAGCGGGTGCGATTCCGGATACGCCTTCAGGAAGGCCGCCTTCCCGTCCGGCGCCGCCGCCATTTTTTCCCAGTTCGGGAAGCGCCCGAAGATGTTCTGCATCTCCACCGCCAGCCGGTTCTTGTAGTAGATGTTGGCGTCGTCCATCACGTTGCCGAGCTTGTGCGCGAATATCCACGCCAGCTCCTTGTACACGGCCGGATCGTCGGGATTGTACTCGATCGCCTTGTGGCGCAGCAGATTGAGCCCTTCGTTCACCCAGCGCCAGCGCTCGATCGGCGACGAACACGTCACCGAGATGTTGTACGCCATGTTCCACGCGAGGAAGCACGTCGCGCTCGAATTGCTCGGCTCCAGATCGGTGATCCATTGCGCCAGCTGCACGAGTTCGTAATAGCTGTGCTTGTTCTTGAGCGAATCGATGCGGAGCCACAGCAAGTCGGCGATGATGCCGCGGAAGCTCCCCAGCGCGACGGTGGTGACGACCACGAGCGGCGGCGCGTTCTTGATGTTGCCGGTATAGCGCAGGTGGTGCGTCGCGATCTGCCCGTCGAGCTTGCTCTGCACCGCCCGCACCCCGAAGAGCAGCGGAATGGTCGCGCAGATCGCCGCGAGATAAAGTGTCACGTTGCGGAATTTCATTTTCTTATCACCAGACCGATCTCCCGGCGCCGGTAGAGCACGATGCCGAGCCACACGAACAGAGCGAACAGCACGAATGCGATCTTATGCGACCACGCGATGTCGAATATGAAGCTCCACTCGATCAGCTCGCCGCTGGCGACGAGCTCGGTGAAGTCGAAGCGGTCCAGCGGCATGATCAGACACTGCCTGATGAACAGCGATATCCCCTGACTGGCTTTGTCCATCCCGGTCTTGACGTAGAACTCCGAATCGGTCAGGTACGAGGTCATGAAATTGAAGACGAGATAGCTCATCGACACGAAGACCGCCGTCGGCAGCGTCAGGAAGCCGCCCAGCGCGCAGCTGAGCAGCGCCATCATCGTCAGCTGCAGCGCCATCGCCAGTATCGCCCGGGCGTAGTTGCCGAGGAAGCCGGTCACTTCGACCAGCAGCTTCGGCCCGTCGGCGGGGGTGTAGACCTGCGTGGCCATCTTGGGATCGAGGTTCTGCACCCGGATCCGCACTTCGCCGTCGGGCGAGACGATCCCCCGGTTGCCGAGCAGTTTGATCTCGTGGAACTCGCCCGACATCACCTCCATCGGGGGAAGCGACTGAAAGTAGCGCGGAGCTTCGCCGCCGGGTTCCGGCTCGCCGGGCGTCTTTTTTTCCATCCGCGCCGGGATCTGGACGAACCACCGGACGGCGGTGTTGCGCTGATTTTCGCTTTTCACCTTGCCCACGTAGGGGCGGTAGCGCAGATAGAGCAGTTTTTCGACCTTGTCGGGGACGTTTTTGTACACCCATGAGCGGTATCTGCTCTCGGAGAACTTCAAGGCGGTCCGGCCGTCATCCAGCTTGACCTCGTACAACGCGGGCTCGACTTCGCTGTCCTTGGCGACCGCCTCCTTGAGGCAATCCTTGTACTCCCGCTCCTGCGCCCTTTCGGAAAGGTCGACGTTCCGGCCTCCCTTCTGGCGTTCGAGGATCTTTTTTTCCAGCGCCTCCAGCGCCTGTTTTTCGTAGTCGGGGCGCTCCGGCAGGAACACCCGCCGCCCCACCAGCACTTCGCGGCGGATGCGGTCGCGTTCCGATTGGGGGAAGTCGCCGTGGTTGAAGCGCCACAGCACCACGCCGAAGATCGCCGCCGCCGCGATGGTCAGCAGCACGAGGTGCAGCAGCAGCACCCCCAGAAACTTGCCGAACCAGATCGTCACGCGCGAGACCGGCTTGGAGACCACCATGTGCAGCTGATAGCTGTCGATGTCCGACGACATCACCTGACACCCCACCCACAGCGCCGACAGCGACAGGATCGTGCCGATGCCGCTCAGACTGTACAGCAGCGACACCCGGATGAAGTCCATGGCGGTGCTGCCGCCGACGGTGGTCGGGATCAGCGCGACGCAGAGGATCAGGAAGCCGAGCAGCAGTTGGAAGACGTGCGACCGGATCGCGTTGCGCAGCGTCAGCTTGACTATGGCCGTTAGTGCTTTCATCGTCTACTTTTTGCCGCCCAGAAGGTCGTTGAGCTTCGCGTCGGCGGCGGAGAGCTCCGCCTGTTTTTCCTTTTCCGCTTCGGCCGCGGCCTGCTTTTCCGAAGGTTCGGGGATCTCCTGAGTGAGCCTTTCCAGCCGCTCGTCGAGCTGCGGAGAAGCGGCCGTTTCCGGCGCCGCGGTCTCGGCGGGGGCCGCCTGCGGACGATTTTCCGGCTCCTCGGCGAGGAGCTTGTTCAGCACCGCGCTCGTTTCGTCGCCCTTCGTCAGATATTCGGCGATCCCGCCGGAGCCGGATACGCCGCTCGTTTCGACGCTCTCGGCCCGCGCCTGAGCGATCACTTCGAGGAAGAACTCTTCCAGCGTGCGCCGCGGCCGGTCGATCTTGAACTCCTCGCCGCGGAGATTTTCCCGCAGCAGCGCCAGAAGTTTTTCCATCGCCGCCGGCGGCAGCGTCGGCACGGTGATGCGCTGGGCGTCGCCGACCGAAAGCAGATCGTTCAGATCGCCGGCGGCGCGGATGCGCCCGCCGTAGAGGATTATCACCCGGTCGCAGATGTCTTCGACGTCGCTCAAAAGGTGGCTCGTGACCAGCACGGTCTTGCCCCGGCGCTTCAGCGTGAGGATCAGATCCTTGACCTCGCGGCACCCCAGCGGGTCCAGCCCGCTCGTCGGCTCGTCGAGGATCAGGAACGACGGATCGTTGATCATCGCCTGCGCGAGCCCGATGCGCCGCGCCATGCCCTTGGAAAATTCGCCCACGCGGCGGCGGCGGGCGTGATCCAGCCCGACCATTTCCAGCAGCTGGTCGATCCGCTCCTTGCGGTCCTTCGCCGAGAGGTTGAAGAGCGAACCGAAGAAGTCCAGCGTCTCTTCGGCGGTGAGATACTTGTAGAGGTACGACTCCTCGGGCAGATAACCGATCTCGCGCTTGGTTTCGACCGCGCGCGGCGAGCGCCCGAAGACCGTGATCTTGCCGCCCGTCGGATAGAGCAGTCCGAGCAGCATCTTGACCGTGGTCGATTTGCCGGAGCCGTTCGGCCCCAGGAGCCCCACCACCTCGCCGGGCCGGATCTCGAAGTCGATGTCGTTGACCGCCTTGGCCTTGGGGCGGCCCCAGAAGTCGCGGAACACCTTGGTCAGACCGACCGCCTGCACCACCGGTTCGACGCTGTTTGCCATATCCGGATCCCCCGTTTCACTCTTGGCGCGGTTCCGGAGATTCTTCGCCGGACTCGGCCAGCGTCAGCTCCTCGCCGGTGCGGACGAGCCGCGCGCTGTTGAAGACGATGATCAGCGTGCTCGCGGCGTGGAACACCGCCGCCCAGACCGCCGTCATCACCCCCGTGATCGAGAGGATCATGCCGCCGAAGACGAAGAGCATGCCGAAGATCAGATTCTGATTGATGATCATCTGCGATTTGCGCGACAGATAGATCAGCATCGAGATCCGGCGCAGATCGTTGGTCATCAATGCCACGCTGGCGCTGTTGATCGCCACGTCGCTGCCGATCGCTCCCATCGCGATGCCGAGGTCGCCGGCCGCCAGCGCGGGGGCGTCGTTGACGCCGTCGCCGACGACCGCCACGGTGTTGTCCTTCTTGACGCGCTCGACGAAGGCGACCTTGCCTTCGGGGAGGCACTCGCTCTGGAACTCGTCGATCTGCAGCTGGCGGGCGACCGTCTCGGCGACCGAATGGCGGTCGCCGGTGACCATGGCGCAGTAACGCACGCCCATGCCGCGCAGACTGGCGAGCATCTCCTTGGCCTCGCCGCGGATCTTGTCGCGGAAGCCGATCCAGCCGAGGATCTTTTCGCCGCGCGCCACGAAGACGACGCTCATGCCCTCGGATTCGGCGGTGTCGTGCTCGGGGATGGTCAAACCCTGATCCTGCATCCAGTTGGCGCGTCCGACGCGGACGAGGTCGCCGCCGACTTTGCCCGTGACGCCCTTGCCGTGCGTTTCGCTGAAGTCGACGGCGTCGTCGAGCTTGAGCCCGGCTTCGGCGGCGAGCTTCTGGATCGCGACGGCCGTGGGGTGGTTGCTGTAACGCTCGACCGAACCGGCCGTGAGCAGCAGCTCGGCCGGGGTTATCTCGCCGAAGGGCTGGAGCTTGACCACCGACAACAGTCCGTCGGTCAGCGTGCCGGTCTTGTCGAAGACGAACGAAGTGATCTTGGAAGCCAGTTCCAAGTGGCTGACGTTCTTGATGAAGATGCCGAGGCGCGCCGCCGCCGCCACCGCCGCGACGACCGCGGTCGGGGTGGCGAGCACCACCGCGCACGGACAGGCGATCACCAGAAACGCGATCACCGATCCCAGATCCTCGGTGAACCACCACGTCACCCACGCGATCATCAGCACCGTCGGGGTGTAGTACCCGGCGTAGCGGTCGATGATCCGCACCACCGGGGTGCGGCTGGCTTCGGCCTGCAGGATCATTTCCTTGACCTTGCCGAGGGTGGTGTCCTCGCCGACCTTGGTGACTTCGAGGTCGAGGAGTCCCGTCAGGTTCTGGGTGCCGGCGAAGACGTCGCTGCCGGGCATCTTTTCGACCGGCACGGATTCGCCGGTGATCGACGCCTGATTGACGGTGCTCTCGCCGCTCTTGATCCGCGCGTCGACCGGGAAGTTCTCGCCGGGGCGCACCCGGATCACGTCGCCGACCTTGAGATCGGTCGCCTGAACTTCGACTTCATTGCCGTCGACGATCTTGCGCGCGGTGTTGGGCGTCAGCTTGATCAGCTCTTCGATGGAGCGCTGGGCGCCGCTGGCGGTGCGGGTTTCGATGATGATCGTCACCAGCAGGAAGAACGCGATCAGCCCCGCAGACTGGAAATCCCCCAGCGCCAGCGCCGCGAGTATCGCCAGCGCGACGAGTTCGTTCATGTAAACCTTGCCGCGGACGAGGTCCTTTATGGCCACCCAGATGATCGGCAGCGCCAATATGAACGCGCCGAGCAGCGCGCTGATCTGCGAGGCGAAGGTCTGGTCGGGCAGGAGCTTCGCGAGGAGATAGCTGTTCAAGGTCAGCAGTCCGCCGACCAGCGCGAAGAAGAGCCGCCCCATGGAGCGGTCGTGGCCCACGCCGCCTTCGGCTTTGTGGTCGTGGCCGCAGATGCAGGTCGAATCCGGCGCATCGTGGTCGTGATGGTGGCGGTCGTGGTGACCGCACCCGCATTCGCAGTGACTTTCGGAGGTATGGATGGTTTTGTCTTCAAGTTCGGACATAGGTCACTTCTCCGGTTTTTTCTGATCCTGATCGGCGGGGCGCTTGGGTTCGGGGTTGAGCTTCAACCACAGCTGCCGGTTTCTGCCGCCGGAGTTGAGAACGAATTTTTCATCACTGATCCCGTCGAAGGAATCGGCGAGCGCGGTATTGTA
>Ga0310786_10004229_pt1 | contig 20121 bp, 17 predicted proteins | sample AusTroGonzalo_MG_FD_203881 | JGI IMG/M metagenome (GOLD analysis project Ga0310786, IMG submission 203881) | Bovine rumen microbial communities from tropical cattle in Woodstock, Queensland, Australia - Gonzalo_03 (v2) (version 2) | ecosystem: Host-associated > Mammals > Digestive system >... | reverse complement strand
TTTGAACCGATTTTGAGGAAAGAGCGTCGCCTTTCGAGTTCGATCTTCGGTATAATACGAAGTGCTAAACACCAAACAAGAAAGGCGACACCATGTATGATACCACAATTGCGGCGAAACTGCTCGGACAACTTGAATCTTTTTTGGGGAGGATTTCTCCCCATTTCCACAAGCCGGTCGCCCGTTTCATAGGCGACATGGTCTACGGAATCATGATCGAGAAGGACGTGAAGCTCTCGTCCATCGTCCGTGCGCTCAAGGAGAGAACAACCCCGAAACAGGTCGAGGACAGGCTCAGCCGGATGTTCTCGTCTGACGGGCTCGAGGCGAGGCTGCATGGCCGTGGCCTGCGAAAGCGGGGGGGTCAGAAGCAGAGAAGGACGACGCCCACGAGGATCGCGGCAAGGGCAAGGCCCTTTCGGCGCAAGTTGCGCTCGTGGAAGAAAACGGCCCCGAGCACGAACGTTATCGCGACGGAAAACCGCCTCATGAGGGATCCAGCCGCGATGGAGACGTCAGGTATCGCAAGCCCGTGGAAATAGAGCCAGTCGGCCGCAACGAGGAGAAGGCCCGTCACTGGAATCGTCCAGCGCCACTCAAACTTGTCGCGCCCCGTGCGCGATGCGCTTTGCGCGGCGAAAAGTAGCGCATACATTGTGACGAGGCCAAGCTGGAACCAAAGCTGCACTCTCTCCACGGGAATGGCGCACTTCTGGAGGATGAACTTGTCCCACAGGCTTGATACGGCGCTCATGCACATCCCGCCGACCGCGAACCACACGGCCCTTGAGCGAAGGAAGTCTATGCCCTCGTGCTTTCCAGCCCAGCCAAACGCCCAGTAGCCGGCGAAGACAAGAAGCATGCCGAGGCCCTGCGCCACCGACGGGCGCTCCCTGTAGAGAAAGAACGCGACAATGAAGACGATTGCAGGGGCGGATGCGCGAATTGGAGTTGCGATCGTGATCGGAAGCGTGCGCAAGGCGCAGAAAGTGAGCACCCACGAGACTCCGACTATCACGCTCTTGGCCGCAATGAGCGCAAGGTCGCCAGGCGAAACCGCAACGGCGTCGGCGAGACCGCCCGCGGTACTTAGGACTGCAACATACGCCGCAGTTCCAGTCGCGGTCGATGCGAGGAGCACCGGCAGGACTGCGTTTCCCCGGACGCTTGCCTTCTTTGCGAGATCGTAAAACGCGAGAAAGACCGCACTTGAAAGAATCCATGCAATCCACATGTCACGCCCCGAATCCCTCCAGCGTCCTCGTCCACCACGCGGCCGACGATCCGCAATGCCGGTCGAGGAGCTCGCCTACTGAGGCTCTCACGAAATCGCGGCTTGCTGCGCGTGGATGCGGCAAGGTCAGCTCGCGGCTGCGCATCTTGACTCCGCCGAACGCCACCAAGTCTATGTCGATCGTGCGCGGTCCGTTCTTCACTGTTCGAACGCGGCCAAGCCTCTCTTCTATTTCATGCATGGCCCTCGAAAACGCGAGAGGCTCAAGCTCCGTCTCGAAAACTGCGGCCTGGTTCAGGAACTTAATCGCGGCGAACTCGCGCGGCACTCCGATTGGGTCTGTCTCTATAACCGAGCTTGCGTCAAGAAGCCGCGTATGCGGCATGCGGGAAAGCGAGGCGAGCGCGCGTCGCAAGTATCCAGCGCGATTCCCGACATTCGAGCCGAGCGAGACAATTGCACGCTTCGCGGCGGGATTGCGCTCTACGAACACGAATGCCGGGCGGTCGGACACGACAGTCACGTTCTCGGATGACGCGCGGTTCAATGTCGCGCAGTAGGCGTTCTCGAACTTGACCCCGGCAAGAGCCCACTTAAGGCCCTTAGACTCCATCCTCGTCGCGGGGTCTGGGGCGAACACCGAAACCCCGGCTCCGATCCAAGTCTTGAATCTCAGCTCTCCTCGCCCGTCTCCCCCTACCGGGAGAAAATCCCCGTAGTCTGTGGATACGTGAAGCTGCGCCTCCAAAGCCCTGTAGATGTTGCCGATGGAATGGTCCTCCCGCTTGCCGGTTGCGCCGACAATCACGGGATCGGCCCAGCCTTCCCGCCGGCAAAGCTCGATGGCCTTTGAAAGGTCATTTGACGACGGATCGCAGTTAACTACGGCATTCGCGGGAGGGAAAGATTCAATGCTGTCGAAATCCCCGACTGCGACATCCGGCATCCTACCGAAGGCGCGGCGGAATGCATCGGCAGCCGAGTCGCACGCCACTACGCGCGATGCACTGGCAAGAATCCTCCAGGGCTCGCCCCCTCTTGCGGGAAACTCCCCCGCAGCAAGTATGACGGTGCGATTCATCCCATCGCGGCGATTGTGAGCATTCCAATCGCGTGCAAGACGGCTTGCCTGCGGATCTTGGCCCTGTCGCCCGCGAAGGCCGCCTTCTCGGTTCGCACGCCGTCCTTCGAGGCGACTCCAAACCAGACGAGGCCAACGGGCTTTTCAGGCGAGCCGCCGCCAGGGCCCGCTATGCCAGTCACCGACACCGCGATGTCGCTCTTCATCAGGGCTCGCACACCCTCCGCCATCTCCGCGGCCGTCTCCTTCGATACGGCTCCAAAACGCTCAAGCGTCTCATTGCGGACTCCAAGCACTCCGCTCTTCACCTCGTTGGAATACGAGATCACGCCCCCGAGGAACACTTCGCTTGCGCCTGGCGCATCAGTTATCGCAGCCCCCACGCCGCCGCCTGTGCAGCTCTCGGCGGTAGCGCACGTAAGGCCCTTAGCCTTCAGGACGGCCACCAAGGTCTCCGCGGCGTTCATTACTTTCCGCAGACTTCCCTGAACACCGGAAGAATCGCGTCAAGCCATACCCTGTAGCCGGTCTCGTTCGGGTGCAGGAGGTCGTTCATCACCCGCTTCGTGAGCGTCCCGTCAGGCTCCAGGAACTTCCCGTTGAAGTCGAGCCAGAGGACGTCCTTGCCGTCGGGGATCCTGGATATGATTTCGTTGACCTTCTCGTTCGCGACGCGGATCTTGTCGTCCGGATTGGCGTTGCGCGGGAAGATCGGCATCAGGACGACCTTCGACTCCGGGTGCTTGGCGCGGATGACGTCGATGATGCGCCTTACGCCCGCGGCGATCCCCGCGACGTCCCTGCCGCCGTTGTTCGTTCCGATCATCACCGTGAAGAGCTTGGCCTTGTAGCCCTCGAGCTCGCCGTTCTCCATGCGCCAGATGACGTGCTCGGTGCGGTCGCTGCCATAGCCGAGGTTCAGGATGCTGTACGTCTTCTTGAGCTCGGCAAAGAGCTCCCGCCCCTCGCCCCCTTCGCGTTCCCAGCGGTGCGTTATGGAGTCGCCGACCATTACTATGTCGTACTCGCCCGGGCCATCAACGATCTCGGTGCGCTTCTCGAGCGGACGGCCCTTCCCCCACCAGGCAAACGACGGGAAGCCGCTCATGGGCTGCGAAGCCACGGAGGCACCATAGCCGTAGATCTGGGGGTTGGACGGCCAGACAGAAGGTATCGCCTCGTCTGCCGAGGCGGCGAACACCTTCTCCACCAACGGCAGGACGGCGCTGGCCCATATTTCATACCCAAGGGCGTTCGGGTGCAGCAGGTCCGGAAAGATGTCGCGGCTGAGACGTCCGTCGGCATCGAGGAACTTGTCGGAGAAGTCGCACCATATGACCTTCTTCCCGTCCGCGAACTTCGCAAGCTCCCTGTTGACTACGTTGTTGCGCAGGCGGTGCGGGTCGTTTGCGTCCGCCCCGCGCGGGAAGATGGCCGTAAGTATGGTCCTGGCGTTCGGCTGCTTCTCGGCGATGACCTTGAGTATCTTGGCGACGCCGAGGACCGTGTCAACGGGCGGCTCCTTCGCGAACGGGAAGTGCCCGGAGTTGTTTGTGCCTATCATGAGGAGGATGCACTTCGCCTCGTAGCCGTCGAGCTCGCCGCCCTCAGTTATTCGCCAGAGGACGTGCTCCGTGCGGTCGGCGCTCGTCCCGAGGTTGAGCGCCCTGTACTTGCCGTCGGCGAAGTACTTGTTCCACTGCGCCCTGCCTGCGGCCTCCCAGAAGTGCGTGATCGAGTCGCCTATGAAGACGACCTTCGCGCCGCCGTTCGTGACGATGGACATCTTGTCGTGGTGCCGCTTCATCTGCCAGCAGTTCGGGTCGCCGTTCCAGGCGACGGGAGTCACGGCGCGCAAGGCGCCGAACGAAGGGACTGCTACGACCGCGGACAGCGTGGCGGCGCACGCCAAAGACGAGAATGATTTCTTGTTCATGCCTGTATTATACCAAAATTTCGGGTCTGCATTTACGCTCTACATCCGCCATATACGGCCACGGCGGCGGCGAGTCCTGGCACGGAGCCGGCCTTGGATACGGAGACGCGCGCGGCCATGACGTGCGGGTCTGCGAGGCAGACGCCGTGCGCGATCTTCGCCGCACGCTCGATTAGACGGCACTTCGCCGCCACCAATGCAGAGCGTATCCCCCCCGCCAACGCCGCGTAGTCGGCAGCGTCGCGTAGGTCGTCGGAGTCCGCCGCCGCGTCCGCGACCTCGAGCTCCGCGTCAACGAGAAGCCTCTGCGCCCTCCCGCGCTCGTCGGGGCGCTCCCCGATGATGCAATCGACTTCTATGCCGTCAAGCCTGAGCTTCATCTCACGCCTCCACGCAGTTCGCGGCAGACTGCTTTCCGAAAAACCTGTCGGCCACAAGCGCGACCGCCCCGTCACCGGTCACGTTGGCGGCCGGACCGTATCCGTCGAGCGCCATGTAGAAGGCCATCATGACGGAAATGTGATCCGGGCCGAAGCCGAGCACCGACTCGACGAAGCCGACGGACGCCATCAGTACGCCGCACATCACCCCCGGCGCGGCGACCGCCGCAATCGCAAACAGGAAGGTGAAGTGCGCGACCTGCGCGAAGGATACCTCGAGGTCGAAGATTATGACGACCGCGAGCGCGGACGTAACCATCTTTATCGCGCTGCCGACCATATGGACGTTGGCGCAGAGCGGCACCACGAAATCGCGGACGTCCCTGGAGACGCCGTTTTTCCCGCAGCACTCGAGCGTCACAGGGATGACCGCCGAAGACGACGCTATCGAAAGCCCAGTCAGATACGCGGGCAGCATGTTCCAGAGACACCTGAGGGGGTTCTTGCCCGCGACGGCCCCCGCCGCAGTGTAAAGGAGGACGAGAAAGACCACCGTGAGCGCCCAGCCCGTGCCGATGACCTCCAGCATGGTGACGGCCATCGCGCCGATCTTTCCGGAGGCCGTCATCTCGCAGATCATCGTCATGATGTATATGGGAAGGCCGGGGATCACCACCTTCTGGATGGTCAGCGTGACGATCCTCGCGAACTCGTCGGCCGCCTCCTTCACGCGCACTGCGCCCGTCGCCACAATGCCGACCCCGACCATGAACGAGAGGGCAAGCGCCGTCAGCACGTCGCAGACAGGCGGAATCTTGATGTCCATGTAGGGCAGTATCTTGGCAGCCTCGCCTGCGGAGGCGACCGCCCCCTTCACGACGTAGTGCGGCAGAAGCTCCCCAGCCGTGAAGTAGGCGAAAAACGACGCCGCGCACGTCGAAAGATATGAAAACGCCATTACGAAGAGAAGCATCTTGCCCGCCCCCTTGCCCGCGTTCGCTATCGCTGGGGTGACAAGCCCGAGTATGAGCAGCGGCACTATGAACTTCAGGACCTGCGCGAAGAGGACGTTGAACGTCTTCATGACGCGCACGGCGACGGATCCCGCCGCGCCAAGGTGAACTGCCGCGTAGCCAAGCCCCACGCCTACCGCTATGGCTATGAGTATCCGCCAGAAAAGCCCGATCTTAATCTTCTTCATGGTCCTAATATGATACCAAAAACATGCGCCTCTCTTCAACCGCACGCTGACAGGCCAGGACTGAAAAAGCGGGGATACTCCACACCGCGGCCGGCGGACACTCACCGGGCCTTGTATGTGCGGATTACGCCATTCGTGTTCAGGTCTCCGCCACATAGTCTACTTGTCTGCGGCGGACGAACATGGTAGAATACGCGCTATGAAAAGTCATAGGGCAACAGGGCGGCCAAGAGGTCGTCCGTCAATCATACCATGGGATCTCGGCGAGCGGATTCTATGCGATCTCGAAAGCAGGATGGACAAGACTAACAACACAGTCCGTCCAGACTGGAAAGGAATGGCGCGGCGACTGCACGTAAGCCGCTCCACCATCAGCCGCGAAATCGCAAGCCTCCGCAATTCAGGCTTCATCGAAAGTTTTTCCGTACCTATCAGGCAAGGATCCGACACCCTGACGATCCTCTACCGCCTCAAACGATTTGCGTAGCGGCGGCGGTTTGAATCTGATATGGGTCTCATAATTCCCCTTCTGGGGGCAAACACCTTTTTGACATTGGTCTCATAATTCCCGTCTATGGGTCTCAAAAATCCCCTTCAAGGGTCTCAAAATTCCCTCTCGTGGGTCTCAAAAATCCCCCTCTAAGAGGCGCAAACCTAATCTCAACTCTACACTATTCGGACACCAACGGCTCCTAAAAGAAGAGACCCTACGGCATTTCGACCGTCACCTTGAAGAATCGGTGGAGCGAGTTGGTCGGATATTGCCACTATTGCAAACCCACCACGATTCTGGCAGGGCCACGCCCCCTACCGCTTCTTCACCTTCGCCAGAAAATCCAGTTCGTCAAGAACGACGCTTAGTCCACGAATGGTGGCACGAGCAGGGTCGTCGGCAACACGTACGGAAAGCCCCGTCACTTCGGAAATCCGCTTATCCAGTCCGCGCAGAAGCGCACCGCCACCCGTCAGGACGATGCCAGTGTCCACAAGGTCAGCGGCAAGTTCCGGGTCAGTGATATCAAGTAGTTCCTTCGCGACACCCACAATCTGCCCAAACACATCAATGTCGCTGTTCATCGCATCTCCGCCAACATGAATGAGCTTGGCGTGAACGATGCCTGCAAGCGAGATAACTACACTCTCCGTCGTCGACGCCCCAACGTCCACGACCATGCGGCCTTGCGGCTCACAGAATTTAAGCCCGGCGCCAATGGCGGCCGCCATCGGCGACTCAAGCATATACACTTCCTTGGCTCCGGCCGCCCGCGCCGCCTTCTCCAATGTCTTCTTCTGTTCTTCGATGATATCGCTATGAACGGAGAGAAGCACACGCGGCCTCCGCAAACTGCCTCCGTCCACTTTTGCGAGGCAATAGCGGAGCGCTTTCTTTGCGGTGTCGAAATCCGGGATGACACCGGACCTAAATGAATGCTCGGCAGACGGTTCGTCCATCACAAGCCCCCTGCCTTTGACCCATACCCGCATGTTCGCGGCTCCAAGGTCAATTCCGATGTCGTCACGCTCTAAAAGCTTCGTGAGAATGTCCATGTTTAGTTTCCTTGTTTAGTGGCTAAAGTTTTACTGCTATATACGCCCATCGCTGTGAAATCTGACAAGCATCGATTGGCCAGTCGCCTTTCCTTCGGTTTGCCCGGCACATCCCTGATGTCGAACCTCTCCCACGCATCCACCTTGGATCCTTGTGAAATGAGAATGCCACCGCGATTAGGATTCGCAGACACAAACTTTCCATTTGCCGACGATTTCATCGAAAATGAACCATCGTCGTTTTTCAACACCGTAAAGACCTCCCATGCGCCAAGACATATCCGACGATTCGCGGCAAACGGACTGTTTTCTCCATTTTCTGCTTTTCCTTTCTTTTGCGCCTTATTCTTTCGATTGTTTTTCCGCATCTCTTGCGGCACATTGTTCAGGTTTACGAATCCGACGGCGTCCTAACCCTCTGGCGATGCAGCGCATTTGTGGCTTTTCCCAACTTGCTTTAATTATCCGCCACACCTTCATCTGCCAGAAGCCGAATATCACAGCCAAAAGCGAGATTATGGCGAGTTTCATGCGCCCGAGCATCTTAACGCATTCACTGAGTAACTCTTGTGGACGCCCAATCCAGAAAGACTTTGCTGTCCGTGCGCCATACTTGGTGTACGCTAAAAACTTGCCGAGGGTCTTCGGGCCTTTTCGAGCCGCCTTTTCCAAAGCAATCGCACCATCATCCGCTCCCGCCAGTTTACCAAGCACCTTGACGCCATCCTTACCATGCGTCCGCACAAGTATCGCAGTCGGCTCGGGCATTCGCTTCGCCATTGTTGAAACAGCCTTGAGTGAATCAAGGTCATCAACATGCTTCATGATGGCGGAGGCACGCGCAGCCCCCGCTCCATCAAAGAGGCCTTTCATACCTACAACAATTTCTTTCAGTCCTTTTGACGCAGACTTTGTCTTGGCCGTTTCACGACATGCGTCCACCAGAACGCCACAAAACCGCTTTGAAAGATGCCCCATCTTGCGAAGTGTCTTTAGGCACGACAAAGAAGCGTCTGCGGCGACCTCGGCAGGCTCCGCAGGGTCTGCGACCCAAAACGACGCTAGAGATGTCAAGACTCCAACAGAAGCAAGGGCGGCAACAACAGGATCGGTCTCCTTGCCTGTCGCCTTGTAGTATCCCTGCTTTGCCAAATCTCGGATATCGCCCCAAAGCAGAAAGTCGGAAACCATTGCACCGCTAAGCTCTTCCAGAGAAACGCCGTCACCAACAACAAATCCTTTCCCCGCACGGTACGCACGATTCCAAAATGCAGTCCTCTTTCTGTTGATTTCCTCTCGCAATGCGGCAACATCGTCACGATTTGTGATGGAACTCCCTTTCAAAACAAAGTCCGCAAGATGCTCCGCCTCCCCCAGTCGGCCTTCCGACTCAAGCTCTCGTATCTCCGCAATGTAGTCGTAGTCGGGGAGTGCATCGATGTCCTCTTCAAACGTTCCCATTGCACAGAACCACAACCCATAGACTCCCAACATAAGGCATACAAGCCCAAAAGATCTTTTCAAAATGGACTTAATCATCATATAAAACCTTTCAATTAATGTTAATCGTCATAACCAGTTTTACGTTTGGAATCACGCAACACGGATAGAACTTCAATCATATCGTCTTTCGCAGTCTCTTTAAATTCCGCCAGTGCCTGGCTTTGTGATTCGGATGAAACTCCGTTTGTAAGATACTTCCGCGTCAGGCTCCCGCCTTTTAGGACCATGGCAGCGCCAGCACCACCTTGTATAACCCGAACTCCGATACCACCAACAAATTCAGACACATCAAACAAATTACACAGCTCTTCTATCGAAGCCGCAAAGAAGGAGGCAAAAACGACATGCGCCCAAATAGAAACAACCGTCCTTGTGTTTGGTCTGAAGCCATATATTCTGAACGTCTCATACACCAACCTCGACTTCCAGACGAACATTCCAAGGCCATCACCAATGGAAGAGGAAGACACGGCCACTGTAAATCCAGCCATCGCGGCAATTTCCCAAGCCTTCTTCCTCGCGACCTTTTCTCGCGATCCCAAGAGTTCCTGCACCATCTTATCTATATTTGATGGTCGCTCTATCGCAGACTTAAGCTTCTGACGCTCCTCTGGCGACCCCGACCCAGACCTCCACATCGCAATGGCAATGATCTCACCTGCCTGTTTACGCAACCGCGAATTAGCGTCGTTCAACAAACGGATTACCTCAGGCTCGACTATAGGAATCTCTCGGATAGGTCGAACCAAACACACGTATAAGACTCCAGTCGGAACCAAAAGGAACACCGCAAGCACAATGAACTTCACTAAATTAAAAACCATTGACGACAGAAAATTTATCGGTGGCTTTTCGGATTCGATACGAAAACACAGCCGAGATGATTCCGATTCTCCTGCCGACTTGGAATCCGATGAACAACCTTTTCTGGCAACAGAGGCAACTTCCTCTGTCTTCGTGCAAATGCTCTTGTCCAAATGCGGTTCATTGCTTTTCATCAATCTGAACGATTGTGTGTCTCTCCCACGAAAATCAACAAACGAAGCCACCTTTTCGGAGATTAGCAATGCACTGGAGAGATAGATTGTCCCGACAACAATCACCGCCAGCAATACTGCCCATTTCAGGATATTTTTAATGTCCATATAGTCAAGCCTCCCACATGATCGACTTCATTTCTTCCAACATTTGTTTTGCCTTTGTGAAGTCATTTAACCTATTCCCAACCTCCATTTTCCTGGCCTTAGCGGCATCTTTTTCACATCGGATTCTTTCTTGAGTCTGAGCATCCAAATGCCTTGCACGGTCTAAACCTCTTTTAATGATTGCGTCCTTAAATCGATCCGCAACCGTTTTTGCGGCCTCGTCTGGAAAGTATTGCGTTATGCTTTCTGAAAGACGTTCATATGCCTTAAAACACTCACACTCATAAACCACGTCTTTGTTGAAATTAAACTTCCACATAGGAATAGGGGGAATCGGCTCTGGCCGCAAGGCGTCTCCAATATTTGACAAAATCTCCGTAACTCCTAACGACTGGAACATTTCTGTGATAAATTCAGCTCCCACCTTGTCACTTTCATTTCCAGAGCTAACGCATATTTCATTTACAAGAGCCATCATCTTTTTCAGCTCTTCTTCTGTTTTCTTCCACTCATCCTTCCAAGGTTCATGCGAAACACATAGATCATTTTTGTAGAAGCTCTCTCTAAATCTTTCGGTGAACCGTTTAACGACGCCGTCGATGGCTTTTTGCTGCTTCTCCCGCGCTTCGCTAGCACTTCTGTGATCATGATTATAAGACTTCCTGCCATTTCCATTTACCGCACCTTCATCATATGGATTATCGTCAACCTTGAACCCATCCTTCTTATATTCATCAGCCATATGCCACTTCATCGTTTTTGCAAAACGCTGCGCGATCTCAATGCCAACGCCTATGTTCGTGCCAGTCTGCTTAAACGCATTGATCAGATTTGCAGAGGCGGCATTCTGTTTTTCCCAGCAATCACCTTCCTTCTTTGTAACTTTCTCCTCCTCGCTATTAATGTTTTTAATAATGATATCAATCTTATTAATGGTGTCTTCCAATGCCTTCAGCATTCTGTCAGTTGCATTCCGTTCCTTGATTGCCGTGCGCTCTTCCCGAAGTGTCTTCACAATCTTATCCCGCAATGAACGAATGCGCGACTCTTCTATCATCCCGCCGCTCTCCTTGCGATTATCGTTCTTCGTACCAAAAACGGCGTCGGATGCCTCCCCTGCGTTAATTGAGATGATTTCGGGCACGATCCCTCCCAATTCATTTCGCAACTGCTTGGCAAGCTCTTGTGAAGCTGTCTCAGAATCTTCCCGCAGCTTCTCCTTTTCCACTTCCGGCTTCAGCCAAAAGTTTGAAGCAATCTCATTGAACACGACAATAAGCGGAGCGTTTTTTGTCTCATGGTAGAGATGGACAATCAACTCCCGGCAATCTTTGTTAATAGCTGACATTGAGCTCTGAACGAGCAAGAAATAATCACCATACGACATAAGGCTCGTCAAAAACGGATCAGAGTCCTTGTTCGCCTTTGATCCATCCAACCCTGGCGTATCCAGGATCGCGACACCATCCTTAAGTAAATTTGCCGGCCCAAATTCCTTGTTTGCACCCGATGCATTAACACGAATGACAGGCGGAAGCATGTTCGGATATTCCGCCACCGTCGCACTAGTAAGAAGTCGCTCTAGCACAGGCTCTGAGAATGGAATGTATTCTTCTTTGAACGAGTGCAGGAATTCTTCTTTAGTCGTAAGGCCAGTCAGAAAGTCCATCAGTCGAATGCCATTGTTCTTTTCCCATTCACGTACTTTATCGCCTTCGTTTGACTGAGCGTTGACTATAGGCGAATAGAGATAGATGCCCGCTTTGTTGTCCCTGTCCGACGCCATTATAATGGAACTGCGCAACGTAGTTTCCTTGGCACGCCCGACAGGCGAGACAATCTCACCGACGAAAGTGTTGACTAGCGTAGATTTTCCAGCTTTCAACATTCCGAACGTCACCATGAAGAACGTCTTAGAATCAAACGCCCGTCTTCTCCGGACAATGTCCGTTACACCACCCTGCAGGTCTCCGCATTCATCCTTACCGCAAAGTTCCTTTAACTTGCCGCTAAGATTCTCCAGCTCACGGATTATTGGATCCAAACGTTTAAGGAGGTTCTTGGTTTTTTCCGAAGGTGTCAGTTCTGGCTGGCCTAAATCTTCCGCTTGTGTTTGCCGCTGGGAATCCTCTTTCATCTTTACTGTCACTTCTTGTGGTATTCCATAGTCCGTATTTTCTGCATGCCAATCTATGCGGCCAAACTCAAAGTCGGAGAATGCCCCAGGAACTGAAATTTCAGACGGGCACCCATTCTGGGATGACGAAGGTGAAGTGTTGGGTATGGTGACATTCTGATTTTGTTCATCCGACATGGGATACCCCATTTTCCCCGCCGACTCGCCTTCTATGCGCCACCGATCGCAAATGGCACCATGTGTTTCGTGTGGTTCTTCGTCGCAAGAGCGGAGCGTTATTGCAGCATAAGGAGATAGACTGAGTTGCCACCCTCCATCTGGGTTCTGCTTGATAGCAGATTCTTCGAACGCCTCAACAGACGGATAAACCGTCTTGAGATAGGCGTACTTATTGCGGAACAGCTCAACAACTTCTTCTCGTGTTTTCATCCAATTACCTTTCCTTTTCGCCCCTTTCCTAAGAGTTTGCGCTCCTTTTCAGACATCGGCGAAAGCGGGAAAACGAACACCTCCCCCGATGCATCGAGTGAGGTGCTTGAGATTACCTTAAGAGATACACCGAAGGAGGCGAAACTGCACGGACGGCAGTGTCCTTTCAATGCGTCTCTTGGTGATAGGTTCTCAAGCTTTCACTCGACGCCTCCCAAACGCGGCTTTCGCCACATCCGGGCTATGTATTGCGAATTATAGCAAACCCCCGCGCCCAAATCAAGCGCGACAAAATGAGATTATGGAGCGGACGAAACAGTACAAAATCAGTCAGACCATTTTTGTACTAAAGCAAAGACCTTTCGTCGCTTTCGCGATATAGCCGCCGACGCTCGCCCGCCAGCAGCTGAAATTGTCACTATACCTTCATCACAGACTCGCCGTAGGCGATTACCGTGTCATCATGCGAAATCAGAACAAGGCCATCGCTGCGCGCCTGCGTGATAAGCATCCTGTCGAATGGATCACCATGAATGTCTGGCAACTTTGCAATATCGACGCCATGACGAGAGCGAACAGGCAACTCAATAAACCCCATCTTGAGCGCAAGTTCCTTTACCCTCTCTGATGTTATAGCCATCTGCTTCGGATGCTTCTCGTGCTTGATTGAAATCTCCCACAACGAAATCGGGCTGAAATAAAGCACACTCTCTGGGTTCTCAAGAATCGCCTTCGCCTTCCGAGAAAGACGCTTGACATCCAGCGCAGCCCAGAGAATTATATGCGTATCAAGCAAATACTTCATCTGCAGCAGCCCCAAACAAGCTGGCGATTTCCTCATCCATCGCGCGGTCCTCTGCTTCCGTCGGGATGCGGCACTCACCCTCCGCAATTCCCAGTTTCCTTTTCTTCATCTCTGGCTTGCGCGTGGAAAGCTCGATTATGTACATCTTCACAAGATGGCTGAGCGAAGTTCCGCAGGAACTCGCGTAAATCTTGGCGTCATTTACAATCGCCGTCGGTAATCGTAATGTGTAGCTCATGTTTCGCAGGTAGTATATCAAATTTTTGTTATTGCTGCATTCGTCGCTTTCGCGATATAGTCGCCGCGCTCGCCCACCAGCGACGATGCAATTATAGCAAAACCGCCGCGCTGAAATCAAGCGCGGCGATTTCCGGCGATTTCATCAAAATCATGTAGATGCTCGCCCGACAACGGCACCGTGCTCAAACACGTCGGAATGAGCAATGACGATCACGTAACCAGGCCCCACTCGCGGAGAGGCTCCACGGGAAGGCCCATTATGTTCTCGTAGCTGCCGGTCCAGCTCTCGACTATCAGGTCGCCGGACTCGTCGATGTCGTACGCCCCTGCGCGGTCGGTCGGGCGCACACGCGCCACATACTCGTCGATTGCCGCGTCGGAAAGAATGCGGAACGTGACGCCTGACTTCACGACCCTCACCTCGCCGTCGTATGCGACGCCAGTGAACACGGTGTGGGTCTTGCCTGAAAGTTCTCGCAAGAAGACCTTGGCCTCTTCGAGGTCGCGCGGCTTTCCATATATCCGGCCGTCATACCACACTATCGTGTCGGCGGAAAGGACGCGCCTCCTTCCCGTGGAAGCCGCGACGGCCGCGCCCTTGGCGAGGGCATTCTCCCTCACGGTCCTTTCTGGATCGCCGGGATACGAGACTTCGTCGGCCGAGCTCTTTGCGATGGCGAAATCGACGTCATGCTCGCGCAGTATCGCCTCCCTCCTCGGGCTTGAGCTCGCAAGCGTGAGGAACCCCACCGGCCCGTCGCGCAAAATCTCCACAATGCCGTTTTCCACCCGCACAACCGTCGAGGCGACGCCACCCGGAGCGACCCCGCCATCAACCGCGACGTCGACGGGAGCGCCGACGGCCGCTATCGCAGAAGACGCGTCCTTGGCGGCCTCGTCGCCCGACAAGTTTGCGCTCGTCACGCGCAATGCGCCGCCGCACCTCGCGATGAGCCCTCGCGTCCATTCGCAGTCCGGCACCCTCACGCCCTCGCCTCGCGCGACGACTGTAAGCGCCCCAGGCCACCGCTTGCCACCTACCCGCGCGGCATCCTCGCCGATGTATGCGGCGGCCGATTTCTCGTCCGCCACAAGGAGAGCTATCGGCTTTCGCCCGTCGCGGCCCTTTATCGAGTATAGCCTCTCGACCGCCTCCTTAAAGCGCGGATGCGCCGCAAGGCCGTAAACAGTGTCGGTGGGGACAATCGCCACACCGCCGCCGTTTAGCGCTTCCGCCGCGGCCGCCAAGCCCTCTTCGTCTGCCTTTACCGTTTTCAACCTAATCTCTCCCGCAAGTTTCAAAATGCGTCAATGCGCGTCAAGCCAGTTCTCGCCAACTCCCATTCCGACTTCAAGCGGAACCCCGAAGTCGTAGGCCGAAGTCATCTCGCGACTGACGATTTCCTTCACCGCCTCCACCTCGTCCTTCGGCACGTCGAAGACAAGTTCGTCGTGAATCTGAAGGACCATCTTCGCCGAAAGGCGAGCGGCCTTCAAGGCGGAATCAACCTTCACCATCGCAATCTTGATGAGATCCGCCGCGCTTCCCTGGATGGGAGTGTTGATGGCGTCGCGCTCCGCGCCCTGTCGCGCCGTGGCGTTCCTTGAGTCTATGTCGCGAAGCGTGCGGCGCCTGCCAAGGATGGTTTCCGCATAGCCGAGCTTGCGCGCCTTCTCCACCGACTCCGCCATGTAGTCCCTTATACGCGGATACATCTTGAAGTAGGTGTCGATGAGGCCCGCCGCCTCCCTGCGCGGGATCTTCAGCCTCTCCGAAAGCCCGAACGCGCTTATGCCGTAAATGATGCCGAAGTTCACCATCTTGCACATGGAGCGCTGCTCCGGGCTCACCAGCTCCGGCATGACGCCGAACACCCTGCTCGCAGTCTCGCGGTGGATGTCGTCGCCGTTCCTGAAAGCAGAGATCATCGCCGGGTCTCCCGACATCGCCGCCATTATGCGAAGCTCTATCTGGGAGTAGTCGGCAGAGACGAGGAGATGGCCCGAGTCCCTCGGGACGAACGCGCGGCGTATGTTCTTTCCACGGCTCGTGCGGATCGGTATGTTCTGGAGATTTGGGTCGGAGGAGGAAAGCCGCCCCGTCTCGGTGAACGACTGCGCATATGTCGTGTGTATGCGCCCTTCGCCGTCGATGAGCGCGGGGAGCTTGTCAACGTAAGTCGATTTCAGCTTTGTGCAGGCGCGGTATTCGAGTATCGCCTGCACGACGGGATGCGCGCCGACGAGTTTCGAGAGGGCCTTCTCGTCGGTGGAATACTGGCCCGTGGAGGTTTTCCTGCCGCCCGGGAGCGCAAGCGTCCCGAAAAGAAGCGACCCTAGCTGCTTCGGCGAGTCAGGATTGAACCCTGGACCTGAATAGCGAAGTATCTCCTGCGTGTAGCCGAGGATCTCTCGGTCGAGCTCAAGGCCGTATTCCCTAAGCGCCGCCGTGTCGATCCTTACGCCCTCGCGCTCCATGTCGATGAGTATCTTGACAAGCGGCTCCTCGACGTCGCGCAGCGCGGACGGGAGGCGCCCGTCGGCGAGAGAAAGCGCAAGCGGACGCAAGGCGTCGTCAAGCTGCAGCGTGACGTCCGCGTCTTCCGCCGCGTAGTCCTTCACCTTTTCGATGTCCTTCCCGGCAAGCGACGGCTCCATCTTGCCGCGCTCCTGCTCGCCCGCGACTTCGGAAAAGCGTATCGTGCGGTAGCCGAGATACTTCTCCGCAAGGGCGTCCATTCCGTGCCGCGCCGCCGCATCCACGCAGTAGTGCGCGAGCATCGTGTCGTGCGGGGCGGACGCGAGCCCAATCCCGTAGCGAAGGAGGACAGTGCGGTCGAACTTCCCGTTATGCGCGACGAACGTCTTTGAAGGATCTGCAAAGAGAGGCCGGAATACGTCTATCAAGTCCGCCAGGACATACCACGCCCTGCCCTTTCCGACGGCGAACGAAAAGCCGAGAAGTCGGCAAGTCGTGGCGTCGGTCGCGCTCATCCCTGGCTCCCTCGCATCCGTCTCGGTGTCGAAGGCGATGCGGTCTGCCTTCATTAGCTCTGCAAGAAGTTCCTGGGCCTCGTCCTCGTTCGCGACAAGGCGGTAGTCGTGCGGAACGTCGGCAATCGACTTGAGCGACGCGGAAGAGTCGGAGGCAATGTCGGAACTCTGGAGGCCGAACTCCTTCGCAAATCTAGAAAGCTCGAACTTCTCGCAAACGGCCGCAAGCTTTTCCGCGTCGATGCCGTCGAGCCTGTAGGCGTCCCAGTCAGGCTCGATCGGGACGTCGGTGCGAATCGTCGCAAGGAACTTCGACATCATTGCGTCTTCGCGGCCCGTGAAGACCCTCTCGGCAAGCTTGCCCTTGAGCTTCGCCTGGTTCGCGAATATGCCGTCCAGGTCGCCGTATTTCTCAAGGAGCGAGGCTGCCGTCTTCTCCCCGACTCCGCGTATCCCGGGGATGTTGTCGGAGGAATCCCCCGCAAGCGCAAGGTAGTCGATCATGCGCGAGGGCTCCTTAAGCCCCCAATGGCTGCATACAGTCGCCTCGTCGTAGATTTCCGCGGCGTCTCCGGCGCGGCCAGGGCGATATAGCTTCACCCCCGGCCTTACGAGTTGCGCGGCATCCTTGTCGGGCGTTGCAAGATATACGTCGAATCCCGCCGCTGCGCCTTTGACGGCGAGAGTCCCCATTACGTCGTCGGCCTCGAAGCCGTCAACGCGGAGGACTGGGATCTTCAGTGCCTCCGCAAGTTCAAAGGCGTAAGGTATCGAGGCTGCGAGGTCCTCCGGCATCTTCTCGCGCTGCGCCTTGTAGTCTGGATACGCCTCGTGGCGGAACGTAGGCCCGCTTGGGTCCATCGCGAGGACCGCGTGGGTCGGTTGCTCCCTCTTGAGTATGGAAAGAAGCCCGTTGGCAAGGCCAATCAGCGCAGAGGTGTTTATCCCGGAAGACGTCATGCGCGGATTGCGCAGAAACACAAAATGCCCCCTGTAGAGGAAAGGCATCATGTCGATTATGAATATCTTGTCCATCCTGTCACCTCATGAAGCCGATATACCACCTGACGAGCTCCTGGCCGAAGAACATCCAGACAAGGCACCCCATGCAGATGTAGGGGCCATACGGAATCTCGACGAACTTCCCGAACTTCGTCTTTGAAAGCGCCACCATCGAAACGCCCACGATAGAACCGAAGAGAGACGAGAGGATCAAAGTCACGAGAACCGCGACAGGGCCAAAGAGTGAGCCGACGGCACCCATCAAGAAAACGTCGCCCATCCCCATCGCCTCGCGCTTGAACGCCTTCGAGCCGAGCAGACGCACGAGCCAGAGAAGCCCGAAGCCGAACGCAAGCCCGGAGAGGGAGAAAAGGGTCGGACACAGACTAAGCCACGTTGACGCCCCCACGCCATCGCCGTAGACGAGGTTGAAGCATGTGAACACGAGTGATTCGGCAACGCCAAGAACCATGCCCCCCACCGTGACGAAGTCTGGCAGGAGCTTGTGGTCGAAGTCGATCAGCGAGCCGACAATCATCAGCGCGATCCACGTCCACATGACGAACAGGTGCACGACCGAGAGCCACAACGGAACCTTGGGAAGCCATAGGCACAGAAACGCCGCGAGGAACAGCGCGCCGCCTATTGCCTCGACCGCGATATAGCGCGGCGATATGGGCTCGCGGCACTTTGCGCACTTGCCGCGCAAGGCGAGCCACGAGAGGATGGGGATATTCTGCCACCACCTTATGGGCGCATTGCACTTCGGGCAGTGCGACGGCGGAGAGACTATCGACTCGCCGCGTGGGACGCGCCACGCGACGACGTTCAGGAACGAGGCGACGCACGCGCCCGCCGCGAACGAAAACGCCGCAAAGACCGGATACAGGGCGCTATCCAACGTCACGTCCTCCTGCCCGCCTTGCGCCTAAGCACAATCGCCGTCCTTGCAGGGAGATACAGGCGAATCTGCTGGACAAGCTCGCCCCTCTCCGCGTCGGTCACGAGAACGGGGCTGTAGGAGTCGCCTTTCTTTATCCTCCCCTGCCCGCCGAAGCGCAATTCGTCGGTGTCGAAAAGATGCCGCCATTCCGAGGCAGGTGGAACGATCACCCCGTAGCCCGTGTAGCTTTCCGAGGGATGGAAGTTAAATACGAACATGAGATCGCCGCGAATGAACGCAAGGACCTTGTCGCCGTCCGAGGCACGCAGCTGGACTGCCTCGCCGCCAAGGACCCGCCGCACTTCCTTTAGCATCGTCTCGTCGAAAAGCGCAAGGCGGCAGAACTTGAGGTTCGGGTCGTCCCTGAGCGACCAAAGCCGCCTGGCGTGGGCGTAGCTCCAGCCGTTGCCCTCGCGCGGGAAGTCTATCCACTCCGGATGGCCGAACTCGTTGCCCATGAAATTGAGGTAGGCCCCTCCGCTAAGCGCAAGCGTCGCAAGGCGCGCCATCTTGTGGAGGGCGACCGCGCGGTCTATCGCAAGCGGATGCTCGCCTGAGCCCATCCCACGGTAGATCTCGGAATCGGCCATCGTGAAGAAGAAAGTCTTGCCGCCCACGAGCGCCTGGTCGTGGCTCTCGACGTAGGAGACGACCTTCTCCTCGGCGCGCTTGTCCGTAAGGCAGTAGAAGAGCCCTCCCATCGGCCAGTCCTCGTCGCGCGTCTCTCCAGCGAGCTTGAACCAGAAGTCCGGCTCGCCCATCGCCATCCTGTAGTCGAAGCCGATTCCGCAGTCCGACACGGGAGCTGCGACGCCCGGCATTCCCGAGACGTCCTCCGCAATCGTTATCGCATACGGATCGAACTCGTGGATGACCCTGTTCGCGAGATTTAGATATGCCCACGCATCGTCGTCGCAGGAGCCGTCGAAGTAGGTGGAATAGTCGGTGAACGCGCGCCCAAGGCCATGGTCCCAGAAGAGCATGGAGGTGACGCCGTCAAAGCGGTAGCCGTCGAAGCCGTATTCCTCAAGCCAGAACTTGCAGTTCGAAAGGAGGAAGTGGAGGACCTGCGTCTTGCCGTAGTCGAAGCACCTGCTGCCCCAGGCCGAGTGGCGGCCCTTGTCTCCGGAGTGGAAATACTGCCATTCAGTGCCGTCGAAGAGCGAAAGGCCGTCTCTCTCGTTCGCGACGGCGTGGGAGTGGACGATGTCCATTATGACCCTCAGTCCAAGGCCATGCGCGGCATCGACGAGAGACTTGAGATCGTCGGGGGTGCCGAAGCGCGAAGACGCCGCGAAGAAACTCGACACGTGGTAACCGAACGAGGCGTAGTATGGATGCTCCATTATCGCCATCAGCTGCACGGTGTTGTAGCCGGCGGCCGCGATCTTCGGCAGGACGAGGTCGCGGAACTCTGCATACGAGCCTACCTTCTCCTCCTCCGTGCCCATGCCGACGTGCGCCTCGTAGATCAGCGGGGGCGTCGCCGCCTTGCGGGCTTTAGCCGAAAGCTTCTTGTTGCGCCATGCGTAGCGCGACACAT
>Ga0310786_10004227_pt1 | contig 20123 bp, 8 predicted proteins | sample AusTroGonzalo_MG_FD_203881 | JGI IMG/M metagenome (GOLD analysis project Ga0310786, IMG submission 203881) | Bovine rumen microbial communities from tropical cattle in Woodstock, Queensland, Australia - Gonzalo_03 (v2) (version 2) | ecosystem: Host-associated > Mammals > Digestive system >... | reverse complement strand
CGCGAACCTGGACGGATGCGACTGGCAACCACAAGTGGTCGGACAAGGATAACTGGAATCCGAAAGGCACCGGGAACTATCACAACGTGTTTCCGGAGGGGGACTGGACTGTCGATATCGACAGCGGTTCCACAAACTGGTATTATTCGATCGTCCTGCAGGATGGTGCCGGAACCGTCACGCTCACAGGCGACAGTGCCCGCAATGTGATATCGGCAACTGGCGGTTATATTCAGATTCCGGCAGGGCGCGAGCTGAACATCGACGGGCCGTCGTTTTCGCTTAGTGGCACAGACTTTGGAAAGGGGGGGAAGGGTTTCATCAACGGAACTTTGCGGCTTTCTTCAGGATACATTCTGACGGGATCGGGCCCGTTCTTCAACGGGGATGCCAAGGTGATTGTCGATGGTGGAGTCTTCGGCAATCCTGACCTTGTCTGCACCTTCACTTTTACCAACAACGCCACGTTAACCATCAATGGTGGTGTTGCGGCGATCCATAGAGGCCTGTACCGCAGCCCCGATCCGCCGTGCGAGTCGATTGTGCGCGTCCGTATGACAGGCGGGACCTACTGGAACAGCGACCCGGGGTATGCCGCATATACGACAGGATTCGGCGTCGGCGCGCATTTCGAGAACAACGGCGGCACAGTTGTCTGGGGCAGGGCCGACGATATCCAACCCAGGACGAATTTGAGTTCCGAGCCGAATGGCAACAGTGTCGGCAACTATGGGCAGGGCGCTGCGTTCCCTGAACTTCTGCCGTCTGTCGGCAGCACGTTGGACATCCCCAGGTCTTCAACAAGTGCTACTATTTGTTCGCTTCGGTTCGCTGTTGATGGTGACTACGACGTGGACGGCACGATTTACGTCACGAATAATACGGACGTGGCAGCGGGAAACATTTACTTTGACAGCTCACGCGTCGCACTGCGAGGCGGTGCTACGATCTACGCAAATGCACTAAGGGTCAACGCCGACAATGCGTGCACCGTCGATCTTGATATCGCCCGTCTGAATCTCGGTATCGGCGGATTCCGCGACTATGGCAGCAATAGCGTCTGGAAGGATATAAACTTCCTTGACGGCGTCGTGTTTGGCGCATGGGGCGGAGATGTGCCTGGCCTCTTTGCAAGCAGTGCCTCCCAGAGGTCGAGGATATACCTGAACGGGCCTGTCGTCTACGATACGCAGGACTGCTTCGAGCCTGCGACTCCCCGCACGATCAACATGGACCGCCTGTATCTTAACGAGGTGACGGAGCTCAAGGCTACAGGTGGCGGCACGGCCGCGCTCTACCCTGTCGCGAAGTGGGCGGAGGAGTTCAGGACAATTGAGGTCGCGGACGACACGACGCTTGCGTTTTGCACGAACCAGTTGGCCGGCCTCAAGGCGATGAACCTGAAGCTTGGCGCGAACGCGGCGCTTAAGATAAACATGAAGAATGGCGACTATGTGGATGCATCGGCCACAGCGGAGTTCGGAGAAGGGGCCAAAATCGTGGTGACGGACGTTCCCGCTACGCTGGCGGAAGGGACGCTCTACCCCGTCTACTTCGCTCCGGCTGGGACAGACCCCGATCTCTCGACGATCGAACATGCCGATGGTGACTGGCCGACGGGCTGGTTCCTTGGCAAGACAGGCAGCGCCGTCTATCTGACGGACGGCAAGATCAAGGCATACGACCAGTCTCGGTCTGGATCGGATAAGATATGGTCGGGCGCCGGCACCGACAATGTTTACACCAACCCGGACAATTGGATCAGCAACTCCGTTCCCGGAGACGCCGCCCAGGCATTTTTCAAAGGGTACTCAAACACGGTCGTTTCAGTTGCGGCTGCGGCGGCAGTACGTTATTTCAGTTTTCAGAACTGCGGGCCCTTCATATTCAGCGGATTGGATCTTACGTTTACATATCCCTATCAAAAGGCATCATTGGCTGATTCGGTCGGTTCGCAAACCATCACGAGCTCAAGCAAATTTCCCATTGTCATCGCCAACCAAGTCAAGCACAAGGTTACGACGGGCGATCCGTCACCGTGGGCGGTTTTCAAATCCACCGGAGAGGGCTCTCTTTCGTTGACGGGTGGATATGGCAACACGCGTCCGATTGTGTTCGGCGGCGACATTCGCATCGGCGGCACGTGGGAGACGGAATGCCTTCGTGTTGTGACGGGGAGTTACCTTCACCGCTCCCGTCTGACGGTCTTGCCTGAGGCGACGCTGACGGTGACGGGCCAGTACGGGGATTTCAACGAATACGGCCAAGGCGCGCTGGCCATCGCCACGAATGCAGTTGCGACAATCGGCGGCATGGAGTGGCTCTTGACAAGCAACAACACTCACTACGTCGACGGTTCGTTGACGGTAACGTGTCCGCTCGTCCCGCAGGGGCTGCAGACGTTCCGCGGCGACGGCACCTTGACGCTCTCCGGCGGCGTGCAGGGCGAAGGCAGCGTGAGGGTCGAGGGCGACAGGATGAAATTCGTCCCCGGCGGCGCATGGAAGAGCGATGTGGCGCTTTCGTTCAAGGACAACGTGACGGTTGCACCTACAGACGACTGGACATTCCGCGGTGCGAGCCTCGGCCTAGCCCCCAATTCGACGCTGACGATCGCCACAGGCGGGCACAAGGTTACGCTTGGGTGTCCGATTGTGTCCAAGAGCGGGACTCTGAAGGTCACGGGCGGTGGCAGCGTTGCGTTCACGAACGGCGGGTCGAAGCTCAACAGGGTCACGTTTGAGGACGGTGCCACAATCACCCTTGCGGGGAACCTCGCCAGCGAGACGCAATGGACCGACTTCCTTACCGTGCGCGAAGACGACGATTCGATCAAGGACGCGTTCGCCTCGGGGGTCCGGATGGTCAGGCACGTGGACGAGAATGGATTCACCGTATACCGCGTCAAAGGCAGTCGCGGCATGTTGATAGTCGTACGTTAGGCAGGCCGCGAAGCTATGAATCGGATTTGGAAGAGCCTCTATTGCCTGTCGGCGGCCTTAGCCAGTCTTGCGCTGCCACCTGCGCATGCCGGAGAGAGCGTCGCCATTGCGCCCGGAGAAGTGGAGGTCGTCATCCCCGCGGCGCCCCTTGCTGTGGAGCGGTTCGCGGCGCAGGAGCTGACGAACTTCCTCTCACGAGTCCTTGGCGCGCCTGTCCCAGTTGGCGCGAATGCCGAAGGGCGCCGCACTGCGATACTGCTAGGCCGCGCCGCCGGGCTCGACGTCGCCGCCCTCGAGCGAGATGCATTCAGGACAAAGGTGGAGGCTTCGGATTCAGGAAATTCCGTCGTCCGGATAGCAGGACGCGACGGTAAGGAAGACGTGTTCCGGCGTGCGTGGAGATTCGGCGCCGTCACTCGCTGCGAATACGCGACGCTCTTCGGCGTATATGCGTTCCTTGAGGACTACGCAGGCGTCAGGTTCTACTTTCCCGGCGAACTCGGCACGGTGGCGAACCGACGCGCGGCAGTTGAGGTTCCGGTGCAGGACAGGACGACTGCCCCCTGGTTCGCGGTCCGTTCCATGATCATGAGCCGCGACGGCGTATGGTACGAGCCGCTTCCCGAAGGCTGGCACCCTAACTCGGGCAAGGCGCTGAACTGGCTCAGGCAGCGCTTTGAGACGACGCGGATCCCATGCTGCCACGGGCAGAACGGCTTCAAGATCGTGGAGCGCTTCGCGGCGACGCATCCCGAATACTGCCAGCTGCGCAATGACGGGACGCGCTGCACGTCCCTTGATCGGGAGCGCGTCGGCTCCCACCCGAAGCAGCTCTGCCAGAGCTCCGGGATATGGGACGTCTTCCACGACGACATCGTCGCCTCCGGGCGCACGGGCTACGTGGACGTGATGCCGCAGGACGGCTACGTCCCGTGCGAATGCCCGGCCTGCCAGGCCAAGTACCGCCGCAATCCAGACGGGACTCTGGCCGAGAACTACGCCAGCGAGCTGGTATGGGGGCGGACGGCGGAACTGGCGCGGCGCTTCCTCGCGGAGGGGCGGACCGACCTCACTTTCACCCAGATGTCCTACGGCGCTTACCGCGCCGTGCCGGACGTCGACCTGCCGACGAACATACTGGTGATGGTCGCCGTCACTGGGCCGTGGAACGTCCACAACCCCACGCAGCACGGCGAAGCGCTTGCCCGCATCCGAGCATGGGACGAGAAGACCGGCCGCCGCGTGTGGCTCTGGACGTATCCCCACAAGTTCTTCAACACGGTCCTGCCCGGCGTCCCGTCCTTCGGACCGCGCGCTTGGGGCCGCTTCTTCAAGGATGCCGCGCCGGACATATCCGGTGCGTTCTGCGAGGCGGAGACCGACCACTGGATTTTCCACTACCTGAACTACTACGTGTTCTCGCGCATCGCGTGGAACCCCGAAACCGACGTCGACGCCGTAATAGACGAGCACAACCGACTGATGTTCGGAGCGGGCGCGTCCGATATGGCGAAGTTCTTCGGCATCCTCGAGGAGAAGTGGGTGAAGGGGATTGCCGGTCGGACAGTCGACACCCCGATAGGGCCCAAGTCCATGCCGCCGTGCGAATACAAAATCTGGACGGAGGTCTATTCCCCCGCCGTCATGGGGGAAATGGAGGGGCTGCTGTCCGCGGCTGAGGGGAAGGCCGGCCCAGGCACAATCGAGGCGAGGCGCGTCGACCTGATCAGGCGCGAGCTCTACGGCCCGCTCAAGAGAGCCGCCGAGGCATACAGGTCCCTCATGTGCGACGTGGAGGCAGAAAAGGGGCGCCGAGCGAACCTGCCCGACGGCGGCGACGCGCTGCATGACGCTAAATGGCGCCCCTGCAGCAAGAGATCCCGGTTCGACAACGAGGTCTTCATGAGCGCGCCTGATTCGCTGGAGATCTCGACGGACACGAACAGGGTGACGCGCACTGGGTATTTCTTTGCAACGACGAAGCTCGAGCCGTCGACCAGGTACCGCCTTTCGTTTTTCGTGAAGTGCGACGACGTGACGCCAGTCGTGAGCGGCGGAGGCGTTTCCGCCATCGTTCGGCAGCAGAAGAAGGAGGACGGCACGAAAGGGGCGGAGTGGACGTTCCCAGACTACGGAAACTTCCTCTCCGGCACGATGGACTGGATTCCGCAGGTCTTCGAGTTCGAGACGGACGAATCGTGGCGCGAGCAGCCCGAGACGGCGATATGGCTTCAGGTGCGCTACGCCGCGGGGATCGCGCATTTCGACGACGTCCGCCTGGACAGGATCACGGATGCGACGCAGCACACCTCCCCCGCGCCGGAGGGGCGTCCCGGCGCGGGCGCTGGGAATCTTGACGACAACTTGGAAAAATAGAGGAGCCCAGACATGCAGAAGAACATGAGACGTATCGCGAAGATTGTAGCCGCCGGTTCGCTGGCCGCCGGGTTCGCCGCCGAAGGCGCGGCGGAGCCTCTGACCGCCGAGACGGCAGAGGTGCTTGTGGCGCCGGCCGCGAGGGAATCCCGGTCCGTCGCATGGTTTGCCGCCGGCGAGATGACGAACTTCCTGTCGCGGGCGTTCGGCAAGACCGTCCCTCTCGTCACCGCGCCGACGCCGGGCAAGACGTCCGTCGTCGTCGGCACGAACGCCTGGAGCGAGGCGGCAGGCGTAGATGTCGCGGGCCTGCCGCGCGACGGCTTCATCGTCAAGAGCGTCCCCGGCCGCGTATTCGTCGCCGGCCGGGACATGGAGGGCACGTTCACCCCCGCCGTGGACTACAAGGGCGGCGAGAAGGCGACGCTTTTCGGCGTCTACGACTTCTTGGAGAAGTACGTCGGATGCCGGTTCTACTTCCCAGGCGAAATGGGCGAGGTCGTGCCGCACGTCGAGTCCGTCGCCGTGCCGGAGGGCGAGTACACGGAAGCGCCTGAATTCCTCGAGCGCAAGGTGCGCTACGCCCTGGGCGAATGGTTCGAGCCGGTCTCAAAGGGCCAGTACGAAATGAACCAGGCCCTCTGCCACTACCGCTGGCGGCTCCAGACGCGCGGGATACCGTGCTGCCACGGGCTGCAGCACGGACACTACCTGGCACGCTTCGGCAAGACGCATCCTGAATACTTCTGCCAGCGCAAGGACGGCACGCGCATGAACGACGAAGAGGGGAGCTTCCCGTCGCCGTCGACTTACCGCGGGCAGTACTGCCACACGTCTGCCATCTGGGACGAGATATACAAGGACGCGCGCAGCTACTTCCTCGGCGAGGGCCCGGAAGTGCGCGGGATGATGGCCGAGCGCGACCAGAGGGTCGTCCCCGGACACGAGTGGCGCTGGCAGGCCGCCCACGGCATGTACTACGACGTGATGCCGCAGGACAACTTCCAGCGATGCTGGTGCGAGAAGTGCACGGAGGTGTTCGCAAAGGCGAAGGACCCCGCACAGTACGCGACGGAGCTCGTCTGGGGGCGCGTCGCCGAGTGCGCGCGGCGGCTGATCGACGAGGGTGTCCCGGGCAACCTCACGATGATGTCGTACAACCCGTACAAGAACGTGCCCGAGTTCGACATCCCGACCAACGTCCTCGTTATGGTCTGCTCCAACGGCGCATGGGCGAAGGAGAAGTTCCAGGAGGCCGACCTCAGGCGACTCCAGGCGTGGAACGAGAAGTGCGGACGCAAGCTGCACATCTGGAACAACTGCGGCAAGCACGTCTGCTTCAACCTCAACTACGTCGACATGCCGGGCATCACGCCGAGGGCCTACGGCAAGTACTACAAGACACTCGCGCCGTATATCTTCGGGGCCTACTGCGACAACCAGAGCGAGAAGTTCGTCTACTCCGCGCTCAACTACTACGTCTTCAGCCGGCTTGCGTGGAACAGCGCAGTCGACGTGGACGCGCTCCTCGGCGAGTACTACCGGCTCATGTTCGGCAAGGGCGCGGACGCCATGCGGCGCTTCGACGAGGAGATGGAGGACATCTGGATGAACGAGATCATCTCCACCCAGGTCGAGACGGCCCTCGGCCCGATGAACGCCGGCATCTCGACATTTGAGCTCTGGTCGCGCGTCGTCGACATGAAGCGCATCGGCAGGTTTGAGGCGCTTTTCGACGAGGCCGCGCGAGCCGTAGCGCCTGATTCCGCCGAGGCGAAGCGCATCGCGTTCTTCCGCAGGCAGATACTCGGACCCATGGCGGTGCACGCGGGCGAGTTGGAGCCCGAGGGCGGCGTCGCCCGCGAACTGGCCGCCCGCGAGGCGCGCGGGGCGGTGTCGGTGCTTGCGGACTTCACGCCGGTGGAGTTCAACGTGACCACCACGAACAAGGACGTGCACGTCAAGTCGTTCACGATGAAGCTGAAGGGCGGGCGCCGATACCGCGTCTCGTATTTCGTCAGCGGCGAGAACCTCGACCAGTACGGTGGCACGCCCGAGCAGCTGCGCATCGCCAAGATGTGGGGCGGCGTGCTTGGGTCCGTCAGCTGCGGCGGCAGGACCATGGCCACCGTGGGCCGTGGCATACGCGGCACTTTCAAGCCTGTCGTGCAGGCGTTCGAGTTCACTGCGCCCGGCGAAGACGGTAGCGAGAGCGACGCCGAGATGAAGCTCCTGACGTACCTGACCACGGGGCGAGCCAGGATCGACTCGCTGCTCGTGGAGGAGCTGAGGGGCGCAAGCGCCGCGGTCGATCTGACTCCGTACGCGAAAGTCACCGGGACCGGCAACGACGACACGCGCACGGTCGTCGCCAAGTTCCAGGCGAAGCCGGACGCTTCGTACGTGTTTTCGTGCGAGCTGCGCCATCCTGCCGGCGACGACGCGGGGGTCGTGGTGATGACGCTCGCGGACATGTCAATGTATACGCACCCGAAGGGCCATGGCTGGCGCCCGTTCGCACATGCGTTCAAGGCGCCGCGCGGAAAGGCCTCCTCCTCGTGCGTCCTGCGCCAGTGGCACGTTCCAGGGGACCTGGAGTTCAGGAACGTCCGAGTGACTGAGGCGTTTCCGCGCTACCGCAGCGTCGGCGGCGTGGAACTCGGCTTCGGCGAGTCGTTGGACGGCAACGTGTACCGCTACGGAACCTGCTTCTCCCGCGCAACCCACAACGACTCGCGTCCGATGGTCGCCTACAGCTGCGGCGAGATCGGCGACGGCACGGTGAAGGTACAGGAGAAGACCGATCTGTCGTTCGTCCACGAAATCGGCGGACGGACGATGCTCTCGGCGAGCGTCGGAATCGCAGTCGACGCAAGCCCCGACACCTCCGCCGCGGTGGTGTCGGTGTCCCGCGACGGCCTGGAATGGACGGACGTCCTCTCGGCGTCGAATACCGGCATATACCACGCCGAAGTCCCGGCATCATACCTCCCGGCGAAGAGGCTTTTCGCCAGGATCAGAAAAGGCCCGTCAGGCAAGTTCGCGAAGCTCCGCCAGTACATGTTCGACGCGAAGGTGGACGGCCCGGCGGCGTTCGGCTTCGGCGCGACGGACTATGTCGACGCGGGATCGGGCGAAGTGATCCTTTCGGACGGGCCGATGGAGTACCTCGACGACGTTTCTAGCGGGCTTGCCCTTGGCGGCGCGCCAGACGGCGTCGCATGCTGGGAGCAGTCCTCGGGCAGGAAGGTCTTCCGGGGCCGCCCCGTACCTACGGAAAGGGGCGAGGCGCTGAAGATCGCCGCCGCGCGTAACGAGGAGGAGGCAAAACAGCTGGTGATACGCCCCGACAAGCCGATGGAGGGCGTGCGCGTCACGGCGGAGATGCCGGCGGGCATCGACGTGGAGGTGCGCCGCGTCGGATACCTGCTCATCGACGTGCCCATGGACTCGATGGGGTCGCGCGGGCTCTGGCCGGATCCGATCTTCGACCAGGACGAGGGCGGCTGCGACATAGCGGCGGGGGAGAACCAGCCGTTCTGGGTGTCGGCCAAGCCGCGCAGGGGGACGAAGGCGGGGACGTATCGCGGCAGGCTCAAGGTGACCGCCGCCAGGGGCGCGCCGGAGTTCTTCGTGCCGGTCGAAGTGCGCGTGTTCGACTTCGACCTCCCCGACCGCATGTCCTGCGATACGGCGTTCGGGCTCTCGTTCAGCACAGTGTTCAGGTATCATCACGCGAAAAGAGCCGAGGACAAGGCGGCTATCACGGCGAAATACCTCGAGATGTTCTCTCGTCACCATATCTCGCCATACACTCCGTACAGCGGCGTCACGGCCGGAACGTTTACGGACAATTGGACCAAGACACCGGACCCAGCGGACTCCGAGCCGGTCTTCTCGTGGGACGCCTGGGACGCGGCTATCTCGAACGCGCTCTGCAACCTCAACTTCAACACCTTCAAGCTGCCGCTTAGGGGGAAGGGCAGTTCGGACCCCCTGTCCAGGGAGCCGAGGAGGATCCGGAAGATCAACGGCGTGGCCGAGACCAACGCGCTCTACGAAGTCTACATGGAGCGATACCTGAAGGCAGTGGAGAGCCACATCAGGGAGAAGGGCTGGCTCGACAAGGCGTACGTATACTCCTTCGACGAGCCCGAGGCCGGGGACTACGACTACATGCGCGAGGACCTTGAGAGGCTGAGGCGGTATGCGCCGTCGCTTCGGCGCATGGTCACCATGGAGCCGAAGGAGGGGCTCCACGGCAGCGTGAGCCTCTGGTGCCCCATCACGGAGGGCTACGACAGGGAGGCGGCGCATGCGCGGCAGCAGGCAGGGGACGACCTCTGGTGGTACATTACGTTCTCCTCCAGGCCGCCGAAGGTGAACGAGCACGTCGAGCATTCCGGCGTGGACATGCGCGTATGGCTGTGGCAGACGTGGCTTGAGAAAGTGCAGGGCGTCCTGATCTGGGAGACGGTGTGCTGGACCCGCGACGCGATCTACCCCGATCCGGAGAAGCCGCAGAACCCATACGAGGACGCAATGGTGTGGACAGGGAAACGTCCATGGAACAGCGGCGAGGGTCGTTACATATATCCGCCCGAGGAGTGCTTCAGGACGAAGGATCCCGTCGTCGCCGGCCCTGTCGATTCCATCCGCTTCGAGATGCTGCGCGAGGGCTTGGAGGACTTCGAGTACTTTGCGATGCTCAACAGGATGGATCCGGGCAGCCCGCTTCTTTCGGTGCCCCCGGAAGTCACGTCATCGCTCGACGACTATTCCACCGACCCGTCCGGAATGGAAGAGCACAGGATGCGCCTCGCGGAGGCAATCGAGCGCGCTGCAGCGCGGCAGACGGCGGAAGCCTCCGTCGCGGAGGCGGAATCACAGGGGGACGGGCTATGAACGGAGTCATGGGGATGGACCGCCGGACTTTCTTCGGCGGAATTGCGGCGATGGGCGGGGCGGCTGTCCTGCCGGTGGCGGCTTGCGCCGCCGAGCCAGAGGCTAGGAAGGGCTTCCTGCGCGAACCGGCGCGGGATATCCCGGTCGCCGGCGAATGCGACGTGCTGGTCGCAGGCGGGGGCCCCGCCGGAATCGCCGCGGCGATAGGCGCGGCGCGGCGCGGCGCGAAGACCATCCTCGTCGAGTCCAAAGGGACCGTCGGCGGCATCTGGACAAACGGGCTCCTCGGGTGCCTGCTGGGCTTCAACTACACCGAAATCGACCGCGAGATACTTGCGCGGCTGGACAAGTACCGCGCATACCGCACCCGCAGCCCCGAAAGCAACTTCCACGCCTTCATCTACGAGCCGGAGTACATGAAGGTCGTCTGCGAGGAGCTCCTTTCCGAAGCCGGCGTGCGCATCCGCCTCGGGACGGGCGTTGTCGCCGCCGTGAAGGACGGGCGGCGACTCCGGGCCGTTGTCACCGAATCCAAGAGCGGGCGCGAGGCGTGGCTCGCGAAGAGCTTCGTCGACTGCACAGGCGACGGCGACCTTGCCGCCATGGCAGGATGCGGCTTCGACGTCGGCGGGGCGGAGAAGGGCGATCCCGAACAGCCCGCCTCGATGATCGCGGTGTTTACGCTTCCCGACGACAGCGGCATCCTGAAGTTCGTCGCCAACGAGCACACCAACTACGATTCGATGGGCGAGCAGCTGCACAACTCCAAGATCGAGCTCGCAAAGGAGCTCGACCGCATGAACCTGCATCCGTCATACGGGCATCCGACGATCTTCAGGATGAACAAGAACCTCTTCATCCTGATGTCCAACCACGAGTACGACGTGCCGGTCGACGACGCCGACAAGATAGGCGAGGCCACGATGCGGGCGCGCAGGGAGATCGTCGGGTTTGCGGAGGCGCTGGCGATGGATTCGTGGCGGCAGCCCGGTCACAAGGGCCCCTGGGCGGGCCTCCGCGTCGTCGCCACGGCTGACCAGGTGTATCACCGGCGCGCACGGCGCATCCGCGGCCGCTACGCGATGAAGGTCGACGACTGCTTCAGCGGCGCGGTGTTCGACGACGCCGTCGCCACCTGCCGGTTCGGGATCGACGTCCACGCCGTTTCGAAGCAGATGAACAAGTTGCGCCCGGCAGGCTCGCCGTTCGAGAAGGAGTCCTTGCCCTACCAGATTCCGCTGCGCGCGTGCCAGGCCGCGGACCTCGACAACCTGTACATGGCTGGACGCTGCATCAGCGGCGACTTCTTCACGCAGGCCAGCTACCGCATCACAGGCACTGCCGTCGAGATGGGGTACAACGTGGGCGGGGCGGCCGCCGGCGCCGCGACATCCGTCAACTAGAAAGAGGAGCCATCAAAGACATGAAGACCTCAGTTTCGCAGTTTGCCCTCGTGTGCCTGTCCATCGGCGTCTCCGTCGCCTGCCGTGCCGGAGACGTCTACAGGGAGCTGATGCCGCTTCCGCGCCGCATCCTCCCCGCAGAGGTGTCCGCCGAAGTGCCGGCGGAAAGGCTCAAGTCGCCCGTCGTCTCCTTCGGCAAGGTCTCCGGGTCGGTTCCCGCTAACGTGGCCGACCAGGCGTACAGCGTCGTTATCGCCCCGGAGGGCGTGAAAGTCGTCGCCGGCGGCGCGGCTGGCGAGCGGTACGCCCGGGTCACGCTGGACCAGCTGGCGAAGCTTGCGGAGGGCGGCACAGTCCCGGCCGGCACAATCATCGACTGGCCGGACATCAAGTGGCGCGGCGTCATGAACGACTGCGGCAGGAACTTCCTCGACCTGGACGGCGTCAAGGCGATAATCGACCTGGCCGCGCGGTACAAGATGAACCTGTTCCACTGGCATCTGACGGAATACCACGGCTGGCGCCTGGAGTCGAAGCTCTATCCCGGACTGACGGCGCCGGAGACGATGCTGAGGCAGGTCGGGAAGCACTACACCCAGGAAGACTTCCGCGAAGTCATCGCATACGCGGGGGCGCGCGGCGTGACCGTCATGCCAGAGCTGGACGTTCCGGGCCATTCGCTCGCGCTGCGCAAGGGCCTTGGCGTGTCGACGATGAAGGACCCGCTTGTAGACCGCGCTGTGACGGAGCTTATCGACGAGCTGTGCTCGCTCGCGCCGAAGGATGTCATGCCTTTCATCCACCTTGGCACGGACGAGGTGCGCATCGCGCCGGAGCGGGTGGAGGACGGACAGTGCTCGCGTTGGGCCGAGGCCGTGGCGAGGAACGGACGAATCGCCGTCGGCTGGGCGCCTGGCGAGAAGATGTCCTCCTCCGGCGAGATAGTGGACATGGTATGGGGGCATGGGCACGAGACCAACACAACGCACCGCCTTTTCGACGCGGCGGATTTCTACTTCGGCTCGCTGGGGCCGGAGCTGCTCCTCAACCGGGCGCAGTTCGCGAAGGCGTGCAGCTGGGACGTGGCGCCGGAGCGCAAGCTTGGCGCAATAGCCTGCTGCTGGCACGACGACAACGTGGGCGAGGACACCATGAGGCTCTTCCTCAACACGGCCTTCGCCCCGGCGCTTGTCGCGCTGGCCGACAACTTCTGGCACGGCAGGCCGGAGAGCACCAAGGAGTTCTTCAAGCGCCTGCCGCCGAACGGCTCCCTTGCGCTCGCCTACACCAAGTTCCTCGAGAACCGCATAGTGGCGCAGCGCGACAAGGTGCTGAAGGACTTCCCCATGCCGTTCCCGTACGTGCGCCAGACGCAGTTCCGCTGGCGGGTGACCGACGGCGACGGCCGCCTGATCGACGGGTGCTATCCAGGGGGATTGCTTGACATCGGCTCCTTCGTCACCAACAAGACCGGGCTTGTGGTCGCCGAGACATGGATACATTCGCCGGAGGACAGGACCGTCGGCGCATGGATAGACTTCAACAGGACCGCAACGACTGGAGGGCGCTGCTTCTACCATGGCCCGGAGCTGGGGCAGTGGAGTTCGCTCGGCTCGTCCGTCGAGGTTAACGGCGAGAAGGTCCCCCCGCCAGCCTGGAGGCACCCCGGCGTATATTCGGAATGGAAGAAGCTGCCGAAGGACGGGAAGGTCTGGCTCTGCAACGGTGTGCCGTATTCGGACGCGGTCAGCGAGACGCCCATCGACGACGAGTGGCATTTCGTGCGCGAGCCGACGCCGATTCGCCTCCGCAGCGGATGGAACCACGTCAAGCTCACAATGCCCAAGCATACCGGCGCCGCCGAACCGTTCTGGCGCGGGGTGTTTCTGCTGCTGGAGGGGACGAGCGAGCGTCCGCGCGACGTGCAGGGGCTGGCGTTCTCTTCCGACCCGCAGCCCGAGGGCCTGCAGCAGATGGACGTGCAGGGGCTCCTTGACCGCGCGAGGCCCGGGGACACTGTGCGCATCCCCGCGGGACGCTGGCGGGCGAAGCCGTTCCGTCTGCGCAGCGGCGTGACGCTCGCCGTCGATGAGGGCGCGGTCGTGTATGCGTCGACGGACGTCGCCGACTATTCCGAGACGCCCGGAAAGCGCTTTTTCATCGGGGCCGTCGGCGTCACGAACGCAGCTATAGTCGGCAAGGGCGTCTTCGACGGGTGCGGACAGCAGTTCAACTTCTCCGAGGTGCTGCCGGGCGAGAGCCAGCCCCAGAAGCTGCCGGTGATGATGCGATTCATCCGCTGCCGCAACCTGCGGCTGGAGGGCTTCACCTACCGCAACGGCGGCGCCTGGGGCTGCCACCTCTGCAACTGCGACAGAGTGACGGTGCGCGGCTTGACAGCGTTCAACCACTCGAACCGCACGAACGACGGCATAGACATCGAGTCGTCGAACGTACTGGTTGAGGACTGCGACATCGACGCGGACGACGACGCCATCGCGATCAAGGCCGAGACAGACGTGGACTTCCCGGTCACGAACATCGTCGTCAGGAACTGCCGCCTTGCAAGCAGCTGCAACGCCTTCAAGTTCGGCACGGGCAGCTACAACATGTTCAGGGACGTGCTGGTGGAGAACTGCGAGTTCGCGCCGCCCAGGGGGAACTTCGTGCGCGGGCTGCGCCCCATGGACACGGGTGACTGGGACCTGACGGGCATCGCCGGCATGGCAATCGAGGTGTGCGACGGCGGCAGCATGGAGAACGTCGTGATCCGGAACGTGACCGTGCGCGGCTACCTGACGCCGGTCTTCGTGCGCCTAGAGCGGCGGCACGCTCCTCCCGCCGGGCGCGAGACGTATCTGCGGAACGTGCTGGTCGAGAATGTGCGCGGAACCGCCGAGAGCCCGATCGCCAGCTCGATCACGGGCGTCCCGGGGCTCCGCCCGAAGGGGATAACGCTCAGGAACTGCGAATTCACCTTCCCCGGCGGCGGAACTGCCGAAGACGCGGCGATGCCCGTGTCGGAATGCGAGACCGCATATCCCGACTGCACGATGTTCGACAACCGGCGTCTCCCGGCGTGGGGCCTCTACGTCCGCCATGCCGACGACGTCCGCCTCGAAAACGTGAAGATGCGCCTGACGGGTGCCGACGAGCGCCCGCGGATCGTCACCGACGACTGCACCGGGTTCGTGGACGACGCCGCCCGGGAATGAACGAGACAACGCAGAATTGCCCGTTGACTTCGACGGGGGCCAAATGATACAATACGCAGAAATTTTTTTGCGGGCATGGGCTTGCAAAGCAAAAACCAAGGAACCAGAAAGATGATCATCAAGGAAGTCAAGGCACGTGAAATCATCGACTCCCGCGGCAACCCCACGGTTGAAGTCGACGTCATCCTCGACGACGGCACGCTCGGCCGCGCCGCCGTTCCCTCGGGAGCCTCCACCGGCGTCAACGAGGCGCTGGAGCTCCGCGACGGCGACCCCAAGCGCTACCTCGGCAAGGGCGTCAGCAAGGCCGTCGCCAACGTCAACAAGGTCATTGCCCCCAAGCTCGTGGGCAAGTGCGCCTGCGACCAGCGCGGCATTGACCAGCTCATGCTCAAGCTCGACGGCACGCCGACCAAGTCCAAGCTCGGCGCCAACGCCATCCTCGGCGTCTCCCTCGCGGTCGCCAAGGCCGCCGCCAACGCGCTCGGCATGCCCCTCTACCGCTACATCGGCGGCACGAACACCTACACGCTCCCCGTCCCGATGATGAACATCATCAACGGCGGCGCGCACTCCGACGCGCCCATCGCGTTCCAGGAGTTCATGATCCGCCCGGTCGGCGCGAAGAGCTTCAAGGAAGGTCTCCGCTGCGGCGCCGAGGTTTTCCACAACCTCAAGAAGGTCCTCAAGGCGCGCGGCCTCTCGACGGCCGTCGGCGACGAGGGCGGATTCGCCCCCGCGCTCGACTCCATCGAGGACGCACTCGACTGCATCATCGCGGCGATCAAGAAGGCCGGCTACAAGCCCGGCAAGGACGTCACGATCGCCATGGACTGCGCCTCCAGCGAGTTCTACAAGAACGGCAAGTACGACTACACCTGGAAGGAAGGCAAGAAGGGCGCCGTCCGCACGAGCGACGAGCAGGTCAAGTACCTCGAGGGCCTTGTCAAGAAGTACCCGATCGACTCGATCGAGGACGGCATGGCCGAGGGCGACTGGGATGGCTGGGTGAAGCTCACCAAGGCCATTGGCGGCAAGTGCCAGCTCGTCGGCGACGACCTCTTCGTCACGAACGTCAAGTACCTCGAGAAGGGCATTAAGCTCGGCGCAGCCAACTCCATCCTCATCAAGGTCAACCAGATCGGCTCGCTTTCCGAGACGCTGGACGCGATCGAGATGGCCCATCGCGCGGGATACACCTCCGTCACCTCGCACCGCTCTGGCGAGACCGAGGACGCCACGATCGCCGACATCGCGGTTGCGACGAACTCCGGGCAGATCAAGACCGGCTCCATGAGCCGCACCGACCGCATCGCCAAGTACAACCAGCTTCTCCGCATCGAGGAAGAGCTCGGCGCAAAGGCGGTCTACGGCTACAAGAAGGTCAAGTAACCGGCTTGAACGCAACTGGGGGACCTAGCCCCCGGTCAAGGTAAGACGGCGCGCCTTGCGGCGTGCCGTCCCTCTTTTGTGGAAGCGCCCCTGATGCGATGCCTGCGCCGAACTGCTGACGCAAGGCGGGGATTATGGTATAATCTGCCCAAATGCAAGAAGAAAGACTGCAGAACCTGCTTGCCCGCGCGGGGGTGTCTTCGCGGCGCGGAGCGGCGGCAATCATCGCCGCCGGGCGCGTAACGGTGGATGGCGTCGTCGTCGCCGAGCCCGGCGCGCGCTTCGACCCAGCTGCCGTCTCCGTCCAGGTGGACGGGCGTCCCCTTGCCGCTGCCGAGAGGAAGCGCACCATCATGCTCAACAAGCCGGCCGGGGTGCTTTCGTCTATGGGCGATCCTTTCGGCGGGAGGACTGTCGCCGATCTGCTCCGCGGGCATGTCCGCGAGCGGCTGGTGCCCGTCGGGCGTCTTGACAAGGACAGCGAAGGGCTGCTTCTCATGTCGAACGACGGAGACCTCGCCCTGCGGCTGACTCATCCGAGGTTCGGGCACGAAAAGACATACGTCGTCAAGGCGGCGGGGCGCTGGAGCGAGGAGAAGCTCCGCGTCCTGAGGGGGCCTGTGAAGATGCCGGACGGATACGAGACGCGCCCCGTCCCCGTGCGCGTCCTGGCTGGGCCCGTCAACAACGTCACGACCCTTGAATTCCGCCTGCACGAGGGTCGCAAGCGTCAGATTCGCTACATGTGCTCCGCAGCGCATCTAGTCGTCGTCTCGCTGAAACGCGTCGCAGTGGGGAGGCTTTGCCTCGACGACGACCTTGCGCCCGGCGAATGGCGCGACCTGACAGACTCGGAACTGGCTCTACTGGAGGCGCGATGAACTGCTTTGCGGAGACTGCCGAGGGCACTGTCCTGAACGTCAGGGCGCAGCCTCGCTCCTCGCGTTCCGGGCTGGACGGTGTCGTCGGTGACGCGGTGAAGGTCCGCATACGGTCCGCGCCCGTGGACGGAAAGGCCAACAAGGAGCTGGTCGAGACCCTAGCGGATGCGTTTGGCATCCCGAAGTCGCGCGTTCTGTTCAAGTCCGGCGAAACCTCCAAGTCGAAGAGGGTGCTTCTGGTCGGTGTCCCCGCGTCAGATGTCGCGGCGCGCCTCGGGTAGAGGCGGCACGTCCCCGGAACGGCCGGTTTTGTACATAAAACGATTATCATTGTATTTTATACCACGCCCCTTGCGCGCGTTGCGCCGCATGTGGTAAGATATGCGCCAGGCGGACATTGCGCCGTCTGCCGGGCGAACCACCAGCGGAGCTATGTAGATGATGACAGACAGAAGATGCTTCATAAGCGGGCTGTGCGCCGCCGGACTGGCCGGCGGATGCGGCGTATTTTCAGGCATGGTGCCGCGGCACCGCTCCGACTACGCGGGGCTGCGCATAGGCGCGATAACGTACTCCTTCGCGCAGATGCCGGCGTTTCCTGCAGGCTGCACCGAGAGGTTCATCCTCGGCGCGGGGCTCGGGTCCGTCGAGCTGATGGACCGCGACTTCGAGCGGGACCTCGGCATGGTCCCGTTCCGCCATATCCAGGCGAAGTTCCTGACGAAGGAGCAGAAGGCCGCGATCTCGCAGTGGCGGGAAACGGCCGATATGCGCCCCCTCGAGGACTTCCGCGCCGCGTACGAGGCGGCTGGCATCGGCATACACATCGTCAAGTTCGGCGACATAGGCTGTCCGTGGATGTACTCGTGGAAGGAGGCGGAGTACATGTTCAAGGCGACTCGCGCCCTCGGCGCCCGCGTCATCACCCGGGAGGTGCCGAAGGTCGCGGAGTGGTCCGGGTTCAAGGCCATGGCCGAGAAGCTCATTCCGCTCATGAACGAATACGACGTCGACATAGCCTTCCACAACCACGCACAGATCGCGGCGGACACATACGACGGTGCGCTTCTCGGCTACTCCGACCACTTCAAGATAAACTTCGACATCGGCAACTACGTCGCTGCCAACGACGACGACCCTCTCGCGCTGGTCAAGAAGTACCGTGACCGCATTGCGTCGATCCACGTAAAGGACCGCAAGCGCGGCAACGGCCCCGAGTGCGTCTTCGGGACCGGCGACACGCCGCTGGACGAACTCTTCGCCTGCCTCAGTGCGGAGAAGATCGACGTCCCCTGCGACATCGAAGTCGAGTTTCCAATCCCGTCCGGCTCGGACGCCGTGCGGGAAACGGACAAATGCCGCGAATTCTGCCGCCGGGCGATCCTCGGCTGAGGCAGTTAAGGAAAGGAACGGAAGATGAACAAAAGAACACTCATGGCGTCTGGTCTTATGGTGCTGGCGGCGATGTGCACCCGTGCAGACCTGTATGTCGACGCCTCGGCAGACTCTGCGTCCGCAGATGGATCGGAATCTCATCCCTATGCAACGATACAGGATGCGATCAACAGCCCGGACGCACCGGCCGGCACGACGATCCGCATTGCTGCAGGCGTGTACAGCCAAGGGGGGGATGAAGTCGAGGGTTCTACATCCAGCCGTGTGAAGATCAACGGCAAGGCCTTGCACCTGATTGGCGCCGGACGCGGCAAGACCATAATCGTGGGAAATCCAGGCTCCGGAGCAAACCGGAGCGGGGCCTGCAGGTGCATTTTTGTCAATTACGGACAGGGGACTGTGATCGAGGGGGTGACGCTCAAGGGCGGCACGACCGTCAGCCCAGACCGAACGGCGTACGACAGCCGGTCCGGAGGAGGCATCCTAGTGGCCGGTGGACAGGGGTCAGATCCGCTTTCCGTTTATCTCGTGGATTCGGAGATTGTCGGTTGCACAGCCGTTTATGGCGGAGGCGCCAAGCGCGGAACCCTTGTCAGGTGCCTTGTTGACGGATGCAATGCGGAATCCGGTCTTGCGGCACACGACGCCCGCCTTGTGAATTGCGTCGCCACGCGCTCGCAGAGAGCGGGTTATGTGAGCGAAGACGGCGTAGCCGCATCATCGTATGTCTACAACTGCACATTTGTCGACAACAACGCGCGGTATGCGATTGTGAACGGCTACGAAACGAAAGGTTCTGTGCTGGTTCGTTCTTCGGTGACATCCGTTGCCTATGGCACGGACGACGTCGCCGGTTGCGTGTCCGGCTCGACCGCCTCGCACGGGGACTACCAGTTGATCGCTCCGGCTTTCGACGACTGGCGTCCGATTGCCGGATTTGACGCAGACGGCGCGGCAGATTTCGCCGTGTTGGAAAATCTTTCGCTTCCAGAGGGGCTATCCGCCACGAATGATTTCACTGGAGCCGCGATAGTCGCAACCGGAGGCAGGATCAACGCCGGGGCAATTCAGGCGACCGCTGTTGCCGCTGCTGGCGGACTCCTTTTTGAGCCGGGCAATGTTGCTGTGCCGCTTGTGATAGACGGCAAGACCAATTCGTTCGCAAACGGCACCTGGGTGATGCCGGAGGCCTATCCGACGCAGTATGTGGTGTCGGCGGCCGCCGGCGACAACGCGATCTGCCGCCTTGCACGGCGCAGCGGAGGAGGCTCGGACAACCACATTTCGCAGCTTGGCTTCGCGCCGAGGCTTGACGACACGCTCGTGCTACTCCCTCCTCCTTCCGCAGACGAGGTCGCTACGAATTTATTCGAGTTTGCCGACATCGCAAATGTCAAATGGACAGACCCGGTGAACGGCAGCGACTCGAATCCAGGGACTTGCGAGCTTCCGTACAAGACGCTGAAGGCCGCGGCTGAGTCCATACCGTCTGATTTCGGCGAAACCGGCGGCATCTACGTCATATATGCAAAGAAGGGCGTGTACGACGAGGGCACGATGACATGCGAGTACCTCAACAACGTCGGCGCCTTCAGGCTAGTCGTAAAGGCTGGC
>Ga0310786_10004226_pt1 | contig 20124 bp, 23 predicted proteins | sample AusTroGonzalo_MG_FD_203881 | JGI IMG/M metagenome (GOLD analysis project Ga0310786, IMG submission 203881) | Bovine rumen microbial communities from tropical cattle in Woodstock, Queensland, Australia - Gonzalo_03 (v2) (version 2) | ecosystem: Host-associated > Mammals > Digestive system >... | reverse complement strand
ATAAACATCACTCCTTAAACTAAATAAAGCCATGAAATGCGAAGCTACAATAGAAGTCATTTCATGGTCTTACATATAACACTTCTAACTGAGCCCTACCCCCTCTCAGCTTGGGCTGATCAGTTCCCTCCATCGCTCCCGAGTACGCTGTACACATCATAGACCACAACAACAATGCAGGCATTGTTCTTGCGAAACATTTGTTTCTTATGATTGATGTGTCTGTAGCTGTGGCGTCCTTGTTATGATCAAATTAACGCAAATCCAAAAATTAATTCTTCTTTTGGACTTTTACAAAAATTCCAAAGCGGATCAACAGTTTCATTGAAATCTTTTGCAAAATACTGCCAATTATACATTTTAACAGGAGTTTTTAAATCAAATTCTGGCATTTCTTTCAATGTTTGATTTGGACCAAGATTAATACCTCTATCTAAATTTGATAAAAACGCAGGTAAACCATAATCATTAAATGCTTGAAAACGAACATCTAATGTAAAGATATCAGCATAAATATGATAAGCAGTATTTCGGTTTAATATTTCAATACCTTCTGATGATAGAATAATAAATCCTTTTTCTGCATTTGTTATTCCATTATTTGAAAAATCTGGAATTTGAAGATCTTCTTCTCTCATCCTGTATAATTCTGCCTCTGGAATACAAGAGCCAGTAGCATTAAGAGCTTGAGCCACGTATCTCTTATCGAGACCTTTAAAAGACCCAAGAACTCCTAAAATATCAGACATTTTATCCATTACTGATCTTGTATTGTCAAAAACGTCATACAAACAACCAGCAATTGGTTCGTAATCTTGCATAAAATGTATTATCAAAGGATATGACATTATTCATCATTCAACTCTTCTTCTACTTCTAAAACGGTAATAGGAATAAACGTGTAATTTCCATCATCACCATCTTCAAGTCCAAGGAATTTTGCAAATTCTTTTTGACATTCTTCTGTCAAGTCAGTCCAAAAGATTTCAAAAGTTTTAGTCACTGTCCTTCACCCTGCTTAAGAAACTGTTTGTAAATTTCAGTCAAATCAGCAAAGTTAAAGGAAGAACTGCCGTTGAAAGACGGAATAAGCTGACCATTCCACTTTTCGATAAAGTTTCTCTGAATAATAAGCTCATTCAAACCAGAAGCTTGTGCTTCAAGCTCTGCCTTTGTAGCTTCAGCAGCCGCAAGACGAGCATCACGATCAGCATTAGCAAGAGTAGTTTTAACGTAGAATTCGTTGTCAGCGTTAATCTTCTTTGCTTCAGCCTCAGCTTTTGCGTTGATAAGTCTGGTTTCCTTATCTTTCTCGGCATTGATTAACGCAACTTCTTTATCCTTTTCTGCGTTAATCTTTTCAGTAGCTGCTGCCTTTTCTGCTGCTTTAACTGCAACATCATATTCTGTTTGAGCGGTAACTCTCTGTTTATTCTGCTTCAGTTCTTCGTTGACAACCTGCGCTTTTAAAGCTGCACGTTCTTCAAGAATAGCGTTATACTCATTCGTGAAGTCATAAGACACAAAGTTTACTCTCCGAATATTAATACCAAACTGCTTGGTATATTCGTCAAGCTTTTCTTTGACAAAGGTTGCAATGTTATCTTTGTTGGTTGTAATTTCTTCAGAATTATACTGAGCAAAAGCCTGTTTAATAACCGGAAGAACATTAGCAACAATAAGAGTCTTTTCGTAATCTTTGCCATAATTCTTATAAATAATAAAAGACTGACTTTGTTCTAACTGATACTGAATTTCAAAGATATAAGACATAATCAGTTGCTGGTCTTTAGTTTCGGCAGTTTCTGTTGTTGTTGCCTTTGCGTTAGTCTGAGAAGCGATTATAGTAGAAGTCTGAACCATATTCGAAATAGATTCAAGCTCGTCTACAAAAGGAATCTTTAATCTAACACCTTCTGGCACAGAGATATTCTGCACAACACCAAAACGTTTTAAGATACCAGTATGATTCACAGGAACTCTACCAATACTATTAGATACAATAATAATGGCAAAAATCACACAAAGGATGGTTATAAATACCTTCTTGTATTTAGACATAAACTCTTTAAAGTCTTCCCAATCCATTTTCTTTTACCTTTCTTTTAATCTCCATCTAGAGAGAATAATAAATCTTGAACAAGGAAAATTACTTTTTCCGCAACTTCGAGTTTCATTTGAGGTCTTGATTTGCCAGGTTGGAATCTGATATCTCCGGTTCTCATATCAGTAAAGTTGCCTCTTTTTAGTATCACACAATAATAGACTACTCCACTGACACTATCAGCATTGTTCGGATCAACAGTGTTAAGAGAACCAGTTACTCCGATTCCAAGATTGGTGTTAGCTTTTGCCATACATGCAGAAGCCATAGCATAAGCTGTTTGTGGTGAATAAACTCCATAACTGAAAATTGTTCCTTCTGGAACGCCTTCTTCAACTTTTGCGTCATTATCATACGTAACAAATGAACGATGAAATACGCCAGAAGAACCATCTATATCAGTTATTAATGAAGAAATTAGTCCTCCAGTACAGCTTTCCATTGAAGTAATGGTTAATTCTCTTTGTATCAAACTGTTAATAACCTTTTTATATACTGAATGAACCTTATTAAACATTTTAGGATTCCTCTTTGTTATATTTTTCCAAGTACACAACAGTTACAGGATCGCTCAATTTAAGATAAGGATAGAATCTCAAAAGTTCATTCTTTAATTCATTAACTGAGTTAAATCCATCTGTTTTAGCAATTTCATCTGTTAATTGCCCAAACATAATAACAGATGTGCCTTTGATTTTAACATAACCATGAACTGATTTTGCAGGATTATACAGATCATATGTACCCGGTTCGTAATTGCGAACGCCAGACCTTACAGTGGTTGTTTTAACACCATCATCAATCATATCGATGAATTTGCTCGCAAAGACAATTTCGCCCTTTGTACAACCAGCTTCACGTCTCCATCTTGCAATTCTGTTATGAATAGATTCCATAAAATTTCTCCTATTTAAATAATAGAAGGCAGTTTTACGGATCTGCCAACCGTTCAGAGATTAATCGTCAATTTCGACGAGAGACCTTAAGTCAATAATCCCAGCTCCACTTTCGCCTGAAACAAGAGGAAGTTTGCCGTTCCATTGTTCAACCTTATTATATTCAATAAGAGGTTCACTTAATGTAGCAGCAATTTCTTTGTTTGCTTCAGCTTTAGCTTTTGCTTGTACTTCTACGGCATATGCTTCAGCATCAGCTGCAATCTTCTTTACATCAGCTTCTGCTTGAGCAGCAATACGTTTACGTTCAGCTGCTTGTGTTTCTTCCATTGTTTTCTGTTCCTGCTGAGTCTGAGCTTCCTGTTTTCTCTGAGTAGCAACCTGTTTAGCTTCTACAGCAGATTCAAAAACATCTGTAAAGTCAAGATTCTCAATAGCAAAAGAAATAACATTAATTCCTTCATCTGATAATTCTTGCTTTAACAGTTCGTAAATAAGATCGGAAGCGTTCTGACGATTAGCAATCAGATTTTCAGCAGTATACTTTGCAATGACAATTTTAATATCTTCAAGAACTCTTGGTTGAACAACAATGTTCAAATAATCTACACCAACGTTCTTATAAAGATTCATTGCTGTTGCTTTATTGATATTCAGGTTAATAGAACTCTGAACTGAAACCTGTTGAATATCTTTAGAAAACGCTTCAAGAGTGAAAGAAGATTTATGCTCTCTGTTGTCCATATTAACAACATCCTGCCAAGGAGCAATGATATTAAAACCAGACTGAAGAACAGTATTCTCCACTTTACCAAATGTAGTCTTAATACCTGTATGTCCTGTTGGAACAATTGCAATAGAACTAACAGCGATAACAATCACAAGCAAAATAGAACAAATCAACAGAATACCTTTTTGCTTGTTCTTCACTTCTGATTTATTTCCTTCTGCTTCTGTTATTTTATCGTTTATAGATTCACGAGTGTATGGGCTTTCATCTTTCTCGTGTTTATTATTCATTTTTTCGATATAATCGTTGTACGCTTTGATTTTACTACCGAAAATAAACTTAATAACAGCAGCAACAACAACAATCAGGAAAATACCAATTATTTTAGCCATGATAACTCCTTATCCTTCAACGGCGATAGCATCAATAATAGCTTTGAGCTGTTCTTTGTCTGTTTCGCCTACTTCAAGATCAAATGCAATCTTTTTAATCATATTTTCTTTTTGTTCAGAAAGATTGTTCTTTCTTTTTGTTATTTCATTGATTTTGCTAGCGTTATGAGGCATATTAACTAATGTAAAAACTTCTTTATTTGGATCTGGCATATAAGTAAAGAAATGTACATTATGACGCCAATTATCATCTACTCTACGATAACTACTTTGACAGGAGCAAACGCTAAAACCTTTATCAGCAAGATATCTACGCGCTTCTTCATTTGCTCTTTCAAGAATGACGTTTAATCCTGCCATAACCCTTTTTTGTTCCTGTTCGTAGTCAGTTCCGACGCTTTCGATAACAGGGTCATACCTATTCGAAACCTGTTGCTCAATCCAATCTCTAATAGCTTTTGTAACTCTCATTTTTAACCCTTTCTTTTGTTAAAATAAATCTTCTTTAAAACCTTCATATTCTTCTGTTTTCTTTTTCTTGGCTCTGAAATCTGGTTGTACACCGTTTGGACAGACTTTTCTTGCTGAACAGATATTCCAACAAAAGTAATCTGCCTTTTCTTTGCACGTTAACCAATCAATAGTTGTGCAATCTTCAATTCCAAGAATTTGTTGAGTAGCCCATTCTAATGCTTCGTTATAGTCATCTACAGAAAATAATCTCTGTGGTTTAACTCCACCTTCATTAAACAAATGGAACATCAAAATAGCTGGAAATTCTCCATACTTTTCTTTGATATAAATAGAGTACAATAATTGCTGACGATACATTTCATCTTGGTCTTTCTTAAAAGTAGAGAGAGATTTTGATTTATGGTCGCAAACAATTAAATCACCTGTTTTCTGGTCACGAAGAATCATATCAACAATTCCAACAAAAGTTCTCGTTTCACCATTAGTTAAAGGTAAATCGATTTTAAACTTTTCTTCTGCCGATAATACATCGTATCCTTCAAACTCATCAAAGTTCTGTAAGAAATCAATGCCATTTTGATATGCTTTCTGTGCGTAACCTTTTGAAGCTAATATACGAGGCCAAGCAGTAACGACTTCATTAGCATATCGCTTTTCATACTCCTCAATCATTTGCTCTTTTGTCAGTACTTTTTTAGCCCACAAATCTAAAAGGTCATGAACTAACGAGCCACGTTCAGCAAAAGCATTACTGGCTTGTTCTTCCAATCCTTCTATTCTTTGCAGGTAAAACCCGTATTTACATTCATCAAAAGAACTTAATTGAGAGTAGCTATATACATGATCCTCTGAGAGTAATCCCATAGGTATCACTCCTCTACGTTAAATTCGCTACCCTCGGCCTCATAGTGGCACTTTTTACATTCCCATATAGCATCGTCTTTTGGGTAGCGTAGAACCTGTTCACAATCAGATACTACACCCGCAAATTCGCCTTCTTCATCAACCTTCCATAGTTGAACTAATTCAACAGCAACTATGAATTCTTGATGACCACACTTAGGACATCTCTTCATTCTCTACCTCAAATAAATTAATGTTTCCGTCAAATCCGCAGTTTGAACATTCCAAAATGTTAGAATCTGTTGTTTTGGTGTTGTAAATTTCTTTAACAAATTTTATATTTCCATATCCATCTACAACAACATCTTGACGAGTTTCTACAATCTGAAATTGAATAAACTGTGAAGTGTTGCCACATTTAGGACATTTTTTCATTTATTCATCGTCATTTCCTTCTGTATAAACATAATTATTCACATAATTACCTTTATCATCCATAACATCAATTGTGGTTCTTAATCTTCCGTCTATGTTCTTTTCTTTCAGCCAACTTTTAGCTTCGGCTTCAGTATTACATAACTTCGCTTCAGAACCATCAAAATACATAACATTTGCTATATATTTCATATTTAATCTCCAATTTCTATTTGATCTATTAAAGAACTAAGAAGCAACTTAATAAACCATTTATCGTTTTTATCGTCCATATGTTCTGACAATCCTTTTAAGTTTACATACTTATAGTCTTGGTCTTCATCTGGACAATTTTTGTAAACAGGTCTCTTGTCGGATTCGGTTGCGTAAATTTCATATTCACCACATCCAATATTTCCACTCCAGAGAATTTTTACTCCGGCAAAACTTTCGTTTTGATATGGAATGATTCCTGTTACTTTTACTTTCACCTTATCCTTATCAAGATTTCCCATGTTTACTCCTTAAAAAGCTGGTAATTCTTCTATAGTTCCGTCGTCAATTTTAAATTCTTCAAGTGTTTCTGCTGGATTTTCAGGAAGTTCGATGCCTGTATGATCCCAACTATACACAATTCTATCTCTAGTAGAAAGTTGTGAGATACGCCTATTAGCAGGATCATAACATGTATTGATAAATCCAGTCACACCAAAGTCTCTATTTTTGGTAACTCTAATACCTTTAGGAGACTTTTCAACATTTAATACTACGTCAGCAAGATTCGTAATAGCACTTGAACCACTAACATCGTCATTACTGAATGTAGTACCAATAGCTGTTTTTCTTGGATGTGCAACAACTATCACATGTGCTTTGTATTTATTTGCAAACGCTTTTAACTGAGCTGTAAATTTAGCTTGAGCTTTGTTTTCTTCGTCAGCTGATACAAGAGCACTCATTAAGTTATCGCAAACAAACAGTCTCGTTCCGTAACGACGAGCACAAGCTTCAAAAACTTTAAGAATAGAATCTGTTTGTTTTTCATCTGTAATAACACTATTATCATAAAGATAGAATCTTCCAGCAAGCCATGCTTTAATTCTTTTCTGAATATCGGAACTTACACAGCAAATGTTCTTACCAGAACGCGTATCAGTTTTATATCCTATATATTTACGTTCTGTTGCCTGAAGGAAAATCCATTCAAGATATTTGTAAGAGGACAATTCTCCGCTATAAACACAAACCGTTTCATCTTGTTCGACAGCGTTAAGACAAATAGGGCCAGTCAGTGTACTCTTACCTTCACCACGTTTACCGCTGATGACAGTAAGTCCACCTTCACCCAATCCGCCAATCATATTGTCAAGAGCAGGAATTCTGGTAAGTATTCTCGGAACAGTCGTTGGATCGATAAAAGCAATCTTTGAAAGTTCAAGAACACCTTTAATCGGAGCTGGTTCACAACTGTCTACCATCTGCTTAAGAAATTCTGGTCCATAACAGAGAAGAATTTCATTAGCATCTTTACAAATCCTATTTAAATCAGTTCCATCTCGAATAGCTTCGGGATATTCTTTTGGAATCATACATCTGTCTTCACCCAGTCGTTTAGAAAGAACAGATATCATTTCCAAACCTGGTTCATCTGCATCTCCAAACAGAATAATCTGATTGAATTTTTCAAGATATTCCCAACACAGGTTAATCCATTCAAGATTACTGCAACCAGCAGGAACTGAAACTACATTTGAAACTCCTGCTTCATATAAGGCAAGAGCATCTATTTCACCTTCCGTAATAACCAATGGTCTATTGAAACTGGTCATATCCATTCCAAATAGAATAGGTTCTGTGTTTGAAACTGCCCATTCTTTCGGACCATCTTCTTTACGGTGTTTCTTAGGTTTACGAAATTTTACATAGATTAATTGTTCATCACGATAAAACGGAAATACTATATTTCCTTTATCATCTGCTCCGATACCCCAATCAGTAAGAGTTTTCTCTGATATTTTACGAGTCGCAAAATACGTTATAATCTCATCTGTTAAAGGATGAAGCAGTTTTTCTTTATCTGGACGAGTATAAACCTTCTTCTGTTGTTCTGTCACTCGTGGCAACGAATAACCTATAGGCGGTTGTTCTCCAAACAACTCACAAAGCTGTTTAAAATTGCCTGACTTTTTACAACTGCCCCTTAAACATTGCCATAAACCATTTGACAAACCAACGGCAAACGTTTCTTTGTCGTGACCGTTTCCATGACAGATAGGACAAAACGCAGCAACAACTTGCCCATTTTTGATTCTGAACTCGCCTAAATGTTTCTCAGCCAAATCAATGACTGCACTAGTCATAGAATCCATAACGTTCACCTTTCAGTTCATTTTTATAATTTCTTTTATTGTTTAATTTCTGATCTACTATCTAAGTGAATTTATATTAGAGGGTCCGGGAGAGCCCGCAGGCTCTTCCCGGACATAATATATTGAATTTCGAGTGAGAACTCTCAGAGCGAGGATTCAGCCGAAGGCTGAGACGAGCGATGAGATTCGAACGAGAAATTTAATATAGTTGATTGTTTTCCATCAAAATGAATCTGTAGATGACATCGACAGAGTACCGAAGTACTAGTCATAGAGATCAGAATGGCTGGTCAGGAGATGGTCCGTCATCCTGATGTTCTTCCTTTTTGTTTCCAGACGGAGTGAGAGGAAGAACATCCGTAGCCCTTACGTTCAAAGACTGTCTTTCGACACCGTTCTTATCAGTATAAGGCTGAAGAATCAAATCACCATAAACGTGAACCAGCGAACCCTTTTGGATTCTGGGCAGAATGAATTCAGCACTCTTGCCCCATACACTTACATTATAGAAGTCGGAGATATACTTTTCTCCTTCTTTCTTTGTTGTATTAACAGCCATAGTAAAAGAAACAACTGATGTTCCCTGCCAGCTTTTCTGAGTAGGTTCCTTTGTTAAACGTCCCGTTAAACTAACTTTAGCGCAATTAGACATAATATTTTACCACCTTAATAATTACTTTTGCATCTCGACAGATAAACATAGTTTAAAACGATGCATATTTTAAATTATGTAAACACTTAAAAGTGAAATTAAGCTTCTTATTTTTGCGGTTTTGACGCAATTTCAAGAAGTTCCTTAAGAAGAGCGTCAAGTTTTGTTTTGTCTTTGCAGGATACATAATCAGCACTGCCGATATGCTTTGCAATGACATTAGTGCAGAACTGTTCTTTCTCTTCCTTGCTCATAGCTTTGGTAACAAGCGCAACACCATTACGAATCCTATCTTTTACGCCCTTTAAAGCTTCATCTTCAGGCCCATCGCCATCAGGGAAGTCTGGATTTGTGTACTTCGTAGGATCTTTAGAATAATAGATGTCGTGAGAGAAACCAAGAGCTTTACATGCAATAGACAGAGCATCCGTGTAAGCCATTTTCTGTGCTTCATCAGAAGCTTGAAGTCCGCTTCTGCGTGCTGCAACAAACGTATTACCACCAACGCCATAAATAGGCTTACTTGTTTCTCCAGTCTCAGGGTCACGGAAGTATAATGCTAATTCGCAAAATACTGCAATTTCCTTAGTGTCTGGAGATGAAACAAAGTTATAATGAACATTATCAGTCCACCATCCCTGTCCAGCTGGGCCAAACACTTGAGTTAACATTTTAATCCGCCACATCGGATTAATGTCTGTACCTGAGAACCGCCCATTATTGAAATCTTTACAAGCTTGAGCAGGAGTGTTTTGAAACTCCTTGTAAAACCTCATATTCTTATGAATAATTGGGGTTTCTTGTTCTGTTGGCTCCACTACTTCTTCGACTTTTTTCGTAGGCAAACGAATTCATTCCTTTCTTTTGTTAATGAATACGTAGCTTAACTATTTCATTTCCTCTGTGTCGATATTTTCTTTAGTGAAGTTTTCTTTTATTGTCGGTTTATTTTTCTTTAATAATATCTTATAGCTACGCTGTCTTCGTGGGATTTCTAGTATCTTTTTGTCTGGTATCTTGCGAACATAATATACTGAACCAACGGGGTCGCCATATTGATTTGTTTCAAACCAACACAACGCCCCGCTGGGATAATAATGAACGCCACGCATCTTATCTTGAGTTCTATAACTGGAAAGATAATCAAGCATATCGTTATGTCCATATATTGATGTTACAAGAACTTTGGGTAAATCGAACTTTGTCTTACCGTTGAATTGTTTTATTACTCTGTATCCTGATCTGCTTTCTGATGTTGTTTGAGCAAAACATAAAACATAAGAAGGCCAGAATGATCCGTTATTTATATCTCTATCGAGTACTATCCCAAGTGAGTAATACGCTTTTCTTCAATCGCTTTCTTTAAATCTCTTTTGGCTCTTTGACGGATTCTTTTCTGCATTAACCTATATGTTTCTTGACATGTATCACATCTACACTGTTTTGCGTTTGTACGTTCGCACATAACACCACAGTCAATACATTGATAGAAACCTCTGGTGTTCTTTACGCACGTATGACTTTTTACCCAGCTTGGAACTTTAATTCCACATTCTGGACAAACGTCACAACTTACCAAATTGTATTTCAGAACATCAAGAGCAATATTTCCAAATACTCTCCAGAACATCTGTTTATGAGCTGGTTTATTTACCCCTTCGCCAGCAAACAGATATTTTACAATATAAGGATATGCTTCTTCCAGTGAACCGAATTTACGAGTCATCTTATCGATGATGTCTTCGGCCACCAGAGCATAACCACTAACTAATTGTTTCTCGTCAGAGTATGCACTATCACGAGATTCAATCACTGTGGTTACGTTAGCATTGTCCATTTCGCAAAATAGTTCTGGAATTTCCGGTTTAGAATTTGGACAAGGTTCTTCGAGCAACATTTGCCAATTAAATTGCGGAATCCCTGCGTAATTCATATTAATGTTGCCGATATCTTCAAACGCATTGCAGATACGATTCATTGTTGAATCTGTGGGATCTGCATATTTGCGTTTGTTGTTTTGTGGAGTGTCCTTCCGTCCGTTCTTGGAATATTGGAAGAACCAAGGCATTCGCCCATTCTTACCTCCAGTCGCCTTTCCTATACGTTTAGCGACTTGAGGATAAGATTTATAATGGTTAATAAAGCCAGTCTTCGCTGCGTCAATAACAAGATTGTTGAACATACACAACAAATTTGCCACATCTCTGTCTGGATTATCTTTATTCCAGACACGAGTAAGCATATTTGATATTTCACCAATGCTTGTTATTTCACCAGCAGAATAGTCATGAGCTCTTTTCAAAGCTCTGAACATAGCTTCATTATCTATTATTTCTGGATCTGCTTTATTTGCATCATAAAACAGAGGAACAACGTCAAATCGTTTGATATTTCTTTCTGCTACTTCAACAAATAACGGATCAGCAACTACGTTTAACTGGTCACCATCCCAGTCCAGCTGAAGAAGTCTACTGATTAAGTCATGCAATGATGTATATATTCCGTTTGTATAAAACCAATCATAGACTTCTTGCTCTTGACAGACATGTCTTAATCCATGTTCCATAGCAAGATGAGGAGAACGAAGTACATCTACTTTATCATGTCTCCTGAATATCTTACATGCAACCCATCCATTCTTTATTAAACCTTTTGGATGTGGATCATGACAAAATAACCATTCGCATATTCCGTATAAATCAGGACAAGCAAATAAACGTTTATTTTCGCATTTAATTTTACCAGACTTTGCGTCAAGTAACATTCTTCTCCTGATTGACTTTAATGTTTCACGGGTATACGCTTCACGAAGTAGTTCTGGATATAAAGCTAAAGCCGCTTTATATGGAGAATCAGAATCTTCATCAGCACGAAGCGTTTTGAGCATAGAGTCCATGTCTTTTGTAATATCAAGAATCCGTTTATGCTCGTTACTTACATATTGGGCAACTTCATCGTCTGTCATATCTACCAAAGTTTGAGTCATTTGGTAGTTTAATGCTTTATTCGCCAAATATTCTTCTTCGTAATTTGTTTTACCACACTTACAATTATTTCTTTTGAATTCTGTTTTATAATGTTCCCAGCTATCATAATACTTCCATAACTTAAACATACTTTTAAACAGAATTATCTTTATATTATCTTTTACAAGATTCCATTCTTTTCCATATATATCTTTAACGACTGGCTCTACATTATTAACTCTACAAAACTTTAAAAAATCAAATGAAATTAATAATCCTTTTGTGTATGGCATTCGAATCATAAAATTCGATGTTGATACTTCTGGAAGCATCATGCCACAGCCATCCGTATGTGTTATCATAACCGTTCTTATACCAGTTTCCCATGTATAATCCGGCTTGATATACGTCATTCTGTCTGTAACTTCGCCTTCGAAATCATCTACTACAATAACACGATCAATATCGAAGTCTGTCCATTCTTCTGTCGCACTGTTTGGAAGAGCTTCATAAGCGCTTAATTTATTGGAGTTAATACCGCCTTTAGCGTTTATCTCTTCCCATCCGACTCCGCATTCAAGACGATTATGAATCTTCTCCCATACGTTATCAGAAATAGCCATAAATTTGTCTCTTCTAAGTTGTCCAGAACTGGCTGTAAAAAATCTATAATGTCTGTTTTCTATGCCATTTTCTGTTAGAATTGGCATATAGAATCCATTCATTACAAGTTGTTTTAACATATTGATGTTTTTCCACTTGATTACTATTAAGTCAAGTGTTTTATCAAGATGTTTTAGTCCCATTGCTCGTGATAATTCACAACAGAACTCTGCGATTTTCTTATTAACTTTTAAGTTTTGATAGGTTACACCTTCAGGGAATGGATAATCTGCATCATTGGGATAATAGATAACAGATTTTAATCGTACAGTCCTTGGCTTGTTTTCATGTCCTGCTATTAAATTTTCGAGTTTCGTTTTAAGAGCTTTCTTTTTATCAAGAATAGCTCTTCTTTCTTTTTCCTCCGCTTTTCCTTCTTCTTCCATTTTATCCAGCTGATTCTTTAACTGAATAATCTCCATATACAAATCAGATTCTTCATCAGTAAACAGGTCATAACTGGATAACGAAACAAGTCTTATTTGTTCTTGCAGGTATGTTTTAACAGACAAGGCACTCCCTCCTTTTCTTTTCGGATTTTTAATTTTAAGCCGATGAGGTTTCTTATTCCTTTATGGTAATTCTCGAAAGGTCTCATCGTTCGGTACCGAACTAAAACGCTATGCATTATGCAAGCTTTCTGCATAGCACCACCATTTTGCTGTAATGCTTGCCCTGGTGTCTAATTCAGAGATGTTGACCGCCCAATCGTAGCCAACGGCAATGAGAAACAAGAGCATTGCATAGGTTCAACATGAGGAATTAGATGCACAGTGTCCCATCAGCGTTTGTTTCTTAATAGAAAGGAGGTGAGGAACACTGAATGCCCAGATGTTCCATCTTTTTTAACGTCCTTGATGAACGACACAATAAAAGGACGGGCACTAGCCGTTTGCTGATAAGTGTACTGTTTCTCGATTGTGATTTGAAACGTTTGGATTCGAACCAAAAAACATAGGTTTTGCCGATTAAACTACGTTCCAGTAAAAAAATGGAGCCGCTGAAAGCGGCTCCTTACGATGCGAGAACTTACGCGGATGTGACGCAAATGGCTCCAAAAAACAACAAAAAGAACCAAAAGCATAAGAGAGGCATCGATATCGGGTATTTCCGACTTCTGCACAATTAACTCTTTTTATAAAATTGGACGGCCTCAAGTGGTAAGCTTGAGATTGATACTTTTACTACGTAACCGCTTGTGACTCTGACGGGGATCGAACCCATATCTTGACCTTGAAAGGGTCATGTGCTAACCATTTACACAACAGAGCCAAGTGTTCCTACTAACCATCTCGACGTCTTTTCGGAAAGGAAACGGAAACGTCACCCATTGTTCTCATTTCCTGAAGACGCCATAGGCGATGTAACTTCGGAACTGCTTGACGTAAGCTGTTAAATTCTCAACCTCTTTAGCCGCATCACTGACTGTCGGAGAATATATATAAAGGAAAAGGACGGGAGCGCATACCTTCCTTTCAAACCTTTTCCTTTATACCAATTGTAATTTCTCAAAGTAAATCAACAAACTAATTAGTTGAGATGATTTTCCCTAAACAAGTGGAAAATCTCGAAACTAATTTTGACGAACTATGTCCCATGTGAATCATTTAATGACATCAAATGAGCCGTTAAGCAATTCTTTGTTAATTAAAGTACCTTGAGAACAATTCGTTTATATTAACATTATATTTTTTACTCTGACGATCCATAATACTTTCAAAGTATTCTTTCTCAATCATTGTATAATAAGCAATCTTTCCTTTAAGATGATTTACATCTTCAAGAGACCAAGGATTGCCATTGATAGTATCTAAAATAAACGAATTGATTTCAGCTTTAAAATATCTTTTATTTCTGTAACCAACTGTAATATCATTTCTGCCATTAAGCATCAAACCAAGAATCCAATTCTTACCATTTACACTGCCATAATGAGTTTTCTCTGGCTTTAATTCCCAAGGAGCTGAAAATTCCTTTAAAGCATCCTGAATAATATTGATAGCTTCTTTCATCGGGAATTTTTCTACGGCAGAAATATGCATGTCATCCGCATATCTTGTATAAACCATATGCCGACTTGCAAAAGTATTGAACAACTTATGGTCAATCGGAATCATAAAACAGTTGGTCAGAGTAGGCGAAAGACATGTTCCCTGCGGAAGTCCTCCGTCAAGGAACCCGAGACTCAATGCTTTCTTAAGAGCATCGTATCCATCCTGTCTTTTACATACTTCAGATAATGGAAATACCATACTCAGCATCTTCATCGTAAAATCAATTGTTGTATTAGGAAAGAATCCACTGAAGTCTGTTTTAAGAAACCATTTCGATTCAAATTTCTGATGTTTTCTTACACAGTCTACGATACAACGGTCTTTTATATAAGCAAAAGCTGATGTATGATATAAAACTCCACAAATATTTGTAATAAACCTTGAAAGTCTTCTTAAGTAATCCTGAAGCTCGTCGCAAGGAGCACTGATATCTCTGTATCCTCCGGTTTTCTTCGGGATTTTAAAGAATTTGTATAATGATTTTCTGTCACGGCTAGCTAGTTCAGCTGTATCTTCGTTGAACTTGTTTAACCAGCCGATCATATCATCAACGTCAATTTTATTTAAAAGTTCTTGAGGAATTTCGTCAAATCTTTTAGTAATTGTGGCTGTAATATTAGAATTGTCTACCTCAAAATCTTTTAAATTAAGATCGTCATTAAACATGTCTTCCCAAGTAAGTTGCTTGGGTTTTCTGTGTTGTATTACTGTTACATAGTACATAATAATTTCCTTTACACGTAAACAAAAAATGCTAATTCCTGATTAGATCCTGAAGAATAAGATCACATGTGCAGCTTAGAGTTGTTGATTTAGCTTAGAAAACTTTAATAGAGAAAGTTAACTGCATATTTTGTGAAAATTTCTCATTTGATTACATGATTTTGTGATTTTCATAAATAAAGTTTTCTTTTGCAAAACTTTGTTCTCGAAATTTAGTAAACGTCTCTTCCGCCGCGCAGGTCTCAAGCGCTGGGGCAGGGCGAGATGATTCTTTTCTTCAGACGAAGTGTTTCTACTTATGACATAAATAGACCAACCACAAGTGATTGATTGGCTTTACGTGTTAAAATACAATAGTTTCAAAATCAAAAGGCTTTGTAATCATAGCCCTTTCAAGTTTCTTACCCTTTAAAAGATTGATAAAGTTTGTTACTCCAGCCATTGCAACTGACCACACAGTAGGCATTACACACAAAGCAACCTTACAAGCACTCATAGGCACATTCTTCTCAGCTTCTTCATGAGTAAAGTCCATTGTGTCAAGCAGAGCCTTAATATCATCGTTACTTGACCAGTCAGCAGCATAATGTTGTGCGTCAGTCAATCCTGTACGGAAATCGAACATTCCTTTAATACTATCGTTATATTGATTTTCTTTAACGATTCTACGCCTTAAATCAATATTGTCAACGCAAAGGAAGACATAACCTGAAAGTTTCTGTCCATTCCAACCGTCAGGATAAACAACAAGAGAGTCTTTAGCTTCAGGATTAACTGAAACCCATCTTTCACAAACTGCATCAAGCTTCGGATTTAGAATATCCTTAGTTGTAAACATCTGATTTGCCAGATTGTGTTCCTGAACAATATCAAAATCATACAAACTTACTTTTGTAAATCCAAATCTTGAAAGAAGCTCGGCTACCGTTGAGCCAACGGAGCCGAGACCAATAATATGAATTCTATCCTTAAAGGTTGTAGGATTAAAGAATTCAGCACTTTTTGACAAATCCATTTCTTTTATCCCTCTTTACTGAAAGTCAAATCTGTTATAATCATGATTTCCTTTTTCTACTTGCGAGAAGTTTTGCTCGCTTTCTTTTTTTTGAGTTTTAGCAGAACCTTTGGTTGCTACATATCCGTTATAAGGTTGACCAGCGCTATACTGATTATAGGTAGTAACAACTTCTTTTCTTTCTTTAACTAGTTCCTCAGCCTTGGCAAGAAAATCATCCATAGTTCCTTCAGAAGTTTCGACTTTGATAATAACATCATCACGATCATAGAAAATTCCTTCTGTCAGATCGTAGAAATATGTGTTAATATCACCTTTCTTGTTCCAAATCTGGAAAATATAGAATCCTTCATTCCCTACCTTTTCAATCATCTGAGTCTGGTTTTCAATATCAACAGCAGAAGCCGTTGTGGCAAAGTTGACATGAGAATGAGCCTGAAATTTAAGGGCATTTATTTCTTCGTCAGAAAGGCTGTCCATAAACTCAAGAATATCTTCATCAGTTGTGTCAACTTTAGCTCCGCTAACCGTCTGTTTACAGACTTTTACGTCGTAAACACGATACATATGACCACCAAGGTCTTCAACAAGCCCGTACCAGCCTACTTCGCTCTTGAAATAATCTACAAGATTCCACATTTTCTCATAGGCTTCGGGCGTATAATAGATAACAATTTTATCTTCAGGTTTTGTTTCCATTGACGGATTAAAACTGAACTTAAAATCAAATTGACTTTTAAAAGCTCTATTTTCTTTATAATCTTTAACGTCTTTATTGAACTTCTCAAGAAGAGAATTTCTCATGAGTTCAATAGCCTGTTCTGTTAATTCAAGTAATCTCACTTGCTTTTCTTCTCCTTATCTACAAGATAAACCAGAGCTTCTTCGGGAGTCATATCTTCTCCGGTTTCAAGATTTCGAATAATCTTTCTATCGGAACTCAGAATCCAGCCAAGGAATGGTCTAAGATTCTGTGAAACTTCGCTCATGTTAACATTTTCAACAGAAGCAGACATAGCAGCAAACGCTCCTATATAATTCCTGTTGCGAAGTTCCTGTCTAATCGTCTCACTTCTCCTAGTACCCATACAACCAAAGTTATAAAGATGAGGATTGCACAGACGATCTCTGAAAATAGGACTATCGCCATTGTCAAAACGATAATGCCGAGTAGCCTGACCATCATTGGTTTCGAAATTAATATAGAAATGACCAGAAGTCTTAACAGCAAGGACGGGAGATTCACTGAAGATATTATTAAGCAGCTTCGCTCTGTTTTGCCTTGTCTTAAAGACTTCACGAAGCGTAGATCCATACTTACCATCAAGAACAGTACCTTCTCCAGTACGTTCCGCATAACTTCTCCAAGCATCAGCATCATAAGCAGTGATAAGTGAAGCAACGTTAAAGGTAAGAGTATTTCCGTCAACCTTCATATCATAGATACGTTCATCAGTTGCGATATAGTCAACGAACTCTTGTTCAGCTTGATCATACTGTTCAGTAGCTTTAAGCCCCTCAAGACGAACAAGACAATCATGAGCTGTCTGTTCCCTGCTACGAAGTTCCTGCTCATAAGCACGAACGTTTTCACGAGCCGCATTGAGTTCATCATTAGCCTGTCTGATTTTCTGCTGATGAAGACCTTTCAGAATATTACGAAGCGTAAGCATTCTGAATTCGGCTGCCATAGGCTTAAGAATTTCCTGAAGTTTGACAACAAAGTCGTCTTTACTTGTTTTGTTCAATGTCTGAACAATAAGCTTTTCATCATCATTAACAGGATATTCCCTGAAATACCAAGGAAACAGAATAGAAATAAATGCAATGATCATGTGGTAGAACCGCATGTCAGAAGATTTTATAAACACAACAGCGCAATTCTCATCTTCTTTTGAAGCAAGAACACTTTCAATGTTGCTTTTCTGTTTGATAAGAGCGCTGATTTTTTCCGTAATTGTAAAACCGAGTTCGGTAAGGCGAGTCTTTGCAGTTTCAATATCGCCTTCGCTAGTATACCTATAGTAAAGTAAATTAGGACATTCTGCGTCCATACGTCCAAGATGAGTTTCAAGGTCTGAAATACATCTTCCAATGCTGGAAAAGCTATAATACACACCAGCAACGCCTTTATAATCTGCAATTCTCGGCTTAAGCATTGCAATACCAAGGCAAGTAAGAGAATAATCCGGTTCATTGTCAAGGCGATTAAGTGACCTTACATAAGAATCTGGAATCGGATCAATTAAATTGACTGTATCTCTGAACATTTCATTCGTCTCCTTAAAGGAAAGGGGCTAGAGTGTTACCTCCAGCCCCTTAATTTCTTTTGCGTGAAAATCATTAATTAAAAGGAAACATTAGGCGTTTTCTTCGCCTTCGTTGTTTCCAGCGCCACGGAACATAGCATCGACATTCGCTTCATCGGTAGCAATAGCCGCCAGAACAGCCTCGATACCATCTTCGATGGTCTTCAGGTTAGAAAGACCAGCAGCAGCGACCTTCTTGACCGCAGCCTTCTTGTCCTTCACGCTATCAGCCAGCTGCATAGTCACAGTAGCATAGCCGTTATTGGTCTGAGCGCCGAACACGACACCGTTCTTGTCGATGGAGCCATTGCCCTTACCAGTCATAACACGGAAGAGAACCTCGTCCTTGTCATCGGTAATCTTCAGGGCTTCAGGACGATATTCCTCGACCTTCTTCCAGTCAGCCAGCTTAACGCTAGACACAACAACAGCAGCTGCGCCAGTCAGATCGACCACAGCAGCGTTATCCATCTTCACGATGGAAGCCAGACGGCATTCTTCCTTAGCGCCCCACTGAGCCAGAGTCTTCTCGAAGCCAGCGGTATCCAGACGAACACCATCGATAGTATTGGTGCCAGTACCATAATCCACACCGAAATGATTGAAGATTTCACGGATCTTCGTTTCCGCGTCAAACATTTCGCTCTTACGTCCAGCAGTAGTAGTCATGTAAACCTTAATCATCTTTTTAATCTCTCCTTACAATCTTTTTCTTTTTGATGATGATGATTATTTGTTGCGCCATCAAGAGGTGAGCTTGATATTGATGCTTTTCACGCAAGCGCATAGAAAGTCTCTAAAAGAAAGTTTTTAAAATTTTAAAAGTCTTTTAGAGACGCAAATCATAATGTTCGCCGGAAGTAATGACGGCGAATGTTTAAACGAATAACAATAAGATTCTAAAAACATTAATAATAGAAATATTGTTTATGATAAAAGTTGATTTAATAAAGCAAAAGTAAAATTTAAATCAAGTATTTCGTCTTAAAAAGAAAGCTTTATGTTTTAATACATATTCAACAAAAACATTCCAGTTAAGAGAAAGTTGACTATATACATCTACTTTTGAACTGTCTTTTTCGTCGTCAGAATAAAGAGGGGATATTGAAATCTCATACTCATATTTGCTCCAGAAGCTATATCGAGCACAAGATTCTATTTCTTGTTTAAGTTTTTCGATATCATTTTTATATTTCTTAAAAGAGGATTTAAGTCCTTCTAAAAACGAACAGCTTTGAAAAACATTAAACCTTTCTAAAAATCCATGATGTATAACATAAACATACCATATTGGATCAGGAGTCTTTTTCATTCTCTGTTTCCTTTATTAATATACTGCTTGGTTCATTCTGGACTCTATTAATAATTTCAATATCCTTGTCTGACAGAATTGTATTGCCCTTCATAAGTTTCCACCATACAGTTTGTTCAATTGAGCAATCTGGACACGTTCTTGGAGATAATATGCCAAATGTTCCCATTTTAGGAGGATAATCCCAACCTTTAAGATATGCTTCGTC
>Ga0310786_10004224_pt1 | contig 20125 bp, 11 predicted proteins | sample AusTroGonzalo_MG_FD_203881 | JGI IMG/M metagenome (GOLD analysis project Ga0310786, IMG submission 203881) | Bovine rumen microbial communities from tropical cattle in Woodstock, Queensland, Australia - Gonzalo_03 (v2) (version 2) | ecosystem: Host-associated > Mammals > Digestive system >... | reverse complement strand
AACGATGCTACCATCACCTACAAAGCCAAGGAGGAGAAGACCGTGAAGGTGCGCGTGATGCTCCTCGACCCAGGCATCGTTGTCAGCGACATCCACGTCACACTACCTGAGGAGGAAGACCTGAGCCTCACAGAGCGCCTGATCCAGAACTACGATTTCGAGTCAAACAGCAGCTGCCAGCTGAATCCCACCGGTTCCATCGGGCGCGGCGTGCCCTGCGGCTGGACACAGCAAGGCACCATGAAGAAAGGTGCCAACGGCTTAGACTCTTACGGCGTCAATCAGGATGCCACCAACTTCCACGGCAATAACGTCTGCTGGTTCAACTCTGTACCCATGCCCAATGACTTCGTGCTCTCGCAGACCATTCCTGCCAGCGAACTGACACCCGGCCTCTACCGCGTGCGCTGCAAGCTGTGGGTGGAGAGCAACAAGAAGACCAGCTGCCGCCTCTTCGCCAACGACTACGTCCAGTACTACGGCTATGAGAGCGATTACACCAACCTGCTCACCGCTGGCGAGATCAACAGCTATGCAGGATATGCCGGCGGCAACAGCGGGAGTGTCGTGCTCCGCGACATGCAGGTCTATGTCCCCATCACCGCTGGTGAGAGCCTGACCCTCGGCATCAAGACCGGCAACCGCAAGAACGACGGTTCCACGGCCACCGACAACAGCGGCTGGTTCAAGGTCGATTACTTCCGTATCGACAAGGTCGAGACCACCGGCGTACGCGTCACCCAAAACAAATCCGCGGAAAAGCAACGCTGGTACTCCATAAACGGGCAGCGAGCCCCACAGCAACGCGCTCAGAAAGGTATTTACGTGCGTGAGGGCAAGAAAATAGCGGTGATTTGAGTTTAAAAATTCTTAAATCCATTTCTTACCCACAAAAAAGTGCTATATTTGTCGCGATTCTGGGCTTGAAAGCCTTGAAAAGCACATAAAACGACATGATAATACCCGTAGGAATCATCGGTTTCGGCCGCATGGGACGCTACTATTTAAAGGAGTTCCAAAACAATAAAAATTACCAAGTCGCATACATCTGCGATGTTGATGCCGAGAGCCGCGAAGTGGCTCACAAGCAAGCCCCCGATGCAAAGATTGTGGCTGACGACGCCCCCATCTTTGCTGATGAGCATGTTCGCGTTGTCGTTCTGAGCACGACCGCGAATGTCCGTTTAGCACAAATCCGTAAAGCCATCGACACCGGCAAGCATATTATTGCCGAGAAGCCCATTGCCGACACGATCGAGCATGAGTGGGAAGCCGTGCGCCTCGTGGAGGACGCTCCCATTCTGAGCACCGCCAACATGTATCTGCAGAATGCCTGGTACCACCACACGATGCGCGATGCCGTGGACCGTGGTGAGTTGGGCGAACTGGCCATTATGCGTATCTGCCACATGACACCCGGTCTGGCTCCCGGCGAGGGGCACGAGGCCGAGGGTCCTTCGTTCCACGACTGCGGTATGCACTATGTGAACCTGGCGCGGTGGTATGCCCGCAGCGAGTACAAGACCTGGCACGCCCAAGGCGTGAGGATGTGGGATTGGAAGGATCCGTGGTGGCTGCAGGTGCATGGCACGTTCCAGAACGGCATCGTCTATGACATCACGCAGGGCTTTGTCTATGGTCAGCTCTCGCAGCAGCAGACGCATAACTCCTACGTGGAGCTGATAGGTACCAAAGGCTTCTGCCGCATGACTCATGACTTCAAGACCGCCGTGGTTGACATTCACGGTGTTACGGAGACCAAGCATATCGAACAGCCCTTTGGCGGCAAGAATATCGACCGCCTCATCGCCGAGATGGCAGAGAGCATCATAAGCGGCCAGCGCGACCCTCTGATGCCCTCGTTCCGCGACTCCGCCATCGCGTCCGAGAACGCTTGGAAGATGCTGGAAGATGCCCGCAAGCACGACCTGCCCTCCATCGGCACCCACGAGGAGCTGGAGGAGATATGGGAGCATCGCCGCAACCTCAAGGACGGCTACGGCCTGCTGCCGCGACTCAATAAAAACGTGTAGAACCACTATCGAATATTCCTTAAAGTAATATCTTATAAATTAAACTATTAACTATTTAAAACAAACCAAAATGGCAGACGTATCAAGAAGAGAATTCCTCAAGCGCGGCTCTGCTGCGCTGGCGGGCATGATTGTTGCCCCCACCATTGTTCCCAGTACCGTACTCGGCGCAAAAGTCGGTAAGAAAGCACCCAGCGACAAGCTGAACATCCTCGGCGTAGGTGTCGGTGGACGCGGTGCTGCTGACATCGCTGAAATGGCAAAGACCGAGAATATCGTAGGTCTCTGCGACTGTGACTGGAAGTATGCAAAACACATCCTGGACAAGTACCCCGATGCCAAGAAGTACAATGACTACCGTAAGATGTACGACGAGATGCTGAAGAGCGCTGACGCCGTGATGGTAGCTACCGCTGACCATACCCACGCGATCATCGCTGCCGACGCCATGATGGCCGGCAAGCACGTCTATGTCGAGAAGCCCATGACGCTCTATGCTTACGAGAGCCGCCTGCTGACCAAGCTGGCTGCCAAGTATAAAGTCGCTACCCAGCAGGGTAACCAGGGCGCTTCCAGCTCCGGCACCCGCAAGGCCATCAACTGGCTGTGGAACGGCGAGATCGGTGAGGTGACCAAGATCGAGGCCTTCACCAACCGTCCCATCTGGCCGCAGGGCATGCCTACGCCCAAGGAGGCTCAGCCCGTGCCCAGCACGATGAACTGGGAAGCTTTCATCGGTCCCGCTAAGATGCGTCCGTTCAACGAGGCTTATACGCCCTGGAACTTCCGCGGCTGGTGGCCCTTCGGTTCCGGCGCCCTCGGCGATATGGCCAACCATATCCTCGCTGTGGCCTTCACGGGTCTGAAACTCGGCTCACCCACCGCTATCCTGGGCAGCTCCACGATGCTCATGCCCGACTCCTGCCCCAGCGCACAGAAGGTCACCTATCGCTTCCCCGCCCGCGACAACATGCCCAAGCTGGGTCTGCCCGCTTGCGAACTGACGTGGTACGATGGCGGTCTGCGCCCCAATATCCCGTTTGAGATGCCCGAGGGCAAGCACTTCGACGGCAACGGCGTCTGCATTTTCTATGGTACGAAGGACATCATGGTCGTTGGCACCTATGGCTACGATCCGTTCCTCGTCAGCGGCCGCGACCCGAAGGTACCCGAGCTGTGCCGCATCGTCAAGGACGACAACCACCAGCAAGACTGGATCCGCGCCTGCAAGGAGAGCGCCGCCAACCGCGTACCCGCCGCTTCCGACTTCGCCGTTTCCGGTCCTCTCAACGAGAACATCGTGATGGGTGTGGCCGCAGTACGTCTGCAGGAGCTCGACCAGTGGCTGAAGTGGGATGGCGAGAAGATGCGCTTCACCAACATCCCCGCCGATGCCAAGATCCACGTATCCAACGCCATCGAGTTCGAGATTCACGACGGTCACCCGTCCTTCAACGCCGCCGACAAGGTGCTGATTGACGCTAACCCGTACGCCGAGCGCCTCATCAAGCCCGTTTACGAGAACGGCTACAAATTGCCCGAACTGCCGTAAATAGAAAGATTATGAAGAAAGTATTATTATTGATTGGTTTTGTGGTCACCAGCTTGTGCGCTTCCGCGCAGAAGACTGCTTTGGTGGTCTGTTCGCAAGGCTTCCAGGGTCCCGAGCTATGGGACCGCCACGAGCTGCCCATCGACAAGAAGGGATATATCACCATCTTTGACGGCCAGACGTTTGCCGGCTGGCGCGGCTACGGCAAGAACTACATGCCCAGCAAGTGGAAGATTCAGGACGGCTGCATCTTCCTCGACAGCAAGGCCAAGGGCGAGGGCGGCGACATCATCTTCGCCCACCAGTTCGGTCCGAATTTCGAGTTCGAGATGGAGTGGAAGATTAGCGAGGGAGGCAACTCCGGCATCTTCTATTTCGGTCGCGAGGTACTGAGCAAGGACGGCAACCTGGAGCCCATCTACATCTCCGCACCTGAGTGCCAGGTGCTAGACAATGAGCGTCACCCCGACGCCAAGCTGGGCAAGGACAATAACCGCCAGTCCAGCTCGCTCTACGACATGATTCCCGCCAAACCGCAGAACGCCAAGCCCGCAGGCCAATGGAATAAGGTACGCGTGCGCGTTCTCAACGGCCACGTGCAGCACTTCCAGAACGGCGTGGAAGTCCTCAGCTACGACCTGTGGACACCCGAGTGGACAGCGCTCCTGCAGGACAGCAAGTTCAGCGAGAAGTCATGGCCCGCAGCCTTCGACCTGCTCAACAACTGCGGCGGCCCCGACCGCAAAGGCTTCATCGGCATGCAGGATCATGGCGACAACGTCTGGTTCCGCAACATCAAGGTAAAAGAGTTATAATTTAATCAAGAACCACAGATTACACAGATTTCACAGATTCATGTCCACGAGTTATCAAATTTATTTTTGATATTTCACGGATTTGTGTCCACTCGGCACCTGCGTAGCGTGCCGCTCAGAAATCAGTGTAATATTGATAAAATCCTAAGCCAGAGGACAGGAAATCCGTGTAATCCGTGAAATCTGTGGTGTAAGAATCTATTTCGTATGAATAAAACTGTTATTGGTATCATTTGTGCCCTCGCTGGCGGCGTAGTCGGTTTCTTCATCGGCAAAGGCTGCTGCGGCACTTGCACAGCCCCCGAGGCTGAGGCAACAGAGAGCCTTGTGGCCCAAGTGGCCGACGGCCCCAACATCGATATTACAGCCCTGCCCGTTGACGCCGACGGCTTCATCACGCTCTTCGACGGCGAGACGCTGAACGGCTGGCGCGGCTACGGCATGGACGTGCCTCCCACCAGCTGGGAAGTCAGCGACGGCGCTATCCATCTCAAGGGCTCCGGCACTGGCGAGGCTCAAGTGGAAGGTGGCGGCGACCTCATCTTCGCCCACAAGTTCCAGAACTTCGAGCTGCAGCTGGAGTACAAGATCAGCGAAGGCGGCAACAGCGGTATCTTCTACCTCGCACAGGAGGTGAAGGATGCCGAGGGCAAGGAGTACCTGCCCATCTGGCAGTCCTGCAGCGAGTATCAGGTACTTGACAACGCCAAGCACCCCGACGCTCAGCTCGGCGTAGATGGCAACCGCCAGGCTGCCTCCCTCTACGACATGATTCCCGCCAAGCCCCAGAACGCCAACCCCGCAGGCGAGTGGAACCAGGCTAAGATCATGGTCTATAAGGGCACCGTCGTGCATGGTCAGAACGGCACCAACGTGCTGGAGTATCACCTCTGGACACCGAAGTGGACGCAGATGCTGCAGGACAGCAAGTTCGCTGAGGGCGGCGACTTCCCCTATGCCTTCAACCTGCTCAACAATATGGGCGGCGAGAACCACGAGGGTTACATCGGTCTGCAGGACCACGGCGATGACGTCTGGTACCGCAACATCCGCATCAAGATCATGGACTAAGTCATAAATGATAAATGAATAGAGGGCCGACACATCGCTGTCGGCCCTCTGTTTCATTGTAGGTACTTACTTTATGTATGTCCGCAAAACGGCAATAACGGACATACATAAAGTTAGTCCCTACACGTCATTCGCAAACAAAAATGTTTATTATTCGATCTAAAGATAACTGATTCAGGATAAAAAGATATGTAAAAGGCTGTACATAATTAAATTCACGCTGTGAGAATAAATTATCACGACGTGAAAATATAATTTCAAGGTGTGAAATGCTTATTTCACGGTATGAAAATAATTAGAAAAGGCATATAAAACATTTTTGTTTGCCGTTTCCAAAATGTTTCCTCATGGTCTAAGCATAAAAAGAATGGGAGAAAAAGCGGAACAATTCGCGGAAAATGTATATCTTTGCAGCGCAAAATAAAAACGATAATGATGAAAGCATTTAATCTACTTCTATTCTCCCTTCTGGCAGCATTAACGCTACCCGCTGCGGCACAACCTATGGTGAAGCCCGTATCGGGCGTCTATATCGGCGGACATATCCGACGCGAACGCCCTACGACCATCACCAAGCTACGCGAATCGGGCTTCACGTATGCCCTGCTGTTCAACGTCCACGTAGATACCGACGGCACGCTGATGACCGACGGCGAGACGATCTGCAAGAACGGAGAATATGTGTTCCATGAGACGCAGCCCAACTACCAGCAGGACATCAAGAACCTGAAGACAGCACCCACGAGCATACAGCGCGTGGAGATCGTCATCGGCGGATGGGGCAACGACTCGTACGACCATATACGCGACCTCATCAACGCTCACGGGACGGGCACCAGCACGATGCTGTACAAGAACTTCAAGGCGCTGAAGGAGGCCGTACCGGAGATTGACGCCGTGAACAATGACGATGAGCATTGCTACGATCTGGAGACGGGCGCCAAGTTCCACCTGATGATGTACAGACTGGGCTACAAGACCACGCTGGCACCATACACCTACAAATCCTACTGGCAGGACCTGTGCACCAAAATCCGCGCATCCAAGGCCAATGCCGTGGACCGCGTCATGGTGCAGTGCTACGATGGCGGCGCCGGAAACGTCAATAGCGTAGGCAGCTGGACGTTCACGGGTGTCGCGGAGCGCCATGCAGGCCTCATGTACTACTCCAACGACTGGAACGTGGACCAGAACATCGCGCAGTTCCAGAAGTGGAAGGACGACGGCGTAGCGACGGGCGGCTTCGTGTGGGTTTACAACAGCGAGGAGTGGGACCTCAACGCATGGGCATCGGGCATGAACCGCGTCTATCAGGCGGTGGAACTGCCAGAGGAGGACGCGATGGTGGAGGTGTTCAGCGGTGCCAACTACACGGGTTATAGCGTGAAGCTGCCCGAGGGGAAGCTGGCGAAAGGCGAACTGGCCATGTACGGACTGAAAGGCAACGACGTGGAGTCCGTCAAGATCCTGAAGGAAGGGGCCAGTGCCAGACTGTACAGAAACGTGAACAACGCAGGACTCTCCACCCTATGCACCGAGGATCAGGCATCGCTCTCCAATACCTACCGGAACCATATCAATTCCATCACCATCGAATATAACGACCCCAACGGCATCAAGCAGCCGACCCGTCAGGAAGGGGAAAAGGCTGGGAAACGGGCTACATGGCACGACCTGAACGGACGGCAGCTGGCAGGGAAGCCCAAGGCGAAGGGGCTATACATCCACAACGGCCAGAAGGAAGCCGTGAAATAACAAAGCGGAATGGAAAATCCCGCTTTTGAAACATGGGCAAAAAAGAATGTGACAAAAAAAGCGGGTGCAATTCGCGGAAAAGTCGTATCTTTGCAGCGGAAATAAGCTAACAACTAAAAACAAATACTTTCCTATGCAAGACAACAACCAACAAAACGGCTTCTACCGCCTCTCGTGGCTGCAGCGCATCGGCTTCGGCGCCGGTGATCTGGCGCAGAACCTCATCTATCAGACGATCTGCATGTATCTGCTGTTCTTCTACACCGACGTGTATGTCCTCGGTGGCGACGCGGCGAAGGCGGCAGGACTGGCAGGCACGATGTTCCTGATTGTGCGCATCGTGGATGTGCTGTGGGACCCCCTCGTAGGGACCTTCGTGGATAAGCACCATCCCGTGTGGGGCAAGTACCGCAGCTATCTGGTCATGGGCGGTGTGCCGTTGACACTGCTGGCGATTCTCTGCTTCTGGGACGGCTTCAAACCCTCCATCATCTACGCTTACATCACCTACGTAGGCATGTCGATGCTCTACACGCTCATCAATGTACCTTACGGCGCGCTCAACTCCTCGCTGACACGCGATACGGACGAGATTACCGTCCTCACCTCCACGCGCATGTTCATGGCCAACGTGGGCGGTCTGTGCGTATCGGCCGGAGTGCCTATTCTGGTCGCCGTGCTGGCGGGAGGCAGTCTGCCGCTGGAGATGGCCTTCTTCATGGGACTGGGCTCGCTGCCCTCGTTCATCTTCATGCCGCTGGTGCCTGCCATCAAGCGTAAGGTGGGCAAGAAGAATATGTTCTACATCTTCCTGTCGGTAGCCATCGTAGGCATGGCGCTACTGTACATCATCAGCCGCATGGGAACGGTGAAGGAGCACATCGTACTCGTCTATATCGCACAATTCATCAAATCCACCGGTGTCATCGTGGCTACAGGTTATATGTGGGCACTGATTCCGGAGGTCATCTCGTACGGCGAATGGAAGACGGGACGCCGCATCTCCGGTATCGTCAACGCGCTGACGGGCATCTTCTTCAAGGCCGGTATGGCTCTGGGCGGAGTGATTCCCGGATGGGTGCTGGCTATGACACATTATCAGGCCGTGGAGGAAGCCAGCACGCTCCCCAAAGACTCGCGCGCCTGGTTCCTCACGATGCTCATCTTTGCCCTCGTGGGACTGGCCCTGCTCATCTTCTGCTTCACGCAGACCAAGGAGCGCGTGGTCATGGATGACAGCGAGACCAAGAACGTGAAGGTGAGCGACCTATGGACCGAGTTTATGCGCAACCGTCCGCTGCGCATCATCGCCCTCTTCTTCATCACCGCCTTTGCCATGATGTCCGTGGGCAATGCCGCCGGTGCCTACTTCATGAACGACCTGGAACTGCAGAATCCGCTGGCACAGGAAGGTATCCGCTGGCTGGTCTGCGTCATCCCCGCAGCGCTGCTGATTCTGGCCATGTTCATCATCTCACGCTACGAGCTCTCTGACGAGGTCATCGACAAGATCAACCGCGAGATTGAAGAAAAAGCAAAACAATAAAAATCATCAAGTATATGCGCTATCTATTTCCCTCTGACTACATGGCCGACCCCTCGGCCCACGTGTTTGGCAACCGCCTATACATCTATCCTTCTCACGACCGCGAGAGCGGTATTCCCGAGAACGACAACGGCGATCACTTTGACATGAAGGACTATCACGTCCTCTGCATGGACAATCCCGATCAGCCCGAGGCAAAAGACCTGGGCAAGATTCTCGATGTGGAAGACATCCCCTGGGCAGGACGCCAGCTGTGGGACAGCGACGTCGTAGAGAAGGACGGCCGCTACTACCTCATCTACAGCCTCAAGGACAAGAACGACACCTTCCACCTCGGCGTAGCCATTGCCGACCGTCCCGAGGGACCCTTCACACCCCTCCCCGACCCTATCCGCGGCAGCTACAGCATCGACCCCTGCGCCTTCAAGGACGAGGACGGCGAGATTTACGTCTATTTCGGTGGACTATGGGGCGGACAACTGCAGCGCTATCGCGACAACAAGGCACTGGAGAGTGCCATCCTGCCCGAAGGTGCCGAACCCGCGCTGCCGGCACGCGTTGTGCGCATGACAGCTGACGTGACGCAGTTTGCGGAGGAACCGAAACCCGTCATCATCACAGACGATAACAGCCAGCCCCTGCGCGCCGACGATCCCCATCGCTTCTTTGAGGCATCGTGGTTGCATAAGCACAATGACCTCTACTACTTCAGCTACTCCACAGGCGACAGCCACCTGCTCTGCTACGCCACCAGCCGTTCACCCTACGGTCCCTTCCGCTTCCGCGGCGAACTGCTGCAGCCCGTTGTGGGATGGACAACCCACCACAGCATCGTCGAGTGGCAGGGCCGCACGTTCCTGTTCCATCACGATAGTGTGCCCAGCGGCGGTCGCACCTGGCTGCGCAGCGTGAAGATTGCCGAATTGGAGTACGACGGCGAGGAGTTGCGACTCAAATAACATATTTTTTTTGCAAAACGTGATGCAAAAGTGGGAATAATTTGCTTACTTTGCGGCGAAATAACCGCAAAATAGCAATGAAACGACTCATTTTTGCCCTACTTATAACCCTTTCCTGCGCCCTCAGTTTCGCGCAGGAAGGGCTTTTTTTTAGTGCCAGCAAGCTCTCCAGTTCGCTCATCACCGTCATCGAGCAAGATGCCCGTGGGCTGTTATGGATTGGTACAGAACACGGCCTCAACCGCTTTGACGGCTACCATTTCCACAACTACACGACGCTCAACCCCGACGACCAGCGCCCATGCTTCATCGTCTCGCTGCTCACGGACAGCAAGGGACAGCTATGGGTGGGCACGGCACGCGGCCTGCTGCGCTACGATGAGTCAACAGACGCTTTCCTGCCCGTGAGTTTTCCGGGTCGGATGGAGCCGCGCGTCAGCGCATTGCTGGAAGCCGACGACGGCCGGTTGCTGGCCGGTACTGCCGGCTATGGCCTATATGTCATATCCAGCGATGAAATGGCCGCAACACCGCTTCGGGGCATGGCTCCCGAGGACGATGATGACTACTTCAACCAGCTCTATCAATCCAAGGACAAAGCCATCTGGAAGGGCGGCGCGGACTGGAAAATCACCAGCTGCAGTACCAACGGGAAACTGAGCGCCATCGTTCCCGAGGAGGGATTGGTCGTGGATTTTTTCCGTCGCCAGGATACCGATTACGCCCTCTGCCAGCACGGATTCCTGCAGTTGACACCTCCCACCCAACAGCCCCTCGAGAACTCGGTTCCCGCAGCTTCGCGTTTGTTCTCGGCAGTGGCTGCCGACGCGCAGGGTAATATATATATAGGTACACGCGGGGAAGGGTTGTTCTGGATTCCGGCAGGTGAGCGGAAACTGAGGGCGCTGCCCGTGCACACGGCTGGCGTGGATATAGCCAAGACAAACATCAGCACCCTCTTTCTGGACAGAAACGGCAACCTATGGGCGGGCTGCCAGCAGAAAGGACTATTGATGGTGCCCCTGCGCCATCGGCCACTCTTCAAAACGTGGAGCTTCGCCGCTCAGCAGCAACAGACAGCCAGCTCCGTAGCCTCCATCGCCTTGGGAAGCGACAGCATCATCTGGTGTGCCGTCCCCGGTGACGGTGTATATGGTTTCAACCATGACGGCTTCATCATCCATCACGACCGCACGCCACAAGATGCCGAGTCCATCATCTGCGATGCCGAGGGGCAGCTATGGCTGGGGACGACAGATGCCCTGTACCGCACCCAACCGGCGCTGGGACGCCACGAACTCGTGGCATACCTGCCCAGCAACCGCGTCAATACGATGCTGGATATGGGAGAAGGGCTACTTGCCGTTTCAACGTTCAGTACGGGTCTCTGTCTGGTGGAAAAAGCTACGGGCAAGGTCGTACGTCACCTGTCCATGAACGACCGTGACACGCTGAATCGCGGAAGCCTGGTGAACGACTGGATATACGCCTTCGACAAGGACCAACAAGGGAACCTGTGGATAGGTACGGCTTCGGGCGTCTGCTGCTACAACGCCGCACGTAACACCTTCCACGTCAAGCCGGAGCGCCTCTTCGACCGCGATGGCTGTACCGCCTTGCGCGTATTGAGCAACGGCGATGTCCTCATGGGCTTCGAGCACGGCCTCTTCAGATGGAATGCCACAGAAGGCGTGAAAGCCGAGGAAGGCACAGAGGGCCTGCGCGGCCGTTCCATTTTCTACATCACGGAAGATAGCCACCATGACATCTGGCTGAGCACGAACGACGGTCTCTGGCAATGGGCACCCGACAAGCAAGAACTGACGCCCTACATAGGCGGAGGGCTGGCATCTAGCGAGTTTGTGATTGGTGCGGGCCTGCAAACGGCCGATGGCGCCCTACTCTTAGGCACCAACGACGGAGTTACTCTGTTCCATCCCGACAGCCTCCGCGACCGCTCACTGCCGGCGATGGAGGTACAATTGACGGCCCTCGTCATTGGCAACGAACGTGCCCATTACGGCACCCGCAGCAATGGCTATCAGGTCATGGACTCTGCCCTCTACGACTGTCACCATTTCCGCCTCAGCTACATCGACGCCAGCTTCCAATTGGAGTTCTCAATGTTGCGCTTCTATGATGCCAACGATGTCACCTTCGAGTATCGCTTCAAGGGCGAGGAGCGCTGGCAATCGACTGGACGCGGGAATAATGCCATCGCATTCAATCACCTGTCAGAGGGGGAACATGAGCTGGAAGTGCGGGCTGTACTGGCTAACGTACATGGCCCCATTACCACTTATGTCATTGAAGTGATGCCACCATGGTGGCGCTCTACATGGGCATACGTGATATACATCATCATCATTCTGACGTTCCTCGGTGGCAGTATCTTCATGTATCAGCGCCATATCGAGCAGCAGCACGACCGCGAGAAACTCCACCTGCTACTCAGCGCCATCAACGCGGAGAACACGCCGCTAACGCTCGATGAAATGAAGCGCGCCATGAACAGCTATGTGCAAAGCCGTAAGAACAAGCACGGCGTCTATAGCGACATTGAAGCCATGGCTGAGCGCGTGGAGGTGCCTGAGCAACGCGGCAACGACGAGCTGCTCATGGACCGCATCATGCAAAGCATCAACCGCCATCTCGGCGACAGCGATTTCACCGTCGAGCAGCTCTGCGCAGAAGCGGCCATCAGCCGTGCCCACTTGCACCGGAAGATGAAGGAACTGACGGGCCTGCCTGTCACCGAATTTATCCGCAATATCCGTTTGGAGCAGGCGGCACGCCTGTTGCGTGAACAGAAACTGAATGTCACGCAAGTAGCCTACACCGTGGGATTCTCCAGTCTTGGCTACTTTGCGACCGTCTTCCGCAAACACTTTGGCGTAGCGCCACGTGACTACGCTACCAAGAGTGACGAATAGAATAAAAAAGAGACTGCGCTTCGGCACAGTCTCTTTTTTCTTGCATGAGGGGAATCAAATCTTATCTTACGATTCGCTTCTGACCATCGACAATGTAAATACCTCTGGGCAGGCCCTTCAGGGCTGCATCGCGCTCCACATTGCGGCGCAGCACCTGTCCAGACAGGTTGGCCACGGTAACACGCGTGGATTTCGGACGAGCCACCAGGTCATTCACACCGACCTCGCCCAAATCGCTCAAATCGTTGGTGAGATACATGTCCTTGATCTTGACGGTCTTGTTAGCCGTACCACTACGGAATGTCACCATATATACCGACTTGGTGTTGAGTGCCTGATTCTTCTTGCTTGTCGAAGTATTCTTGGCCTGCTGCAAGTCGACGATGACCACGGTGTCACGCGGCAAAGCGTCGGTGGTGTGGCTGGTTCCACTGATACCGGCAGTGGTGTAAATCGCCAGGTATAAGTCGGTGGTAGGCTTCGTTCTGTACTTGATGACCAGATACCTGTAGTCAGACATATCAATCGGGGAAACGTAGTTCCAGCCCATCTGGTTGTCCTTGGCGAACTTGAAGGAACCATCACCAGAGCTTAACTGACTATAAGTGCCTTGACCTACGACGTTGGCGCAGATGTACTGCGGCTCGAAGGGGAAGTAGCTGGACTTAGCCTTGAAGGTTGTATTGAAGCTGTTCCCGAAGAGGTCGGTATAGGAGGCGGTGACGGTTGTCTCACCCTGACCGATACCGAACATCTCGCCATGGTCAAAGTCCACGATATCCTTCTTGTCTGTTGCGAAGCTGGTCAGTGTTGCCACATTTGAACTCTTCCTGTTCTGATACAGAGCCTTCAAGACGGGGAACTGAGAGCGACCGACGATCGTAGTATAGGTAGTCTGGCCAGTTGACAGCTTAGTGGCCACGTAACGGGTAGAATCAGGAGCCACAAACTCCTCAGGATAAGTGGCAGCCTCATCGAAGCTGGCCTCAGTAGAGAACCAGTCGAAATCGGCATAGCCGCCCTGCTGCTTGGTGGCATAGCAGAAGATGCCAAAGCGCGAACCGACAAAGATAGAGAGGTTGAACGACTGCGACGTCTCGCTACCGAGCTGCTTATACTTCTCGTTGTCCAATGAGTAGGAGAACGAGGCTTTATTATCGCCATACTTAATCGAAGCGCGCAGGTAAACAATACCGTCCACGGGCTCAATGGCCACCCTCTTCTCGGCGGGCACGAAACTGCTGCCGGCATCACGGACCTTGTCCTGCTTCCACAGCAGCTGATAGCCATCTGCCGTACGCTCCACGCATATCATCGCGTAAGGATCCTGGAAGATCGTAATACCGGCACGGTCGCCCTCCACGAGGTGGCTCACGTCAAGACGTATAGTACCCGTACTGGCTCGGTTCGGATTGGCAAAGATGCGCTGTGTGAGCATGTTGCGCGCTTGATAGACATCCTGAACAACGCCTACGGTCTTCAGACGCAGCCAGCTGGGACGGTCAAAGACTGACCAAGCGGTGTCAACGGGATTATGGTTCCATTCCCATTGCATACCAAGCGGATAATCGCGGAAGACATCGCTAGTAGGCAGGCGCTTGACGCTGTTGTCGCCGGAACCGGCAGGACGGGTAATCTTAGCCGTGAACGAAGCATAAGGCTTACCATTGCTACCCACGACGGGCCAGTCGTTCTTCCATGTCACAGGCTGCAGATTGGGGAAACGTCCGAGGGCGCCAAGATCCTCCTGCATCACGGTCCACCATTTGCCGGCAACGTCTTCTACGAGAGAGCCTTGGTGAATGGTGTTGGGCACATTATCGTATGACTTCTCCACAATCATCTTCTCCTCATAGTCGCCAAAGATGGTCTTCGAGCGGAAAGCAACCTGTCCGCTGGGCCAGCCGCCATAGGTGGCATAGATGTAGTAATAGTCACCTTTTTTATAGAAATGGCAGCCCTCAAGACCTGTTCCTTCGCGCTCAATCACTTTCTTCTCGCGCTTCACATTGAACTTCAAGTCATGCTCCACAATATACAGGTGATTGATACCGCAAACGATATAGACCTTGCCATTGTCAAAGAGCAGACCTGGATCGTAGTAGTTACGCGACAAGCGCTTCACGGTCCATTCGCCCTCGGGATTTGTGGCTGTCAGCAACCATGCCTTGTCGTCATTACCATTGATCAGGAGATAGAACTTACCATCATAGTACTTCAGCGATGAAGCCCACATACCAGAGGCGTAAGCGTTATTTCCGTTCTTGAGGTTGTACTTATCATTACTGAGTAACTTCTTCAGCGGTTGTGCACAATATTCCCAGTTCACCAAGTCCTGAGACTTGAGAATCGTGGCACCCGGGAAGAGGAACATCGTGGTACTGACCATATAGTAGGTAGAACCTACACGGATCACATCCGGATCGGGGAAGTCAGCACGCACAATGGGATTGATATACTTCGTTCCATTATCGCTATATGGCACACTACGGAAATCAGGCTTGGGGAAGTCCTTGACGTAGTAGTCAGCGTACCACTCCCAGCAGGCACCGGAACAGGCTTCCGGATTACCATTGAACGCAGGTACGGGATTCTTGGGATTAGCCACGAGCTTGTCAATATCCAGATAGTCATGAGGATGGGTCAACGTCATGGAGATATTTCCATAATGGTCTAACACAGCCTTGTAACAGACACCCCACTTTGAGGTAGAAGCCGTGGCCCACGTACCAAGATTCTTATAAACGGGCTGATCAAACTCATTGTAATGGTCAAGTTCCAGAGGCTCACGCAACGGGCTCCAGTCCACTTCTGAGACCAAAATGGGATTGGTCTCTACGACAGGGACCTGCGTCTTGAACTGGTTGATGAAATCAGTCTTACTCTTTGCAACGCCATCGCGATCGACCTTTCCATCGTCACAACCATACCAGCCTGAATAAACATGGACGGCATAACCGATATTCTCGCCGGAAATCGGATAGGTCTTGTAGTCTGCATAACCGGACTGGTAGCCTGTACCGGGGACCCAAATGATACCCTTGAAGCCATTGGCACGAATCAGATCAACAATGGGTTGGAAGTAGTCGTGCAACGCCTTGGGATCACTCTCGTTGTTCATGTTCTTGATGTTCACGGGCTCGTTGGCCAACTCAATACTGATTTGGCCGCTATACTTACGTATGGAGTCGTTCTGGGTGACGATATCCCACACCTCCATCAGATATTTCTGATAGTAATCACCGACTTTCAGATTGTGAGGACATACTCCAGGCGGGCGCATCACCACGTATTGTCTGTGGTTCATGGCTTTTTGGGCCAACTTGAAATAGAGTGACTTCATGTAAGTCTTCAGTCGCGTGGGATTGAAGTGACTGATGTCAGCCTCGCCACCTGTACCTTCGGGTTGTGCTGCCGCACCAGGATAGGTGTAACTACTACTCGGATCATTAGTCCAAGCCGGCTCAAGGTGCAGACGGAAAATATTGCAATTTGCTACCTCGAAAGCCGTAAACTGCTTCTCGAAAAAGGTCAGACAGTTTGCTAAGCCTTCGTCATTATAACCAGGTCCCCAGCGATTACCGTTAAACCAGATGCTGGGGGTGTCCATCACACCATGGAGCACCACATGATTACCGTGCGTATCGACAAGCCATTTGCCATCCACGTGAATAGACGGCAACGGTTTTTCGACCTGTGCCTGAGTCGTCACGACGGCGGCCAGTAGCACAAACAGAAAGATTGTTAGTTTCTTCATAAAAGTAGTTGTTTTGTCAAGTGTTAGAATATCTCAGATAGTTTATCATTATCATCTAACCAATTATTTGAAGAGCAGAGGAGCCATCTCCTTGAGGCTACGACGCCATGTCAGGAATTCGTGCGCGGTACCTTCAGAGACATATCCAACAGCCTTGTGTCCAGCTTCCTGCAAGGCAGCTGTTGACTGGCGGATGCCATCGGGATTCTCTTTGCTACCACAGCTCTGGAAGATAAGTTTAACCTGCTTGGGGTCCTTGATATCAGAGGGAGCATAAGTGCCACCGCTGAGCAAACCATAGTAGCCAAACACCTCGGGACGACGCAGCGTGATAGTCTTTGTCTCCATGCCGCCCATGGAAAGTCCAGCCATAGCACGAGCATCTTTCTTGGCAATGGTGCGGAAATGGCTGTCAATATAGGGAACCAACTCGTCCACCAGCACCGTCTCAAACTCCTTGGCCGTAAAACTGCCGATGCCACCAAAGCGTACATCGTTGGTCATACCATAGGTCATCACAATGATGAATGGCGTGCATTTTCCTTCGGCAATCAGGTTGTCCATGATGAGGTTGGCGTGCCCCTGGTTGCTCCAAGCCGTCTCGTCCTCACCCCAGCCATGCTGAAGATAGAGGACTGGGTATTTCTTCTTGTCCTTACCATAGGTAGGAGGCGTATAGACAAAAGCGCGGCGAACCTGTTGTGTGCTCTCGCTCCAGAACAGTACCTGCTGCACAAAGCCGTGAGGAACGTTCTTGGTAGCATAGAAATCACGGTCGTGGGCAGGAATCTCAATACCGCTCTCCCAACGTGTGCTACCATAGTAATTCTGCGCACCTGGATCATTCACTACGCCGCCATCTACAGTCAGATGATAGTAGTGGAAGCCCTCATCCATGGGACCCGAGGTCTGTCCGACCCAAGAGCCGTCATAGCACTGATGGAGCTGTGTGCCGCCCTGACCGCCAAGGCCCAAGCTAACGACTACAGATTTAGCCTCTGGCAATTCCACGCGGAAGCGTACAACGCCCTGAGAGTTCACCTGCGGATAGTCGCGGCCAGGCTGATTCATCTCTGAAGGCTTGAAGTCCTCTTTCACATCGGCTTTCTCGGGAAAAGCCAAAGCGGCATTGAACGGCGGGCGCTGCTGGGCCTGCTGCTGACCGCGCGGGCCGCGTTGTCCACGACGTTGGCCTTGCTGGCCTTCCGGGCGCGGTTGGCGCTTAGGCTTTTCAGGCGTCTGCCATTCGGGGTTGCGCATATTCAGAATGTAATCATAAGCTTTCTTGGGCTGATAGTCTGTGTCGAAAGGCAAAGGATAGTTGCGAGCGCCCAACCAGGAATCACGATCTGAAAGATTCCAGAAGGTAACATTATCAATGACATCCTTGTGCTTACGCAACACGCGGAAAATACGGGCATATTGGTCTGCCAAATGCTGCTTCAAAGAGTCGCTCACGGCAGCACCTTCCTGACTGAACTGCAGGGCACCACCCATCTCCTCGTTGGCACGGACATCCAATTCTGTTACGTGAATATGCTTCACCACTTGCTTGTAAAGCGTAAGAGCTGCATCTATCTCATCTTCTTTCGGGCCATAGATATTGTAGTGTCCCTGCATACCAATACCATCAATGGGCACACCGTTGGCCTTCATCTTCTTGACCATCTCGAAAATGCGCTTGCTCTTAACGGGATCTGTCTCATTATAGTCGTTATAGAATAACAACACATCCGGATCAGCCTCGCGGGCATAACGAAATGCGTTAGCGATGAACTCGTCGCCGGCAATCTTGTACATCTGAGACTGGCGATACGGGTCCTCGGCGTTCTTGTCATCAGTCATGGCCTCGTTCACCACATCCCACGCATACACGACATCTTTATATCGGTTCACAACCGCATGAATGTGCTCGCGCATACGACGGAAGAACTCTTCCTTAGGAAGAAGATTTCCTTGTTCATCCTTGTAGATCCATTCGCCGATTTGGGAATGCCACATCAGGCAGTGTCCACGCATTTTGATACCATTCTGACGACAGAAATTGGCAATACGGTCAGCACGCGAGAAGTCGAACTGACCCTGCCGCGGCTCCGTAGGCTGAGGCTTCATGTCATTCTCAGCTGTCACGCTATTAAACTCGCGACAGATAAGTGCTTGCTGATCTGGGTTCGTTACGTTGCGCTGGTTTACAGCTACGCCAATGGTAAAATAGCCTTTGTAGGCGTCTTTCAGGCCTTGTGCCTGAACAGCCATGCCGCTCACGAAGAGCAGGATGGGGAGAATTGCTAACTTTTTCATTGCATCTGTGTTTATAAAGTAGATTTCTGGGTGCAAAGATACACGTATGCGCGAAAAAACAAATTAAATCTTGTCTCAAAAAAGCCTCCTTTCGTCTCACAAACTTTTTTTTTAATAAAGTGACACTCCATATGGGATTTTATATTTATCTTTGCAGCCGATTACTAGACCTGACAGCCAAGTGAGTAGATTGAGATTTCATCTTTTGTGTCTCTGCATCATCAGCCCGTGGATTGCAGCACGAGCACAATATGATGCGGCCTTTAATCATTACTGGGCATTGCAGACGCTTTATAACCCGGCGGCATCAGGCTTGGAAGAACAACTTAATATTCAAGGAGGCTATGCCATGCAGTTAATGGGCTACGAGCACGCGCCGGTCACCATGGCTGTAACCGCCGACATGCCCCTTTGGATGATTGGTCCAGCCCACGGTGTCGGAGTAGGTTTTGTGAACGACAAAATCGGTCTGTTTGAGCACAAGAAATTTCATTTCCAATACGCATATCATCAAAAATTATGGGGCGGGCGCCTGAGCGCAGGCGTGCGAGCCGCTCTTTTGGCTGAAACGTTCGACGGATCCGGTGTTGACATGGAAATGGCGAGCGATCCCGCCTTCCCCACGTCCGAAGTAAACGGCACAGCCTTCGACCTTGATGCCGGAATTCGTTATGATGGCCGCAGGTGGTACACGGGCTTCTCTGTCGTACACGCATTATCGCCTCTAGTGGAGCTTGGAGATGAAAAAGTAAATGAATATGAGGTACCTCAGACATTTTATTTGACTGGCGGATACAATATTCCTTTGAGAAATCCGTTATTATCAATGCAGACATCAGCAATTGTGCGCACCGATCTGCAAGCCTGGCGTGGCGACGTTACAGCGCGATTGGTCTATAAAAGCCCCAAAGGCAGGATGTATGCAGGCTTAGGATATAGCCCCACAATCTCAACATCAGTGTTCATCGGTGGAGATCTACACGGAATCCAACTCGGATACTGCTACGAGATTTACACAGGCGGCATTGGAGCCTTGCAAGGGACGCATGAAATCAGCATCGGTTACATGACAGACCTTAACCTCTTCAAAAAGGGGAAAAACAGGCACCAAAGTGTTAGACTCCTTTGACTATTTGGATATTAAAACGAAGAAACAACTACGTCCTTCTAGCTCGAAGCATTACAAACGATGAGCGAAAAAGACAATTATACGAATATGAAAGATAAATTTTTGATTTATTTATTATTCCTTCTTGTATCAGCCTCCATGCTGACTGCCTGTGCAGGCTCCAAAAGCAATGCAATGGCCACAGGTGGAGAAGTGACAGGAGTTCGTGGGACTTCCCTTGGTGAACCGGCTCCATTCGGTATGGTTGCCATTCCAAAGGGTTCACTGCAGGTCG
>Ga0310786_10004223_pt1 | contig 20125 bp, 19 predicted proteins | sample AusTroGonzalo_MG_FD_203881 | JGI IMG/M metagenome (GOLD analysis project Ga0310786, IMG submission 203881) | Bovine rumen microbial communities from tropical cattle in Woodstock, Queensland, Australia - Gonzalo_03 (v2) (version 2) | ecosystem: Host-associated > Mammals > Digestive system >... | reverse complement strand
ACCCGAACCAGGTGGTAAAACTCCACCAACATGTCCGTGTCCGTGTTATTGAAATCGACCGTCGCCGCGGCCGCATCTCCCTATCCATGCGAGGTCTCACCGACTAAGTTTCCCCTCTCGTCATACCGTTTATGAACTGCCTCCACATTCTGATGGGAGGCCTCGCCGTTCGGATGGGAAGCCTCGCCGTGCTGATGGGAAGCCTCGCCGTCCCGGACAAAAGTCCTGTTGCTCTGCCGTCCGATGCCCATGAGACAAATTCGAAAGTGAAAACCCTATAGTAGGCTTAATCGGAAAACATCTAACACTTCCCGCACTTCTTACACCTGGCTCAGTGTTAGAAGTGCGGGAAGTGTGAGTTCTTTTTTGTTTCGCTATAAAACGCGCGCGCGGAACCTATTATTATGCTCTTCCGCTCGGCTGGACCGATATAGACATGTTAGTCTTTCAGCAGTTCGTCGAGGAAGTCATCGAGATCCTTATCGAGGTCCTTCATCAGTTCATGGTCAAAGATGACAATGTCATCGTCAACGACATACAACTCAGCAATGTTCTCCTTATCGTCATCCTCGAGCACGAATGAGTAAGGTTTGAGGATAGACATGGCTTCGATGTCCTTCTTATAACGGTCGATGCAACGGCGGATGATGGGAACAATGGCTTCATAGAAGTCATCGTCCTTGTTGTCTATCCACTGCTCAATGACACAACGTGTGATTTCGTCATCATCATCGTTGAAAACCATCAGTTCGCCGGTTTCCTGAGTTACACGGACATGGAGATCGGTCAGTTCGGATGCTTCCTCCCCTGCTGGGAATTTCTCGGTCACCTTGCGGATGGCGCGCTCGATTTGCTGGAGTGTTTGTTCTGTTGCTTTCATCGTCATAAACTGTTTTCTGAGTGCAAAAGTATAAAAAAGATTTGTATTTGCAAACGATTACGATAGTTTTTTGAAAAAATTCTTAATGAAGCGGCCCTAATTCTCAATTTCTTCGTACCTTTGCATTGCGAAGACGAGAGAATAAACCAATGAATAGCGAGATAAGTCATTCAGGCGTTGTGGAAAGTATCGGCGACGGGCACGTGAGAGTGCGCATCCTTCAAACTTCAGCCTGCGCCGCCTGCAAAGTGGCAGGAAACTGTCATGCTGCCGAGGCTAAAGAGAAGCTCGTGGATGTCAACTGCAACAATGCTTCCGTCTACCAGACTGGTCAGCAAGTAGTTGTTACCGCCTCCCACAGCGTTGTCAACTGGGCACTGCTGTTGGGCTTCGGTCTGCCGCTGCTTATTCTGGTCGGAACGATTGTAGTGGCCACGTGGCTCTCTTACGACGAAGGTACAGCCGCCCTGGCCTCAATTGTCATGCTGGCACCTTACTATCTGTTGCTCTGGCTGTTGCGCTCGCGGATAGCACGGCAGGTGGAGTTCAGGATTAAATAACAAATAAAAAATTAAAAATAAGAATTAAGAAATAACAATTATGAATTTCATCTTGATTGCAGTGATTGTGCTTGGAGCCATCGGCCTGATAGCAGCGTTGGTGCTGTTTGCCGCCTCCAAGAAATTCGCTGTCTATGAAGACCCGCGCATTGCACAGGTGAGCGGGCTACTGCCCGGTGCCAACTGCGGCGGCTGCGGCTTTGCTGGCTGCGGGGGCATGGCTGACGCTTTAGTGAAAGGAGCCGACGCCGGAAGCATCGACGGTCTGAGCTGTCCCGTTGGCGGTGCCGACGTGATGGGTCAGGTGGCCGACCTGCTCGGCATGGCCATAGCCAACGGCGAGCCGAAGGTGGCCGTCGTAAGATGTAACGGCACGTGTGAGCACCGTCCCAAGATTGTTGAGTACGCCGGTCTGCGCACCTGTGCCGCCATGCACGCCTGCGGTGCCGGCGAAACGGCCTGCGGCTACGGTTGTTTGGGTTGCGGCGACTGTGTGGAAGCCTGTCAGTTCGACGCTATCCACGTCAAAGCCGAGACGGGCATTGCCGAGGTCGACGAGGAAAAGTGTGTGGCTTGCGGTGCCTGTGTGAAGGCTTGTCCGCGCGGCATCATCGAACTGCGGAAGAAGGGGCCGAAGGGCCGCCGCGTCTATGTCAGCTGCGTCAACAAGGACAAAGGCGCCATGTCGATGAAGGCCTGTAAGGTCTCGTGCATCGGCTGCAGCAAATGTGAGAAAGAGTGTCAGTTCGGCGCCATCACCGTCGGTAATAACTGCTCGTATATTGATTCCGAGAAGTGCCGTCTGTGCCGGAAGTGCGTAGCAGTCTGCCCGACGCACGCCATCGTCGCCGTTAACTTCCCCAATCCCGCACCCGCGCAAAAACCTAAGGAACCCGCCGCTCCTGCGCACACTGCGCCTAACGGTTTTGCCGCTGAGAAGAAAGTTGAACCTGTCACGAGAAAGGAGGCACAAGAATGACTGCAAAAACATTCCGAATCGGTGGCATCCACCCCGAAGAGAACAAGCTGACCCACGAGGTGGCCACGAAGGTAGCGGCCCTGCCGAAGCAGGCCATTTTCCCGTTGAGCCAGCATATCGGTGCCCCAGCCACGCCCGTCGTCCAGAAGGGTGACAAGGTGAAGGTTGGCACGCTCATTGCCGAGGCCGGCAGCTTTGTCTCGGCACCTATCTACTCCAGCGTCAGCGGCACTGTATTCAAGATTGACACCGCCATCGACGCTACTGGCTACCGCAAGCCCGCTATTATAATTAATGTGGAAGGCGACGAGTGGGAAGAAAGCATCGACCGCTCCGAAAAATTGGAGACGGTAGAGGCACACCCTGAACTGACACCCGATGAGATTGTGACCCGCGTGAAGGAGGCTGGCATCACTGGTATGGGCGGTGCAGGCTTCCCCACCTTTATCAAGCTGACCCCACCGCCGACGGCCAAGGCTGAGTGCGTTATCATCAACGCTGTGGAGTGCGAACCCTACATCACCGCCGACTACCGCCTGATGATGGAGAAGGCCGACGAAATCCTCGTCGGTCTGCAACTCCTGATGATAGCCGCCAAAGTGACGAAAGGCTACATCGGCATAGAAACCAACAAGCCCAAGGCCATCGAACTGCTGACGCAGAAGTGCGTTGATGTATTCGGGGGAACCGAATACTACGTCACCGTGGTTCCTTTGAAGCAACGCTACCCGCAGGGTGGCGAAAAACAGCTTGTCGATGCGGTCATCCAGCGTCAGGTACCGGCACCTCCAGCCATTCCTGTGAACGTTGGAGCAATTGTTCAGAATGTTGGTACTGCCTACGCTGTGTATGAGGCTGTTATGAAGCGTAAACCGCTGTTCGAACGTTATACCACAGTGACTGGTAAGAGACTGGCCAATCCAGGCAACTTCCTTGTCCGCATGGGTACGCCGATGAAAGACCTGATTGATGCCTGTGGCGGTATGCCCGAAGGTGACAATAAGCTGTTGGCTGGTGGCCCGATGATGGGTAAGGCCCTGACCTCTACGGAAGTGCCTATCTGCAAGGGCACGAACTCCGTGACCATCCTCTCCCGCGACGAAGCTCGCCGCAAGGAGCCACAGCCCTGCATCCGCTGTGCAAAGTGCGTCGGTGCCTGTCCGATGGGACTGGAACCTTATCTGTTGGCAAAACTCTCGGAGGTGGAGAACTGGGAACGGGCCGAACGTGAGGACATCGTCAGCTGCATCGAGTGCGGCTCGTGCCAATTCACGTGCCCAGCCCATCGGCCACTGCTCGACAATATCCGACAGGGGAAGGCAACAGTCATGGGTATCATCAAAAAAAGAAAGTAAAGAAAGCCTTATTATGAGTAAACTAATAGTATCTCTTTCACCCCACGCCCACGGGAAAGACTCGGTAGAACGGAATATGTACGGCGTCATCATTGCCCTGGTGCCCGCGCTGATTGCATCGTTCTGGTTCTTCGGACTCGGCTCGGTCGTTGTACTGGCAACGAGTGTGGCAGCCTGCGTCCTTTTGGAGTGGGCCATCAACAAGTTTATGCTGAAGAACCCGCGGAACACCGTACTCGACGGTTCGGCCGTACTCACGGGTCTGCTGTTAGGGTTTAACCTGCCGTCGAACCTGCCGATATGGATTATCATCATTGGTGCCATCTTTGCTATCGGTTTCGCGAAGATGCCGTTCGGCGGACTGGGTAACAACCTCTTCAACCCCGCACTTGTTGGCCGTGCCGCCCTGCTTGTGGCCTTCCCCGCCCAGATGACTACATGGCCGAAGGTCGGTCAGCTTACAAGCTATACAGACGCGGAGACCGGTGCCACGCCACTTTCTATTATGAAATGGGCCATCAAGAGCGGCGACGCCTCGGTACTCGACCAGCTACCATCGTCGTTGAACCTTTTCCTCGGCAACCATCCCGACGGTGCCGGCGCCATAGGTGAGATATGTGCCTTGGCCCTGCTCATCGGTCTGGCCTTCATGCTGTGGCGGAAAATCATCACGTGGCATATCCCCGTCTCTATCATCGGCACGGTGTTTGTGTTCGCCGGTCTGCTCCACCTGGCTGATCCCGCCTACGCCGACCCCATTACCGTGATTCTCACCGGCGGTCTCATGCTTGGTGCCATCTTCATGGCTACCGACTACGTCACTTCGCCGATGACGCCGAAGGGACAGGTCATCTACGGTGTCGCCATCGGATTCCTCACCGTTGTCATCCGCAACTGGGGTGCCTATCCTGAGGGCATGTCGTTCGCCATCCTCATTATGAACGCCTTCACGCCGCTCATCAATAATTATGTGAAACCTACGAGGTATGGAGCAACTAAAGAAGAAAAGGAGTAAAGCATGAAGAAGATAGAATCATCATTACTGAACATGGTGCTTGTGCTCACGGGCGTGGCTGTCGTTATGGGAGCCGTACTTGCCTACGTGAACCACCTCACCGAAGGCCCCATAGCCCAGCAGAAAGAGAAGGCACTGGCCGACGGCATCAAGACCGTCGTGGTATGCGACGACATCGTTGTCGCAAAGACCGACACCTTGCTGCGGAACGACCAGAAAGGCAAGGAACAGACATTCGTGGTCTATGAGGTAAAGGACAAGCAGGGCCGTGACCTTGGGGCTGCCGTGGAGAGCACTACTGGCGGCTTCGGCGGCAACTTGAAGGTGCTTGTGGGCTTCGACCCCGATGGGAAAATCCTCGGTTACACACTGTTGGAGCACGCTGAAACGCCGGGGCTTGGTGCCAAAGCCGACAAATGGTTCCAGAAAGGCGAGAAGGGCGACATCATCGGCAAGTCGCCGCAGGAGCCGCTGACCGTCTCGAAGGACGGCGGACAGGTGGATGCCATCACCGCCTCGACCATCACCAGCCGCGCCTTCCTCCTTGCCGTGAACAATGCATACAACGCATACAAGGCTACACCGGCCACCGATGCAGCCACCGGAGCCTCACCGAAATATTAATTATGAACTCAGAACTATGAACTATATAAGTATCATCAAGAACGGCATCGTGAAGGACAACCCGACGTTTGTCCTGATGCTCGGTATGTGTCCCACGCTGGCAACGACGACGTCTGCCCTGAACGGCATGTCAATGGGACTGGCAACGATGGCCGTGCTCATCTGTACCAATGTCGTCATCAGCTGTATGAAGTCGATTACCCCTGACAAGGTGCGCATCCCCGTGTTTATCGTAGTGATTGCCGCCTTCGTCACTATATTGCAGTTAGTCATCAAGGCGTTTCTGCCCGACATCGACGCGGCATTAGGACTCTTTATTCCACTGATTGTGGTGAACTGCGTCATCCTCGGACGTGCTGAGGCCTTCGCCGCGAAGAACTCGCCAGTGGCCTCGCTGTTCGACGGCATCGGCATTGGTCTCGGCTTCACGCTGGGCTTGACGCTTTTAGGCATCTGCCGCGAACTCCTCGGCTCTGGTTCCATCTTCGGACTGACGCTGCTGCCCGAGACGTACAACGTCCTGCTCTTCGTCTTGCCTCCGGGTGCCTTCATCACCCTCGGCTTCCTCATTGCAATAGTGAATAAAGTGAAATAAAGAACCCACCCCCAACCCCTCCCGAGCGGGAGGGGAGTTGGAAATGACTTGAAATTAGTCGCTTAGATAGATAACTTGTAATTAGTTGCTTAAACAGTTTAATAGTAAAATATAAACAAATGGAGACCACCACCAACCTCTGCCGGCATGAGTAACCAATCTCCCCTCCCGCTCGGGAGGGGTTGGGGGTGGGTTAAATATTTATGGAATACATCCTTATATTCATCAGCGCCATCTTCGTCAACAACATCGTGCTGGCGCAGTTCCTCGGCATTTGTCCGTTCCTCGGCGTATCAAAGAAGATTGACACCTCGTTAGGCATGTCGGCTGCCGTCGCCTTCGTGCTCACGCTGGCCACCATCGTCACGTGGCTGTTGCAGAAATACGTGCTCGACGCCTTCGGACTGCAGTATCTGCAGACCATCGCCTTTATTCTTGTCATCGCCTCGCAGGTGCAGATGGTCGAGATTGTGCTGAAGAAAGTGTCGCCGGCGCTCTATCAGGCACTGGGCATCTTCCTGCCGCTCATCACCACCAACTGTGCGGTGCTCGGCGTGGCTATCCTCGTCATTCAGAAGGATTTCAATCTGCTGCAGAGCGTCGTCTACGCCTTCTCTACTGCCATAGGCTTCGGACTGGCACTGACGGTCTTCGCCGGTATGCGCGAGCAGCTGGAACTGGTAAAAATTCCCAAGGGCATGCAGGGCATGGCCATCGTCATGCTCTCGGCCGGTCTGCTCAGCCTCGCCTTCATGGGCTTTTCGGGCGTCGATGGCGGTCTGAAGACACTCTTCGGACTGGAGTAGCGGAGTGGCCGCTCCCTGATAAGCGAAACCGCCGGAAAAGTTTGGCGGTTTCGTTTTTTTTGCTTAACTTTGCACCCAAAAATCGGAAAAGATGAAAATCATCAAGTGGGGATTCATCGGCTGTGGCGAGGTGACAGAGAAGAAAAGCGGCCCCGCCTTCAGCGAAGTGGAGGGCTCCTCGGTGGTGGCCGTCATGAGCCGCCACGAGCAGCACGCCCGTACCTACGCCATCAACCACGGCGTGCCGAAATGGTACACCGACGCGCAGGAGCTGATTGACGACCCCGACGTGAACGCCGTCTACGTGGCTACGCCGCCGTCGAGCCATGCCACGTTCGCCATCATGGCGATGAAGGCTGGCAAGCCCGTCTACGTGGAGAAGCCGCTGGCCTCGACCTACGAAGACTGCGCACGCATCAACCGCATTTCCGAACAGACGGGCATACCCTGTTTCGTAGCCTACTACCGCCGCTACCTGCCCTATTTCCAGCGGGTGAAGGAAATCGTCCAAGGCGGTACGATAGGAAAAATCCAGAACATACAGGTGCGCTTTGCCGTGCCGCCCCGCCAGTTGGACTACGAACATCCGGAGACCCTGCCGTGGCGGTTGCAGCCCGACATTGCCGGTGGCGGCTACTTCTACGACCTGGCCCCCCATCAGCTTGACCTGCTACAGGACATGTTCGGCGTCATCCTCGAGGCACGTGGCATCTGCGCCAACCGTGGCGAGCTCTACCAGGCCGAGGACTCTGTCAGCGCCTGTTTCTCGTTCGAGAACGGCCTTCCAGGCTCCGGGTCGTGGTGCTTCGTAGCCCATGAGTCGGCCCGCGAGGACAGCATCGAGATTATCGGAGACCGCGGGAAAATTATCTTCTCGGTGTTCGACTACGCCCCCATCCAGTTGCATACCAGCGAGGGTGCCCGCGAGATTGTTGTGCCCAACCCGCCCTACGTGCAGTTCCCGCTCATCAAGAGCGTGATAGAGCATCTGCAGGGGTTGGGCGTATGTACATGTACCAGTGTGTCAGCCACTCCTGTTAACTGGGCGTTGGACCGGATATTAGGAAAAATGTAAACCTCAACCAGATAGCATGACCAAAGTGAGCCTGTTGCTGATGTTCCTGCCTGCCATGGCTGCCGCCGCGCCGTATCACAGCGAACAGATTTCCGCCACTGAGCTGCCGACGACGGTAGCAGACAAGGTGGCGGTGACCGACACGGTTGCTCCAGAAGGCCATACCATCGGTGCTTTCAGGGAGATGGTACGTGAGTTCGACCGTACTGACGACGACTATATTGAGCCGCCGCACTATAATCTGGCCGTGGAATTGAGGGCCGTGCGCAACTTTGAGGACTTCAACCTGAGTAGCAACGGCCAGAGCATCATGTTCTCGCCTGACCAGAATATCAAAGTAGGCCCGTACTTCGGATGGCGCTGGGTATTCCTCGGCACGACGTTCGACCTGAAGAACATCTCGCTCTTCGGCAACAGTGCCAAGCGCGAGATTGACTTCTCCATCTACTCGTCACAGGTGGGTGTCGACCTTTTCTACCGTCGAACGGGCAGTGACTATAAACTACGTGAAGTGCGCATGGGCTACGGCATCGATGGCGACCAATACGAGGGTGAGCCCTTCGACGGCATCAGTGTGGGCATCACCGGCGTCAACGCCTACTACATCTTCAACCACCGTCATTTCTCCTATCCGGCGGCTTTCAGTCCCGGTACATGCCAGAAAATCAGTTGCGGCTCGTGGCTGGCCGGGGCGGGCTACACGAGGAACACCCTCGACCTCGACTTCGACAAGCTGCGTTCGATAGTGGAGCAGCGGATGGACGACGGCACTGAGGTGAAGTTAGACAGCGCCATGATGTTCGACCGCGTAGAATACAACGACTTCAGCCTGTCGGCGGGCTATGCCTATACATGGGTACTGCTCAAAAACCTCATCTTCTGCGGCTCGGCACAGGCGGCAGTAGCCTACAAGACCAGTCACGGCAAGACGGCGGGCGAGGACAACGGCTTCAGCTTCGGCAAGGTGAACTTGGACGGTATCGGGCGTTTCGCCTTGGTCTACAACGACACCCGCTGGTACGGCGGACTCCACGCCATATTCCACACTAACCACTACCACACCACACGCTTTTCAGCCAACAACATCTTCGGCTCGTTCAGTGCCTTCATCGGCTTTAATTTCGTGCCGAGAAAAAAGTATAAGAAATTGAAAAAATGAGACAGACCAAGATATATTTCATTTGTGCAATGGCGACATTGCTCTGTAGCACGACATTGGCGGCTAAGGAGAAGAATACAGCGGCTACCGACAGCACGTTTGTTGCCACAGTCTTGACAGAAGCGCGCAGCCTGCCACGTACAACGAACTTCCCACTGCACTTCGCCCGCAAGTTCATCGGACGGCCTTACGTAGCGCACACCTTGGAGGTGAACGATGTGGAGCAGTTGGTGGTGAACACGCGGCAGTTAGACTGCACGACGCTGGTAGAGAACGTCACCGCCCTGACACTCTGTGTCTACCGTAACCTCTACACCTGGCGCGACTTCCAGAACGCGCTGGTCGAGATGCGCTACCGCGACGGCAGGCTCGACGGCTACACCAGCCGACTGCACTACTTCACCGACTGGATAGACGACAACACCCGCAAAGGACTGGTCACAGAGGTGCAGTCCCCTAACCCGCCTTTCACCGCCGTGCAGACCGTTGCCGTCAGCTACATGAGCAGCCATCCCGAGTCATACAAGGCGCTAAAGGCCCACCCGGAGATGGTGCCCGTCATTGCCGCCCAGGAGGACTCGCTCACCGGACGGCAGTACCGCTACATTCCCAAGGCCGACGTGCGCGACACGAAGGCCATGCGCAGTGCGATACACGACGGCGACATCATAGCCATCACCTGCTCGAAGCCCGGACTCGACATTGCCCACTTAGGCTTTGCCGTCTGGCGCAATGACGGGCTGCACCTGCTCAACGCCTCGCTGCTGCACAAACAGGTGATAGAAGAGCCCATGACCCTGGGCCAGTATCTCAGCAAACATCCCTCGCATACGGGCATCCGCATCGTCCGAATACAGAGGTAAAATATATTGAAACTAACAAAAAGAAGAATAGTGATATGGAACTACCTGATTTCATGAGTTATGCCAACCGCTTCTCACAGAACGACTTTGTGGAGAAGATTTCACGTATCGCCAAACGCGCCGGCGCCAAGCTGGTGTATGCGGCACTGATACTGTTCTACACGCTGCAGAGCGACAAAATCAGCACCAAGGACAAGGCCATCATCATCGGCGCACTGGGCTACATGATCAGTCCCTTGGACGTGATACCCGACGCCATACCTATTGCCGGACTCACCGACGACTTGGCCGTACTCATCTACGTGCTTAAAAAAGTGTGGGTCGACATCGACCCAGAGGTGAAGGAGCGCGCGAAGGAACGTCTGAACAAATGGTTCGACGATGACGAAATCCGGGAGATTGACAACCTATTCGACTGAGGCCTTCCCATCCGGATGAGAGGCCTTCCCATTCCAACGAGAGGCCTTCCCATTCCAACGCGAGGCCTTCCCATCCGGATGAGAGGCCTTCCCATTCCAACGCGAAGCCTTCCCATCCCAACGCGAGGCCTTCCCATTCCAACGCGAGGCCTTCCCATCCCAACGCGAGGCCTTCCCATCCCAACGCGAGGCCTTCCCATCCCAACACGAGGCCTTCCCATCCCAACGCGAGGCCTTCCCATCCAGACGAGAGACCTTCACATGACTGGCACAGCCCCCTGTGACATATTCGAAAGAAAAGGTACTGTGGAAGCCGAAACGAGAAAAAAGCCAGCACCCCTTGCACCTTTTGCACCTAAGCGGGTGCAAAAGGTGCAAGGGGTGCAAGCAGTTTTCCAGTTTCCCCTTCCCTATTACACACACACATTATACAGGTTTTAACATCACTCTGAAAAAAAGTTGGCAAATTTCTTGTAATTTTCAACAATTATTTGTAATTTTGCGCCGTTTTTACAAAGTAAATTAATGAGAAATCCTTTAGACAGGTTACTGAACTGGTACTTTAAGCGTAGCTCACTACCCTATTGGTGCGTACTGGCAATAGACTGCCTGGTATTTTTCTGTGCGGGTGTGCTGGTCTATTACATTCAGCACCGCGGCTACGAAACCTTAGTGGCTTTCCGTTCGTTGTCACACCTTCTGCTGGTCTATCTGGCCGTCTGCATCGTGTGCTTCCGCCTATTCCACACTTATTCGGGAATCATACGCTTTTCGTCGTTCGTCGACCTACAGCGTTTGGGTAATGCCAACGTCTTGGCCATGCTGTTGTGCATAGTGCTGCGGTTCACGCTCTTTACCGAACCGACCCCCACCTTCGCCTACCTCAGTGCATGGCAGATAGTACTGATTTTCATTATCTCCACCGGTGTGACGTGGGGTATTCGTGTCTTCGTGAAAATACTGCACGACGTGACCACCAGCGATAAGCGGGCCGTGAAGGTGCTCATCTACGGCACTAAAGAGGGCGGTATCGGCATTGCCAAGAGCATACGTGCGCAGCGTCCGGCCAAGTTCCTGCTGCGCGGCTTCATCTCGCATGAGGACGGCTACAGCCATCACCTGCTTATGGGCGAAAAGGTCTACGACACTATGGCAGAAATCGGTCACGCCATCGTGACGCAAAACATTGAAGCCGTGCTGGTGTCGCCACTCAGACACGAAGACTTCCGTAACGACCAGGCCCTGCAGGACTTGCTCATCAGCTCGGGCATCAAGATTTACATGTCGGGCGCTACCCATGAGTGGGACGGCAAGAGCGACCCCGCCGAGGCCATGCAGCTGCAGGAGGTACAGGTAGAAGACCTGCTGCCGCGCGACGAAATCAAAGTCGACCTGGCCAGCATCGGCAGTCTGCTGAAAGGCCGCCGCATACTCATCACCGGTTCTGCCGGCTCCATAGGCTCTGAGATGGTTCGCCAGACGGCAACTTTCGCACCCAAAGCAATGATGCTCATCGACCAGGCCGAGACGCCGCAGCACGACATCCGCCTGATGATGGAGAAGCAGTGGCCAGAGGTGACGGCAACGACCGTCGTCACCGACATCTGCAACCAGCCACGCATGGAGAGCATTTTCAGCGAGTTCCGTCCGGACTACGTGTTCCACGCTGCCGCTTACAAGCATGTGCCCATGATGGAGGACAATCCCTGCGAGGCCGTGCTGAACAATGTCCGCGGCACGAAAGTGCTGGCCGACCTGTCGGTGAAGTACGGTGTGAAGAAGTTCGTGATGGTCTCTACCGACAAAGCCGTCAACCCCACCAACGTCATGGGCTGCTCAAAGCGCATCTGCGAGATTTATGTGCAGGCTCTGAACAACAGCCTCAACGGAGTTCCCAACACCGACGGCACAGATGCACAGGACAATGCTACGGAACCCACCCACACGCAGTTCGTGACAACGCGCTTCGGCAATGTGCTGGGATCGAACGGCAGCGTCATCCCCCTGTTCCGCGAACAGATTAAGAACGGAGGTCCGGTGACGGTGACACACCCCGACATCATCCGCTACTTTATGCTCATTCCCGAAGCCTGCAAACTGGTGTTGGAGGCTGGCACGAAGGGCAAGGGAGGAGAAATATTCGTCTTCGACATGGGCAAGCCCGTCAAGATAGCCGATTTGGCCAACCGTATGATCAAGCTGAGCGGTGCCAAGAACGTGGAAATCAAGTTCACCGGACTCAGGGCCGGCGAAAAGCTCTATGAGGAGGTACTGAACGACCAAGAGAACACCAAGCCCTCGTTCCACAAGAAGATCCGCATTGCACAGGTCAGGGAGTATGACTTCGGACAAGTGAGCCGCGACATCGACGAGCTGATTAGCATTGCTGAACGGTACGAAGACAACGACACCGTCAAAAAGATGAAGGAGATTGTGCCGGAATACATTTCGAAGAACTCCGTCTACGAAAAATTCGACAAGAAGAAATTCTAATAAAACCAGAAGGGGTTAGCGGAGATAGGGATTCATCCGCAACTCCTGACCGATGCGGCTCCGTGGACCATGGCCGGGCAAGACGGTGGTGTCGGCGGGTAGTTTTGCCAACACCTTTGTCAGACTGTCGTGCAGGTCGTTCCAACTGCCGCCGTCAAAATCCGTGCGGCCAACGCTCATGTAGAACAGCGTGTCGCCAGTAAACACCAGTTTCTCTTCCTCACAATAGAAGCATACGCCGCCGGGCGTATGGCCGGGCGTGGGCAGCACCTGCAGGCGGTGGTTGCCAAATGTGACGACTTCGCCCTCGTCGAAAAAACGCTGTACGGGGACTGACTCGCGGTCGAAGCCCACGCCCATCATGGAACGCATCTGGGCGTCAAGATCCATCAGGGAACTGTCCTTCTCCGATATTTCCGGCCCGACACCGAAGGCGTGCCAGACAGTGTCGTTACCAAAACAATGGTCGAAATGGCCATGCGTACACAACAGGTGCCGCACGGTCAGCTGGTGCTCGCGGATGTAGTTGACCAAAGCCTGCCGCTCCGCGTCGTAGTAGGCACCACAGTCGATGATGACCGCCTCACGGGTGTCATCGCTCACAATGTAGCAGTTCTCCTGCAACATGTTGAACACAAAGCTTTTTACTTGTATCATACCGTCGCTTGTTTTTTGTTCTTCTGACTATACGGGCACATAAATGACGTGCTTCTCCTTGAACCATTCCTCAGAAAACCACTGGCTGATGGCGCTCGCCTCGGCAATCCGCCGGCACGACTGTATCTCGGCCTGCACGTCGCCCCCCTTTAGGCAGATGACGCCGTTGGCATGGGCGTTGCGCTGGGTCTTCGACACGTTCTTGCGGACAATGCGGAGCAAGTCGGGCAATGGCATTACCGCCCGGCTGACAATGAAGTCGTAACGTCCCTTTTCGTCCTCACCGCGCAGGTGCTCCGGCAGGCAGTTCTCCAAGCCGATGGCGATACATACCTCCTGGGCCACCCGGATTTTCTTGCCCGTGCCGTCAATCAGCTTGAAGCGGCACTCTGGAAACATGATGGCCAACGGAATACCGGGAAAGCCGCCGCCGGTGCCGAAGTCGAGGATCTCGGTGCCAGGATGGAAGCTGATGGCCTTGGCAATGGCTAATGAATGGAGCACATGGTGCTCATACAGGTTGTCGATGTCGCGTCGCGAGATGACATTGATTTTCGCGTTCCAGTCGCGGTAGAGTTCGTCGAGCATGGCAAACTGCCGGCGCTGCACGTCCGTGAGCTGGGGAAAGTATTTCTCTATAATGTTCATTTCAGTATGTCCTTCAGGTCGTCGTAGTTGACTTCCAGTTCTACGATGCCCACGGCATACGGGGCAATCTCGTAGGGATTATATATAAAAGTAATGTGGTCCTTGTCGAGCACAAAGTTCTCCGAGGCGAACATGTCCATCGAGTAAAGGTACCCCTGGTCGTGAAGCTCCTCTATGCTCTTCGTCGAGGTCGATTCCTGCAAGGCATCGAGGAGAATGTCGGTCAGGCGCGACTCATAGCCCGGCACGAAAACGTCGCTGAGGTGCAGCTGACTGCCAGTGCGTGCGTCGAAATTCAAGGGAAGCAGCTGGTTGATACCGTGGGCGCCGCCCTCGTAGTAGTCGAGTGTGACCAGATAGACCACCACGCCGTCACGTCCGTCGCGGGTCTCCGTGTCGATGGAATAGCGGTACTCGTACCACGGATGCTTCAGTTCGTCGCCACGGTCTTCGCGGTAGAGCGGAGCCATGTTCGCCACGTAGTCGGCGGTGTACTTATTGGCAAACGAGTCGACGGCCTGTTGGAGCGTGGCGCCCTCTATGCCAAGCATCTGGACAGCCACCGCCTCGTTGATGGCCTTGGCACGCTCGGCGTTGCCGTCGGCCTTCGCGGCATCCATCTGCATGTGGACGATACACTGCGGCGCATCGGCGTCGGCAGTCAGCGACACCGTCTTATCGGCACTGACTTTCTCGAACGCCACGTCGTCACCACTGCCTGCTCCACACGACAGCAATGTGAGGGCGACGGCGGGAATGAAATAGGAAAAAACATTCTTCATTTCTAATAAATCTAAATTCTTCGGCAAATTTACGAAAAATATTCCAATTATTTGTACCTTTGCACCCTAATTATTTGAAATTAACAAAATGGCAGATTTTCAGGCAGCACTTTTCGACCTTGACGGCGTCGTCTTCGACACCGAACCGCAGTACACTGTCTTCTGGGGTTCGCAGTGTCGGCTGTACCATCCGGAGCATCCGGGACTGGAACACGAAATAAAAGGTTCCACTCTGGACCAGATTTACGACCGCTGGTTTGCAGGAGAGCTGGAGAGGGAACGTCCGGCCATCACCCGCAGACTCAACGAGTTTGAGAGTCAAATGGAATATACATATATCGCTGGATTAGAAGAATTTGTAAAAGATTTGCGAAAGCAAGGCTTTAAGACAGCTATTGTCACCAGTTCGAACCAGATTAAGATGGAGGCCGTCTACCGTGCCCACCCTGAAGTGCGCTCGTTGTTCGACGCCATCCTGACCAGCGAGGACTTTGAGTATTCCAAGCCCCACCCCGACTGTTACCTGAAAGCGGCGGCACGTCTCGGCGTGGAGTCTGCCGCCTGCATCGTCTTCGAAGACAGCTTTAACGGGCTGCGCTCGGGACGTGCCGCGGGCATGAAAGTGGTGGGCCTGGCCACGACAAATCCTGCCGAAACCATTCGCGAGTTGTCGGACATTCAGATTTCCGACTATCGCCACCTCTCAATTTCTGCCCAAATGTTTCGATAATTCAAAATAATTGTGTACCTTTGCACGCTAATAACAGAAAATAGTAATTTAAGTACTGATAAAGATGAGCAAAAGATTTGCCGAACATAACGGCTTGAACCTGACAAAAGTAAACAACGACGTGCTCGCCGAGTGGCGCGAGAAGAACGTGTTCTGGCGCTCTGTGACGGAGCGCGAGGGCTGTCCCCAGTTCGTATTCTTCGAGGGTCCTCCCTCGGCTAACGGCCACCCAGGCATCCACCACGTGCTGGCACGCACCATCAAGGACACCTTCAACCGCTACAAGACCATGCAGGGCATGCAGGTGAAGCGCAAGGCCGGATGGGACACCCACGGACTGCCCGTGGAATTAGGTGTGGAAAAGGAATTAGGCATCACCAAGGCCGACATCGACAACAAGGATAGCGAGAAATACATCTCGACCGAGGACTATAACCGCAAGTGCCGCGAGAATGTCATGAAGTTCACTGCCGAGTGGCGTGACCTGACAGAGCGCATGGGTTATTTCGTCGACCTCGACAACCCCTATATCACTTACGACAACAAGTACATAGAGACGCTGTGGTGGTTGCTGAAACAACTCTATCAGAAAGACCTGCTCTACAAAGGCTACACCATACAGCCGTACAGCCCCGCCGCAGGAACTGGTCTGTCGAGCCATGAGCTGAACCAACCTGGCTGCTACCGCGACGTGAAGGACACGACGTGTACGGCGCTGTTCAAGATGAAGAACCCGAAGCCAGAGATGACGGGATGGGGCACAGCCTATTTTATGGCATGGACAACTACGCCGTGGACACTTGCTGCCAATAGTGCGCTCTGCGTTGGTCCGAAGATTGACTACGTGGCCGTCGAGACCTACAACCCCTATAGTGGCGAGAAGATTACCATTGTGCTGGCTGAGGCCCGCCTGAACGCCTACTTGCCTGCAGAGGGTAACATTACCGACGGCGGCGAGATGCCCGAATACAAGAAAGGAGAAAAGTTCATACCTTACCGCATCGTTGGCCATTACAAGGGTACCGACCTCGTAGGCATGGAATACGAACAGCTGATGCCTGCCATCAAGCCTATGGGCGATGCTTTCCGAGTGATTCCCGGTGACTATGTGACCACAGAGGATGGTGCCGGTATTGTGCATATCGCTCCGAACTTCGGTGCCGATGACGCCTTCGTGGCCAAGAAAGCCGGCATCTGTCCCATCGTCCTCATCGACAAAAAGGGTAATGAACGTCCCGTTGTGGACCTGCAGGGTAAATACTTCAACATCGAAGACCTCGACGCTGAGTTCGTGAAGAAATATGTGAACGTCAGCGAATGGCAGAAGTTTGCCGGCCGCTACGTGAAAAACGCCTACGACGAGACGCTGACCGACAAGGACGAGACGCTGGACATTTCAATCTGCATGGACCTGAAAGCACAGGACAAGGTGTTCAAGATTGAGAAACATACTCACAACTATCCCCACTGTTGGCGTACGGACAAGCCTGTGCTCTACTATCCGCTGGATTCGTGGTTCATCCGTTCCACGGCCAAAAAGGAGCGTATGTACGAACTGAACAAGACCATCAACTGGCAGCCTGAGTCAACAGGAACAGGTCGCTTCGGCAACTGGCTTGAGAACCTGAATGACTGGAACCTCTCCCGTAGCCGCTTCTGGGGCACTCCGCTCCCCATTTGGCGCGACGAAGACGGAAAGGCAGAGAAATGCATCGGTTCTGTGGAGGAATTATACGATGAAATCGAGAAATCTGTAGCTGCCGGCACCATGGCCGCCAACCCGTTAAAGGAGAAAGGCTTTGTGCCTGGCGACATGACGAAGGAAAACTACGACCGCATCGACCTGCACCGTCCATACGTTGACAATATCGTACTCGTCAGCGATGATGGCAAGCCCATGAAGCGCGAGACCGACCTCATCGACGTGTGGTTCGACTCCGGCTCAATGCCTTACGCTCAGGTGCACTATCCGTTCGAAAACGCCGATTTAATCGACAAACGTGAGGCATTCCCCGCCGACTTTATCAACGAGGGAGTTGACCAAACACGTGGCTGGTTCTTCACTTTGCACGCCATTGCCACGATGATTTTCGACTCCGTGGCCTTCAAGAACGTTATCTCTACCGGCCTTGTGCTCGATGCCAAAGGCAACAAGATGTCGAAGCATGTGGGCAACGTGGTGAATCCGTTCGAAATGATTGAGAAATACGGTTCCGATGCTGTCCGTTTCTACATGTTGACCAACTCCGAGCCCTGGGACAACCTAAAGTTTGACCCCGAGGGCGTCGACGAAGTGAAACGCAAGTTCTTCGGTACCTTATATAATACATACAGCTTCTTCGCCCTCTATGCTAACGTCGATGGCTATGTCCCCTCTGTCGGCTGTGCTGCGACGCTGTCGCAGCGTCCCGAAATCGACCGCTGGATCCTTAGCTGCCTCAACACGCTGGTAAAGGGCGTCCAGAAAGAACTCGACAACTTTGATCCGACCCGTGCCGGCCGACTCATCGATGCCTTCGTCAACGACGACCTCTCCAACTGGTATGTCCGCCTGAACCGCAAGCGCTTCTGGGGCAAGGATATGAGCGACGACAAGCGCTCGGCCTACGACACGCTCTACACCTGCCTTTTGACCGTTTCGAAGCTGCTGGCTCCGTTTGCACCGTTCTATGCCGACCAGCTCTATAAGGATCTTGGCGGCAAGTTCGACAGCGTCCATCTGGATAAGTTCCCCGTGGCCGATGAAAGCCTCATTGACACCGATCTCGAAGCCCGCATGACGATGGCTCAGAAGATTACCTCGATGGTGCTCGCCCTGCGTCGCAAGGTGAACATCAAAGTACGCCAGCCGTTGCAGGCCATCATGATTCCCGCCAACGAAGAGCAGAAGAAGCACATTGAAGCCGTGAAGCAACTCATTATGAATGAAGTGAATGTCAAGGAGCTGAAATTCGTTGAGGGACAAGGCATTCTCGTCAAGAAGGTGAAGTGTAACTTTAGGACAATGGGTAAGAAGTTCGGCAAGCTGATGAAGGCTGTGGCCGCTGCCGTAGATGCCCTTACGCAAGAGCAGATTGCCGAGTTGGAGCAGAACGGCACCATCGGTATTAGCGCCGAAGGCCAGGCTCTGACCGTGGAAGCCGCTGACGTTGAAATCATCAGCGAGGACATTCCCGGCTGGCTTGTTGCCAACGAAGGTTCGCTGACCGTGGCCCTCGAAGTGGAACTTACCGACGAGCTGCGTCAGGAAGGTATGGCCCGTGAAATCATTAACCGCATTCAAAATATCCGCAAGGAGAGCGGGCTGGAAATCACCGACCGCATCAGCATCACCATGTCGCCGAACGAGGCCATCGAGAAGTCTTTGGCAGCCTTCGGTGACTATATCAAAACGCAAGTTTTGGCCGATTCCATCGACATTGCTGCCAACGACGGCACGGAGGTTGAATTCGACGAATTTAAACTGAACATCAAAATAACCAAAAACTAAAAATTAATTATGACAACAGAGAAAACACGTTACAGTGACGAAGAGCTCGAGGAGTTCCGCACTATTATCAATGAGAAACTGACTCTCGCCAAGCGTGACTACGACCAGATGATGGCCGTAATAACCAATCAGGACTCTAACGATGTGGACGACACGTCGCCTACCTACAAGGCTTTGGAGGAGGGCAGTGCCACACAGTCGAAAGAGGAGATTATTACGATGGCCGCCCGACAGCAGAAATTCATACAAGGTCTGAAAGCTGCGCTTGTACGCATTGAGAACAAGACCTACGGCATCGACCGTCTGACCGGCAAGCTCATTCCAAAGGAGCGTCTGAAGGCCGTACCGCACGCCACGCTCAGTGTCGAGTCGAAAATGATGACACAGAAGTGAAGCTTGTGAAGAGATTCCTGACCGACGGATGGCTGGCAACGCTGATAGTCGTTGCCGCCATCGTTATTGACCAACTCATCAAGATCTGGGTCAAGACGAACATGACCCTGCACGAGAGCATACGCATCTTCGATTGGTTCTACATCTCGTTTATCGAGAACAGTGGTATGGCCTACGGCATGCAGATCGGTTCGAAGCTGGTACTCTCAATCTTCCGCATCATCGCCATCGGTCTGCTGGCCTACTACCTATGGCTGCAGGTGTGCAAAAAAGCCAGAACGGGCTATATCGTCTGCCTGTCGATGATACTGGCAGGCGCCGTCGGCAACCTGATAGACTGCATGTTCTACGGGTTAATATTCAATGCCTCGTCCCCGTATTTCACGAGCTACTTCGTGGATTTCGGCACGGGTTACGCCCCGTTCCTCATGGGTAAGGTGGTGGACATGTTCTATTTCCCGATGATTGTCACGACATGGCCGGAATGGGTACCCTACTGGGGCGGTCAGGAATTCATCTTTTTCAGTCCTGTGTTCAATTATGCCGATGCCAACATCTCGGTGGGCGTCGTCTTGCTGTTTCTATTCTTTCGCAAGGAAATA
>Ga0310786_10004222_pt1 | contig 20128 bp, 14 predicted proteins | sample AusTroGonzalo_MG_FD_203881 | JGI IMG/M metagenome (GOLD analysis project Ga0310786, IMG submission 203881) | Bovine rumen microbial communities from tropical cattle in Woodstock, Queensland, Australia - Gonzalo_03 (v2) (version 2) | ecosystem: Host-associated > Mammals > Digestive system >... | reverse complement strand
TTTCTTGCACTCAAAAAGACCGACCTCCACGAGGAAGACGGTCTGCATTATTTGGTGGGCGGCAGCAAGACCGACGCAGGCCGGAACCGCCGCGTGCCTGTCCCGCAGGTCATCATGCCCATCATTCAGCGCAGGATGAAAGCCAAGGGCACCGACATGCTGTTCCCGCGCCTGGCCACCAACCGCCGCATGACGCACCAGTATTTCCGGGAGCATGTGTTCAAGCCGCTCATGGCCCGCCTTGGCATCGCGGAAGGCAAGGTCCCCTATTCTGCCCGGCACACTTACTCTGACAAGCTCAAGCTCATCGCCGGTGACGACAAAGCCAAGGCTGCCATCATGGGCCACACGGACTATTCCTTCACCCGCCAACACTATCAATCAGTCACAAATGACGATCTTAAAACAATTGTAGACGGAATTAAATAGTCGGTAGTTGCGTTGGTAGTAGACATCAATTCTGCCCCATTCTGTTCCACATAAACCGTTGAAAATCAAGGTTTTCAAGCGTTCTTGTGTTGCGATATGGACAATCAACAATCAAGCAATGACGCCATCTGCGCCGCATTGTGTCGGTAGTAAGTAGGTAATAAAAAGCCCCCATTGCTGGGGGCCCTTTTCAATACTGGTCCTGCATTGCTTTAACATCGGCCACAATTTTCGCCGCTGCTTCGTGCAGCAGATTCATGTGTTCCATCTCATCCATGGACAGCCGGTGAAAAAGGTCCGCCAGGTCCGGGTGTTCGGCCTTCGCCTTCAATGCGCATCTGGCATACTTCTCAGCGTCCGCCAGCTCATCGCCGATCATGACCGGCAGCTTCTCAATGATTTCCATTAGCCCTTCTCCTCTCCGATCCGCCTGCGCATGGCGTCCACGTCCGCGGCATCCAGCCGCAATGTGATCTCCTTGGGCGACAAGAGCGGCACGGCAGGCACCTTGACAGGGAACGCGCCGTACTGGTCCACAGCCTTGTGCATGGCGTTGGCCAGCCCGTCGATCTCATAGGTCCCGCTGCCGTCATCCTCCAGCAAAGCCTTGACCATATCGTTCTCGAATACAGAATCAATCAGCCGCTCGTTCGCCGCCACCGCATTGATCCCGATGGATACGATGATCTGCATGGCTTTCCCGTCGTCCATTTTGGGGAGTATTTCTTCCTTGATGTAGTCGGCCACGCCTTGGACGATCTGACTTTTTGTCACGCGCATAGGCTACCTCCGTTCAGGCCGTAGGCTTGATGGTCACGCTGCCCCAGCCAGGCATTACGCTGTCGTTGGGCACGACCAGCTTGGTCAGGCTGTAGAGCTGCTGGAGCTGCTCGGCCTGGCTGCGCAGAATCCCTTCCTGGGTGGCATTCCACACGGCCTGCGGCAGCATCTTGTTGTCAACGTACTGGTTGGCTTTCAGCAGGGTGTTCTCCTGGATCAGCCCCATTTCGTACCGGCTGACAGGACGATCCTCCGGGTCAGCGCTGCGCTGGTTGTTCGTGTTCACGCCCAGCAGACCGGCCAGGCCGCCCACGCTGGCCAGAGCGCCCAGGGACGTGCCGATGATACCGGTAGTCAGGGCCGCGTTGGCCTTCGCGTTGCTCGCATACATAACATCTGCCATTGTTTCCACCTCCATAATGATTTTCGGGAGGGCCCTTCCCTTTACGGCTATATTTTCGCACACAAAAAAGCCCGCTGACAATGAAGCCAGCGGGCAAGTTTCGTGCAATTTTAGGGCAGATGCTTGAAGAGGATCTCCTCTGACCGATACACGATGCTCTTGATCTGCCGAACCGACATCTGAAATTCTTCGGCCAGCGGTTCATAGCACATGCCATCAATCAGCCGCCTGCACAGGATCGCACGGTCGCGCTCAGAATGGATATACTCGTCAATCAGGTGCTTGATCTGGCTGTTGGTATACTCCATTCTGCACCTCCCAGATTTCGCGGTTCTCGGCCTTGCGATACACATCAAAGTACCAGCATTTGCGGTCACCGTCGTAAGTCAGCTCAAAGTACATCCCGTGCGGCAGGGTTGTGGCGATCAGGCATTTGTAGTTTTGAAGCACCCTGGCTTGCCAGACAACGAATATCGTGTATTCCGCTTCCGGGTTTTCCAGGTGCTGACCGATATACTCCCGCACAATTCGCTTTGCTCTCTCGGTTTTGTCGTCCATGGAGCGCCTCCTTTACTTGGCCCATTTGATGATGTCGTTCTCTTTGTAGCCAAGGCCAAGGCTCATCAGCATGGCCATGATCTCGTCTGCGCGGGCATAGCCTTCATCGGTGCCCATCTTCACGGCCTCCTGGAACAACGGCTTAGCTACCTTGGTAATGTTTCCTTTGATCGTGGAGTCCTTCTGGCCTGCCTGCCTGAGTGCCTCAATGCTGGTCGTCAGGGTGTCCATGTCGTTGTCTCTGACGGCGTTTGCCACAGCCTGGTTGTACCCGGAGATCGTGTCTTTCCTGATCAGCTCTGCACGCCGGTTCAGGATGACGCTGGCAGGATCACCGGACGCCATGCCTTCAGCAATCCACGCATCCACGCTGGCCTGCGGGAATACCGTGGTCCGCCCAATGGCGTTCGCATACTTCCATGCGTCGGATACGATGTCTGCTTTCACACCAACGTCCATCTGGCTCCAGCTCGGATCTTTGATGAGCTGGTTCAGCAGGTCGTAGGCGGTTTCGCCGCGGGTCTTGACGTAGCTGTCGTACTGCTTGTCGGTCAGCTTCACGGTCTCGCCGTTGACGGAAAGCGTCTTGCCAGCGTCCTTCGGCACGAAGGAAGTGTCTTGCGTCAGGTCGTACAGCTTTTGCATCTCCTGGTCCAGCTCTGTCGGCTTGATCTCGGAGATGTAGCCAGGGCTGATGAAGTTCTCGAAGGCTGCCTCCCATGTGCTGCTCCTGCTTTCCCTTCCCCAGACGTCCCTGTACGGAATGTTCTCCACACTCCAGGGCGTCTTGTTCTGGATCTGCTCAAACAGCCTGCGCCATACTGGCATAGACGCACCGCTTTCCACATAGTTCATGCGGCGGGTCGGGTCGATTGTCCTGGACACCTGGCCGACAATCGTCGGAACATAGCTGGAAACATAGTTGGCCAGCACATTCTCGCCGATCTGGGTGAGCTGGTTCCCGCCAAAGGAGTTGGTCCTGAACAGATTGTTCACGCCTTCCAGCATGGACAGATTGAAGATGGGCTCAGAGATCCCGACAAGCGAATCGATGATGTCGCCGATGTCCGCGTCCTCGTTCTCGTCTGTGAGCACTTCGTACAGCGTAGCACCTACAAAGAACGGCATGCTGGACGGGGCTGCCCAGTCGATGGTATAGGACAGGTCATGCCCAAACACGCTGAATTTGAGAGAATACTTCTGCTCTCCTGCGCGTTCCGCAAATTCGTCATCCTTGTCATCGTCAAGGCTCACAGTGATCACGCCCATGTGTGCAAGCAAAGCACCCAGTGCGGAGATCGCCGTGCCTGTCAGGCCAGCCGCGATGCGGTCAATGTGCTGCGTCACGGAGATAGCGCCCCTGGGCATCTGCCCCTGTGCGCCGTTGTTCACCCAGCGGGTGTACCTTGCTACGTTCCGCCAGTCCGTTGTCAGGGCGCGGAGCAGTCCGATGGGGCTGTACTCAATGCCCCTGCGCAGGATGTTTGCAGGCGTTTTCTTGAATGGCAGCACGGCGTCTACGGCCCATCCAAGGGCGCCGCCTTCACGGCTGATCCTGCTGAGCAGGCTGGCGAACCGGTTAGCATCACGGTACGTTGCTTTCTGGGCTTCGTTGATGGCGTAGGTGCGGGCACGTTGCAGCATCTCGGGATTAGCCTGCATGTCGGCAGCCGTCATATGGTTTGCCTGCATCCAGCCAGCCAAAGCGCTTTCGTAATGCCTATGTAGGAAGGCCCAGTCTTCTGATTCCAGTTTTCTGGAGCTATAATCAGATACTGCCTGTGTAGCCCTGCCGAGGGTCCTGGAGATCAGACCATCGCCAGTTCCGAAGATCCTGCGGTCGCGTTCAACTTCGGTCTGGGCGTCCCATCTGCGTTCTCCGGTCAGCACATCCCGCATTGTCTGGGCGTCCTGCCTGGCAAATTCAATGGCGTCCCTGGTGTGCCTTACAGCCTTGGTACGCTGTTCACCAGCAGATTCGATCCGGTTCCGTGCAGCCGCTTCAAGCCCAGTGCCAATGGCATTCTTTAGCTTGATGGCTGGCACGAAGAACAGGTTGCCGAATACATTCCTGAGATGCGTCCTCGGATTCGCCAACATGCTCATCATGCGCCAGCCCCGCAGCTTCTCCCTCCAGTTCGGCGGGATCTGCTCGGCCAACTGCCGCCTTGCACGCCTGCGCACATCATTAAATTCTTGCTCGGTCCGGGCGTTCGATGCGTCATCCAGCAGATCGTCAGACAGAGTAATGGGATTGTCCGTCCGGTCTCCGTACTGATCGTTGATCCTGTTCATCTCCTGCAACAGGATACCGCGCCGTCCCAGCGGGGTCATCAGGCGGAAGATGCGCCTGGCCTGCAAGGCCTGGCCGATCTGCGTGCCCTGCTCGTTGTACATGTCGGCCAACAGCATTTCGCTTGCCGTGTCGTCGTTCAGCGCCGCCATGCTCATCAGGGTCAGCATCCTTGCCTGACCGTCTGCGGACATGTAGTTGAAGTTCGGGGACTGCGCCTCCTGCATGGCGCCGAAGAAGCCAGTCTGGTCATGCTCGGTCGCATGGCTCTGTACCCAGTCGATAGACCTGTCGATCTGCGCCCGGTTGGTGTCAGGATCATAGTCGCTGTTCTCGCGCAGGTGATCCCTTACTTCCTGATGCAGGGCGTCGCTCTGCTGCGCGGTCCGGCTGCCAAACTGCCGCTGCCTGGCGCCTTGATTGCGGGTGCGCACAGGCCCGGGAAGACCGGTGCCGGGTGGCGTGGTATTCCTGGACAGCACACCGCCGTTTGCGATGTATTCCCGTAGCATGGATTCCAGCTCATTGTCGGAGGGGAGGCTGTACTTCAGCACGCTTTGCCCATTGCTGGCTGCCGCGGCTTCATCTTCTGCGCTGGCAGTGTACTGCTGCATGATCTGATCAGCATTGCCTTGGCTCAACGGCGTCACATCATTGAACGTGATCGTGTTCCCGTTCCTGACAGTGTCATCGAAGGCCGGGCTCTGGCCACGCAGGGTCATGGTGTCGTGGTGCTGCTTGCTGTACTTGGTGGAGCTGTCAAAAAGCAAAACAGGCATCTGCGTCACGCCGGCGCGGGCCAGCGCAATGGAACGATGCCTGCCTTCATGTCCGGTAATTTCACCGGTCGCCTCGTCAATATACAGCCTGATCGGCTGATCCTTGGAGTATTCTGCGAGCTGCTCCTTGTTCAGCGTCTCGGTCTGGTCAAGCAGCCGCTGCTGATTCTCGGCCATCGTCGTGGTGATCCGCAGGAAATCGCTGGGGTTCATGGTCGTGATATAGGCCTGTGCGTAGTTCTGGTTGGTGGAAGCGTAACCGCTCGGGCTCAGCCATTGCTGGAGTGTCTCGGGCTTCAGGTATACCTTGCCATTGTAGATCGTCGGGTCGTATTCGTTCTTGATGTCCTGTACGGCTTCCGTAACGATGGTCTGCGCTTGCTGCTCGTCCATGCCATCAAAGTCACCGTATTCCAGCAGGTCGTCAAGGGTCAAATCTTCCAGGGCCTGATCCAGCGGGAGGCTGTACTTCTTCCCATCTCTGCTGTTTTCAGCCTCCGCAAGCAGCTGGTCCCTGTATTCCCATGCGCGGTCATAGCCATATTCGGTGATGTTTCCATCCGCATCTGTAGCATCATCGAACAATGGTAAATTCATCAGTTCTTCATCTGTATAAATGTGATACCCACCGTCAGCTTCTGAAAGGCCAAGTTTAGAAGCAACGACATCAGCACTATCTCCATTGTGCATCCAGAAAACAACGGGCGGCCTGCCAAACTTTTCTGTATTCCATTCAGGATTGATCCCATCTACAAAAGTAACTCTTGCCACCGGGATAAAGCCTGTCTGAGCATACATTCCTGCCAAGCCGCGAGCAGGGTGGACCAATCCGTCTGCACTTTTTTTGCCTGCATAGCAATCAAGTTTAGTCCCGCCCTCGGCAATAGCCTGGACCATTAGTCCAGTTGATGCATACTGGGCCGTGCTTTTCGCGTTTTTGAACACGCCAAAAATATTTCCGTTCTCATTGTCTTTAGTGCCAATAGCGGCGCCAGCAAGACCATCTTCGCTCAGGATCATAACAGCACCCTTGCGTTCAAGATCCTCCGGCGATTGATTGTCTACATAAACGCCATTCTCGTTAGATGCTCGGCCTTCAGCCAAGGCAGAAGAAAAGCGTTGCCGGTCTGTTTCCCTTCTCAGGGCCAAATCAGTAACGCCTTGTTCTTTTAGCTTGTCATGGGTTTCTTGGCTTAGAAGCCGAAGTCCCGCCTGTCTTCCGCCATCTCCCTGTCCGTCACTCCAGGCATTGCCTTCCGCGCTTCCGCTATCCGTTTCGCGTCCGGGCCGTGATCCATCATATACGTTATTTCCTCGTCCGTCATCTCGTCCAAGTGATTCAGCCAGTTCTGCCGCGTCAGCCCCTTGGCCTTGATAGACGCTTCCACGCTGCTCTGCATTGGTAATCCCTCCTGTCTGAGTATAATCATACTCTGCACCATTGGCATTGTCAACAGTCGAAATTTGATATTTCGCTTGGCCTTCTTGCTGCCCCTGCGCCTCCTTCAGCGCGCTCTCCAGCATATCAATGGCCTTCTGCACGTCGTTCTTCCACTGGCCCTTGGTTCCGCCAAGCCGGTTCAGGAACGACTTGATGCTGTCAATGATCCGCCGGGCCACGCTGGGCGATTCGCCTACCAGGCGCTGGGCCAAAGCCCTGTCGCCGTTCAGGATGCTGCCCATGATGTCGGCCACCACTTCCTGCGCGGCGCCCATCACGTCCAGGTCATTCGCCTGGAAGGTAGAATCCTGTTCGCGCATCTCGGCGAACCTGCCATTGTAAAGCTGCTGCCTTGCCAGGATGGTCGCCGCCAGGCTGCTCTTGTTCGTGCCGTTCTCGATGCCTTTGATCAGATCCTCAAAGGTTCCCGTGATATTCTTATACTGGAGCTTCAGCAGCGCCATGGCCATTTCGCCATACGTTCCTGCCTTCTCAGCCACATGCGTCAGCTCGTGGCCAAGCACAGCGTACACGGCATCTCTGACAGTTGCGGTCTTGTCCAGCACGATTGTGTTGGTCTCCGCATCCCAGAAGCCGTTCTGCCTGGACCGCTTGCCGCCGTTGGTCGTGTCGGCAAAGATGACATTCATGCCGAATTTCTGCGCCACCTGCTTGGCAAAGGTTATGCTGTTCTCGGCCTGGTTCTTGGCTGCCCGGATCAGATTATTGGCCATGTCACGAACCTTTTGCGCTTCTGCGCTGTTCGGGTCAAAGCCACGCGCACGCAGTTCTTCAATGAAGCCTTCAGCGTTCATGGAGCCCACGTTATCAGACATCTCATCGGCTTCCGCCTGCGCCTGTTCCGCTGCGGCCTGCTCCGCCTCCGCCTGCCTTTTCGCTTCCGCCGCCTGCTGTTCCGTCTCCAACTTCTGCTGCACGTTCTGCTGGGACTGTTCCCTGATGGGCAGCATGGCGTCCTCGGCGATCTGACCGGAGTTTGCTTTCGCATTGGCCAGTGCGGCTTCTGCTGAATCGAAATGATCCTGGGCTGCATCAACTTCCCTCTTTTTGCCTATCATCTCGTTCGCAAGGTTGTGCGAATCATCGCCCAGGCTTTGTATCGCTTTGCCAGTGCTTCTCATCAGTTCTGCCCTTAGAGCATCCATCTGCTTGCCAAGTGCAGCGAGCTCCTGCTCCCGGTCGGCAAGATTTTTTCTGGCATTGTCAAGCTCTGTGCGAGCCTCTTTCAGCAGTTCATCTGCTGTCTTCTTCGCTGCCTTCAAGGCTCCATTCGCAACCTGCTTCAGCGTTTCAGCCGCTTCCATTCCCGTCCTGATGGCCTGCTCCACATCCGCCATGATCTGCGCGTTCTGCAAATCCTGCTGCGCACCGTCCACCATGGCCTGAACGCCAGCCTCCGTAACCTTGCCTTCGCTCATGGCACGCCAGGCCATATTCGCCTGACCTTTACCCAGCACGCCAATGCTGGTCGCGATCTTTACCATGGCCGGGCTCATGCCGTTGTTCGCACCGATCAGCAGGATATTCCGCATCATGCCCATTGCCTTGTCGCCGCCTTCCTCAGAAACCATGTTCTGGGCGGCCACGGTGGACATATGGCCCATGCTGCCTTCACTGTCCGTGGACAGTGCTACAGCGACAGCTACAGTCTGGCTGGTCGTATCAGCGCCCACGGCAGCGGTCAGGGCTTGCGTCTGGCGGGCGATCAGGTCCTTCTCTTCTCGCGTGGTCATACGCGGCCCAAGATCGTTGCGGGGCTGTGCGGTGGTGGGCTGTTCAGCGGCAGGAGCTTCGGCTTCCGGTCTCACCTGATTGCGTTCGCCCAGCCTTGTATCTTGCTTCTGCTCCGGCTGTGCTTCGACAGGCGCCTGCGTTTCGGCCTCGGGCCTCACCTGGTTGCGTTCACCAAGCCTGGTGTCCTGCTGCTGGGCAGGAGCTTCCTCTGCCGGGGCCTGCGTTTCTGCTTCGGGCCGCACTTGGTTCCGTTCGCCCAGCCGCGTATCTTGATTCGCAGGCTGTTGTTCAGCCTCTCCGGTGGTCTGCGTTTCAGCTTCCGGGCGGACCTGGTTGCGCTCGCCAAGACGGGTGTCTTGCGTAGGCGGCATAGACGACGGCTGATCAGCACCTTCCTGCTCCTGCTGTGCTGCAGGCTCGGGCCGTGTCCTGCTCCGCTGGTCGCCCAGCCTGATCCAGTAGTTTTTTTCGTTCCCCATCCGGCCAAGCTCTTTCAGCTCGTCAGCCGTGATGTTTTCCTCTTCCAGGACCGTGGCCTCGGCTTCCTCTCGGCTCGTGCTCTCAGCCAGTGCATTGATCCGATCCGTTATCGCGGAATACTTTTCGCTGGCATCACGTTCAGTCATGACGCCCATCTTTTCGGCAAGCTGCGCCTGGCTGTTGGCTTTGTTGGATTTTGCCTCCTTGTATGCAGCGGGGCCGGACAAGGCGCCCATTATGCCGCCGCTCGCGCCAGCCTGGGCCACCTGCATCAGGCCGTCCATCATCGCATAGTATTTGGCATCTTCCAGCGAATAGCCCTGATCGTAATACTGCTTTGTCCTATACTGGAAATCACTCTGATCTCCAATAAAGAAATCATCCCCAAGCGCCGTGCCCAGTTCAGTAAAGATTTCTTCACTGGCTTCCACGCCTGCATGCGCCGCGGCAATCTTCAGGAAGTTCACTTTCCCTTTCGGGGTAGCTTGCAGGAAATGCTCCAAGCTGACATACTCAAACAGCGATTCGCACAGGCCGCTGATGAAGCCACCAGCAAGCATCTGGCTTTCCGTCGCGCCTCTGTTTTTCAATTCTTCCATGCGGGACATGGATGCGCTGGAGCTCATCATGATTGCAGTCGGAATACCAGCGATGGTCTTTGCGGCCTTTGCGCTGACGCCAGCCGAAGCAAGCCCTGCGCCAATACCGGAAGAGAATTTCTGCATCAGGAAGCTGTCAACCCAGCTCATGCCCGTGCTATACAGGAAGTCCGCGGCATCGAATTTCCCAATCATCCAGGTAATATTGTCCATCACAGCCTCGCGCTCTGCGCCGGTCATGTGAGAGAAATATGTGCCGTATGTATTTGTGTTGATGGGATTATCGCTGAACAGCTTCTGGGAATAGATGTCTACCAGCCCACGGATGGAGAAGAGATTATTGATTACAGAATCAACGGATAGCGCAACTCGTCCAAGGAATCCACCTTCGCTGGCTGCTTTCTGCGCCGCCGCGTCAAGATCCTCGTTCAGTCTTTCGCCCAGGTCATACGAAAGATAGGTATAGTATTCTTCCGCCGCCTGATCGCCTCGTGTTTCCTTCAGGTAGTTGTAGAGGGTCCTTTCGTCTTCCGTCATCTTCGCCTGGAGTGCATTATTGTAATCATTTTCTGACGGGACCAAGGACAGACCATTGGACGGCTTAACTCCCTTGTATAGCGTGGCCGTATATCCTGCTTCTTCTCCCTTGTTTTCTTCAGCTTTTGCCTTGTATGCCTTATAATCGTCGCTCGCCTGAATCCTGGCATACATGCCCTGGCGCTTGCCAAAGTATTCGTATTCCCTGGCAGCGTTCAGGTTTTCTTCGGCTTGCACCCTGCGGGCGGACGTAACACGGCGTTCTCCCCTTTGGTCTCTCTGGGCGTTGATCTCTTCTTCTTCCTTGACAGCGGCGTCATATTCTTCCTGGGCCTTCTGCAAATTGTAGATGTACCCGGCCTCTGTCTTGGGATTGCCGCAATTCATGATATACGCCATCGTGTCTTGCAGACTGTCCAACACTTCCTGAGAATTGCCTTCTGCCAGTTCGGACAACCTGATAGCATATTCGTATTCGTCCAGATAGCCATTGACCAGGTTGTAGGCATCCTGCGGTTTACCGGCTTCGTTGGCCGCCTTGTACTGCGCTTGCAGCCCTTCAAGATACCGGATTGTCCGGGTCAGCTCCAGCGTCCCATCATTGTCAAGTGGCTCATCCAGGAGCTGGGTGCCCCAGGCTTCCATCATGGTCGCTATCTGCTCATCAGATACGGACGCAGGATCTTTCAGATAGTTGTTCCAGACCGCCTTGTCCTTATAGTATTGCAGCGTCAGCTCAACCTGGGGCAGGCTCTGCGCATCCTCATAGGCGGTAATCGCCTGCATGGCGTCATACACATTGATGAAGTCATCCCGCATTGCCTGATCTGCTTTTTGCAGGGTATAGCTGTACGCCTGCCCGGCGTCCATCTGGCCATTATCAATCAGCTCTTTGGCGTTTGCCTGGTATTGATCGAAATCCGGCCTGCCAGCGGTCTCCCATACGATCTTCTCTGCGTTCGTGCCATAGTCTGCAATCACCATGCCAGCGTCGTCTATGGCCGCGCTCTTGGCTCCGTTGATGGCCTGCTCGGTTTCGCTGACAGGAGGGATAACGGGCGTGTTGGTCTTTATATTCTCTGCAGCCAGCAGGCCACTGGTCTGCCGCCACACGTCACGGGACAGGTTGATGATCTCCTGTTCGGGAACCTGCTCGCCGTTCTCATACTTGACCTGGAAATCGCGCAGCTTCTCCAGCGTTTCGTCGTCCAGGTTGCTGAACAGGGCACCGTCGCCCTTGTTCCACATGTCGTTCATCTGGTCGTCCAGCCACTTGGAAACCTTTGCCACCGGTTCGTCGCTGGCGCTCCTTACGCCCAGCATCCGTGCAATCTGCGTGAAGCCAAACGTGGGCTGGTTCTCAGGAGCACCGCCACCGCCGCCTCCCATCGCCTCAATTCTCTGCGTGATAGAGTTCTGGCCATTCCCGCCAAGGCTTACACTTTCCTGCGCAGGCTCCTCTTCTTCCTGCTCCCTGTTCCCAAACAGCGCCCCGGCAGCCATATTGAACCCTTCCTGCGCCTTCCTCTTGATGTCCTCTTTTAAGTTCAGCGTCCGGTCCAGGCCATTCAAATAATCCTCTGACCGGGTGTTCGCCCGCTTGTTCATGCAGCGGGTCTTGACCATTCGCTCAATTTCTTCCCATTTATAAGGGATGGCGCGGGTGGTAGCAAGCAGATAGTCCTCGCCCTTCTTCAGGCTTTCGTCCATCTTTCTGAGCGTGGGCGCATCGTCCAGCAGGCCAGCCAGGATATTGCTCGCCACGGGCTCCTTGGCATATTTGATCCTCCGATCAATGGTCTCCATCATTTGGGCCAGCTCGGCCTCGGCCTTCAGGGTGGTCTGTTCAGCGTCGTACACTGCCTTGTAGTACTTCCTGGCAGTCTCGTCGTTGCTGTTCATGAGGGCCTTGTTCTGCTCCAGCCAGTCCTTGTCAAAATTCTCGACGCCAAAATAAAGGGCAGCGTCGTCCAACGGCTTCGTGCTGCCAACAGAATAGGGACTATAAGAATCTGTTCCGGGTGTGCGCCTGGAATCCTTGGAGCTGTCAGCCTGATACGCCTTGCCCTGTCCCAGCTCGTACCTTACGCCGTCCATGGCGTCATACTGCTTGCCGTTCCGGGCCGCATAGATCACGCCGCGCAGGTCGTCCTTATTGTACCCAATGGCCCGGTTCAGCGACATCGGTGTGCCCATCCGCTTGGCCGCGTCCATGCCGGTCAGGGTGCTGTAATTCTTCCAGTTGATCTTCTCCAGGATCTCATCGTCACTGTAATTCCGGTCAGTGCGCCCGGTCCAGTACGCGATTTCCTGCTGCAAGGCGGCCCATTCCTGCTCGGCCTTCTGGGTGACATCCTCGTCTTGCAGAATCTTGTAATACCAGTACGCCGCATTCTCATAGGCGCTGCTTGTGTTGCTGGGCGCCAGCGGGGTCCCGCTCACACCGACGCGGTAATAGTTTTTGAGCCAGGCATTATCATTGATCCACTGCTGCGTCACGCCGCCAGACATATCAAAGCCCAGGGCGGCCATCTGCTGCACAGCCTGGTTGGTGCTCTGGGTGTAGGGGTTGTACCAGGGGCAGGTCGGGTCATTCTGATACACCTGATAATCATGCAGAAGCTGAGATCCGCGCATAGGGTCCTGCTCGCCGATCCGGTAGATCTGCGCCATGACCTCGCTGCCGGTGGGCTGGTCTCCCCTGTACCACTTGGACGCCTGCTGCTGTTCGTCACGCTTGGCAAGCAGAGCCTGCAAGGGGGTCATGACAGAGGCCGCGAGATTGTTGACAGCGGAGATAAGACTCTGGCCGGGGTTCTGCGTCTGCGTGGTCTGTTGCTGGACCGGTTTCGCCTGAGATGTCGTCGCCTTGGGTGCATTCTGATCAGGAGGAGCAATTGCAGGCTGGCCAGATTCTTTTGTCCAGGATTTCACCTGCGCCTGTTTTTGCTTCTCTTCTTCGTCCCTTTTCTTTTCAAGGTCCAGATTAAGCGGCATAGCTTACCTCCTTAATCCCTGACGCGGAGCTGGCCGGTCGGATCATGATACGGCGGAGTAGTCCTCTGATTCTGATTCTGGTTCGTGTTCTGATTGCCAAACAGGTTCCCGAAGAATCCTGTCAGGGTATTGCCTGCGCCACTCAGGGCAGCAGTGAAATCGGACCAGCTACCAGTATAGGTGGTGGGCGTGGTCGTGGTGCTCGTGCTGCTGGTGGAGGAAGATCCGCCGCCCCCGCTCTTCTTCTGCTGTGCCGCCAGATACTCATAAATCTGCGTAGACAGCTGATTCATGGTGTTCTGGTTGGCCACCTTCCGCTCATACTCCTGATCCTGCAATTCCTTGATCCGCTTCTGGATGTCATTGGCCTGGCTCACATCGTACTGCGCGAGCTGCTGCGCCAACTGCTGGCCAAGCTGCGCCCGCTGCGCGTCGATATTGCCCTCGGCCTGCACGCGCTGGCTCCAGATGTCATTCTGCGCCTGCACGCCCTGCCGGGCCAGATTGCCCAGGGTCTGCCCAGCATAGCTGCTCCGGGCCATGCCGCGGCCCTGCATCGCCCTGTCAGCCTGGGAATACGCCTGGGCATACTGCCGCCTGCTCGCGTCCAGCGCATTGTCATACGACCGGCCCAGCCCTTCCCTCTGCTGCTGCAAGGCAAGGTCGCTCTGTGCCTGGGACTGCTGGGCAGCCAGCCTGAGCTGGTCATAATAGCTCTGGGTCTCGCCGGTGGCCTGGGTCTGGATCTCGTCCGCCGTCTTGCCCTGATAGGCCGCCGTGCTGTTGTATCGTGTAATCAGTTCCTGCAAAGCATCGGAGAGCTTGCTGTTCATCCCGATGCTCGGGTCCCATACATCCGCCATGGGCGCACCTCCTTTACAGGGTGTTCTTGCTGGTGGGGTTGTTCACCACACCAAAGGCCACCAGAACCGGCAGCAGCACGTCCAGGAATTTGTCCACTGTTTCGCTGATGTCGATGCCGCCAAATTCCTTCACGCAGAAAACAATCAGCGCCGCAATGCTGGTCCACAGTGCCCAGCTCTTCCACCGCTCCTGCCAAACGTAATTGTTCATATTCAAATCTCCTTTCATATCTTCAGCCGCCCATTCGCACTGGGGGCACACCATCCGGCCCTCCGGGATCTCCGCTCCACACATCACACAGCGGTTCATGCGATCTTCCCCTTCATGTCGCGGATGTCATGCTCGGCCTCATCCATACGTCCTTCCAGCCTGAACATCCGCTCTACCACCTGATTGTGCTTGTCCACCTTTTTTTCAAGCTGTTCCAGCCTGTACGCCATCAGCGCGGCGCTCTTCCTGTTCGCCAGGTAAACACCTATCAAAGAAAGAATCCCGGTGATCACAGCCGGGATCAGCGAGCCCCAGATATTATCCATTTGCCATCCCCCCTACGATTGCCTCGATTTCAGCCAGGAGCTGCCTGGCCGTTTTCAGGGCGGCCATGAGCTGGTCAAGCTCTACCGTCACCCGTTCCGCATCCGGCACTTCGGGTTCGTCTGGCTCCGGCGTAGGATCAGCCGGGGGCGCTTCCGGGCATTCCAGCGCCGTCCACGTATCCTGACCGCACACGCCGTCAGCCGTCAGCCCGTGATCCGCTTGAAAAGCCATGAGCGTAGCCTCGGTGTCCGCGCCGAAAATGCCGTCACAACCATCTGCCGCGCTCTTGGTGGGCTTCAGCTTGTATCCGTCATTGACAAGGTAACTCTGCATGATCTTGACGTACTCGTTGTTATTACCACGCCGCAGGGTAGGGCGCTCATACTGCCCGTCATACAGTCCCATTGGGATACCCCAATGCGTCCACGGGTCAGCGGAGAGCGGTGTCCGCACCACACCGTAGTCGTGGCCCTTGGCGTGGATCACATAGCCATCGCCCTGATAGATGCCGACATGGCCCATTTTGCCATCGTCCTGACGGAAAACACAGCACAGCTTATCTTTCGGGAGCGTACCGATCTCCCCTCGCTCGGCCCATGCAACCTTGTTCCATTGGCTTGTAGCCCCGGACGGGAAACTGATCCCGATGAAATCCATGCACCAGCGCGATAATTGGGCGCAGTCATAGGCCAGCTTGCCCTTGCCCGTGTCGGGATCGCACCAACGGCAGGATACGCAACTGTCAGCCTTGCCCATCAACCGGGGGCAGTTGCTCTTGATCTTGGCGGCATAATTCGGGTACTGTGTCATCCGCGCTTGGCGGTAGCTGGGCGTACATACCTGTTGAGTAGCGCCCATGATGTACGGGCAACCCACGCGGCTTTCGCACCAGTTTCGCGCCGCTTCCCATTTCTCCATTCAGATCACTCCTCGCTCCAATACTTCTGAACGTATTCTTCCCGAAATTTCATGACACGTTCCGAAATATCGTTGTGAATATATCCATCAGCTTTGCATATGGCATTGATGACTTCAAACAGCGCATGGTCGGTATCGTTTTCGTTCCCACGGAGCAGAAACCGCATTGCGTTGTTGAGCATATCGCAGGATGGATACCGCCCAAACCGTGCGTTTTTCTTTTTCGTTGTCAGCATCAGATCACTCCAACTATACTTAGAATAATTCGCATCAATTTTGAAAGTTTACTCCTGTTCGACAGGTTCTTCGGGTTCCTCAACAGGCGGTTCGGGGGTCATGTCCGGGAAAGCGCCGATGCTCTCGCGAAGGATCGTGCGCCCGTCTGCCTGTTCCAGCGTGACGATTGCCATGACGCGGTTCGTGGAGCCAGCATAGTTCGCGGACAAACGGCTGAAATACTCGGACTTCGCCGCACGGAGCGCCGCATCGGTGTCGCCGTTGGGGTTCTGCTCGGTTGCGTTGTAGGAGCGGCTGTCGTAAGTCTTGGGATAGCCGTTTACCGCGGAGTACAGCCCTTCGGGGTGAGCATCAGAAGTGACAACCTGAGTTGCGTTGACGATGAAAATGTTCCTTGCCATAATTAATTACCTCGCTTTCGTTCATTTCATTTCTACAACATAATAGTTATATGAGTACCCTTGCATAAGCGTATTTTGACCATTATTGTTTGGAATTGTAATAGAATTAGATGATTGCCCCGTTAATCCTGCATAGTCATATCTATATACATTTTGTGCTGGATTGTATCTTATTGACAACATCGATTTGCTACTCGGATCTCCATTGTTAATTATTGGTGCTGGATAAACGCCGCAAAAAGCATATGCTCTTGACGCATCTTCTCCTGCATTTACATAGGCGGTTTTTGATTCTTCCGTCATTTCAATGTAAATCAAATATTTGCTATATGATTTTTTGAAATTTATAATAAATGGAGATACTGTGCCTGTTGTAAAGGTTCCATTTTCATACTGCGCTCCGCTTGCCATCGCCATCAACAGCCCCCTTCTCAACTGTATTACGTCCACGATCCCACCACCCCGTATTCGCCGTCAAGGATGTTGATCTCATAGGTAGTATTCGCCTCGCACGTCCCGTCCCAGCCGTTCGCCCACTTGACCGCCGTCACACCGCTCTTTGCGCTGGTCACGGTCAGGACGGTAGGCGTGGAACCGCTCTCAAAGACCACATCCACGCACCCGCTCGCCGGAACCGTCACCGCCAGCGTGGAAACCTCGCCGCACACATACCGCACACCCGCCATCGCCGTGATGCTGGGCGTGGAGCCGCTGACCGATTCGACAGGGTTGAGCGGGATATTTGCGACCCCGTTGTTCACTATACTCGTCCCGTTGACCTGCACATCGGATACGGCCTTGTAGAGAAGGGAGGCGGTGAGCGTATGCGATTCATTCACCAGCGCGTTCACCAGCAGATACCCGTCCTGATCGGCGATCAGGGTCAGGCCGCTGGCGTTGGCCCCGTCTGCCGCCTTTTTGAGCAGTTTATTGTCGGAATCCGTAAACGCCCACACGTTCGCGCCCGTTGTGCTGTCTGTTTGCGCTGTCAGCACGAACGTATCCCCGGCGTGACAGGCCACCTTCTGGCGGCAGAAATCGGCGCTTGTGCCAAGCACGTTGACCACTGAGCCGATATTGCCGCTCAAATCGAAGAACTTGCCTGTGGAGAAATCAGAGGAAAGCGCGGCAGAATCCCGGAGCGCATAATTGATATTGCCGTCCGTGATGATCTGAGCGTTGTGGGTGATGTCCTCCAGGAAGCACTCGAACACAGCATTGTTGACGGACGGGCTTTCGTTTTTTCTGCTGATCACAATTGCCAGTTTTACGCCGTCCGGGTAGTCCGTATCGGTGTACTGGAAATCGTAAACCTTCGTACCATCAGCCAACGTAGCGCCACGGTACGGCTCCAGAATCGGCGTTTCCCTGCCTTGCTTGTATACGCCAGCAAACCAATTGTCCGTATTGATCGCGCCGGAAACAATTTTAATCATCCAGCGGTATTTGTGACCGTCTTTCAACGCGATACCGCCGCCAGTATTTTTGAAATTGCTATGCGAAGAATTGAGCGCAAGTTCCCCGTTCAGACGAATACAGACAAGAGTAGTGCCGTTATATGCAAGCGTACCATTGATAACAACTTTCGTGCCGTTCCTGCTTGCGGTCAGGTTATTATTTCCGCTCGTGTACGACACGCTGGATTCGGTGGCGTACCCGTAGTCAACCAGATTGTGCAGCACATCCACCCGCTGTCCGATGCTCGTTTCCACATTCTGCTGGGCGATCTTGGTCAGGTTCACATCAGAAGGATTGGTTTTGCCGCCATCGTTCGTCCACGAGATCACGCCAGCGCTGGAAACCGCAGGAGTGAACGTAGTCCCGTCTGAACCATCAGCGCCATCCTGTCCATCACTCACCTGCGCCGTGGTCGTGCCGTTCTTGTCCGTAATCGTGATGGTCGCGGTGTCTCCACTTTTGCTCACAGAAGCGGTCGGGGAATAGCCGTCAGCACCCGTAGCGCCTGTGTCGCCCTTCTTCAAGCCAAACGCAATATTGTAATGCCCGTCCACAGTGCTGAGCGTAGCAGACGGGGATTCCGCCTCCGCCGCGCTGACCGTCATGCCGCTGATCAGGGCAGTGGCCGTTTCCACGTCGCCCAGCGCTTCAGCCGCATCATCCAGCCAGTCTTCCAGCGGATCAGGCGGGTCCCCTTCCGCCGTGAACGATTCAAGGATGTTCGTCTGGAACGTGGCGCTCTTTTTGACCATGCCGTCATCCAGCACGCGCAGCTCCACTTTTCCCATGCCCGGGTAATATGTGTCAGAGCTGGTCACGATCCAGGCCGGTTTTCCGTCCACCGTGCTCACCGTGGCCGGGTAGGGATCGCCCTGGGGCGGCACAACCGCCAGCGAGACCGTCGCGTTGGGCCACAGCGCCAGATACCGGCTCACATCGAACACAATGGCCAGCGCTTCATTTTCCCCCTGTTTCCCAATAGGGATCATGCCGCTCTCTCTCGCGGCGTCAATCAGGATCGTTTCCATGCGTTACACCTCTTATTCAGCAGCGTCGGCTACCCAGCTATAGGTCGGCGTGCCGTCAGCCACGGTCACTTTCAGCGTGTAGGTGCCGTCCGTAGTGGGCGCCGTGGGCAGGCCGGTAATGGCGGCCAGGTCGGAAGCGGAAGCGGCCACATAGAGCTGCTTGGCGGTCAGGCTGTAGGTAGCGCTTGCAAGATGATTGACCATGATATAGCCGTCCTTGGGAGCCACCAGCGTCTTAGCGTTCGCGCTCGTGCCAATGAGCGAATGCTCGATCATCTTGTAGTCGCCGTCCACAAAAGCCCAGCAGACAACATCATCCGTTACACCGCCAGACCCGCCGATAGCGGCTGTCAGAGTAAATTCATCTCCTGCATGACAGGCAATCTTCGCGCAGCTATACCCAGTCTTGGGTCCAGCGGTAGAAGATACAGTTTCGCCAGCGTCTTTATTAAGACCGTAAATCTTGCCAGACGTCACCGTGCTGGACAGGTCAGCAGTCGTGCCGCGCAGCGCATAATTAAGATGGCCCTCCATATTGCCAGCCTTTTCCTCATCCGCCGCAATCCTGGCATTCCGTGCCTCAATGATCTTCTTCAGGCTGTACTGCTTCCCATCAATCACCACCGCCGCAATAGGCGGATCATTCCTGCCATCATTGTAATTGCCAATGCTCATGGGCTCCAGCCCATCAATGCCAAGCGCTTGCAGCAGGTCGCTCCGGCTGTCGTCGCCGTCCTTGATATGCCCGGGGATCATGCCGATATAAGGCTGTTTCTTCATTTTCAAATCCTCCTTATGGGATGTATTTCACGGTGCAGGCTTGCACGCCGGAGCTGGAAGCACCGGTCGCCTTGCAGCGAATCACAAAGTCAACATACTTCTCAAACCGCGCCTTTGTTGCAGCCGATTTGGAAATCTGTATTTCCATGACAAGAGATGAATACTGGGTCAGGTCAACCGACGAATAGTCGCTTGGCATGGACGGATTGTCCAGCGTGTCAACACTGAAATACGATCCAACGCCGACCCTGCCGGAGATTGTCCCGTGGTACAGATGCGCAACACGGCTCCCGTTGTATTTGGCCCAGATGTCGATTGTCGGGCCAACGCATGTCCCTTCATAGTTGTATGCCAGGAATTTTACACCGTACTCATAGGATGTAGCGCCTGAGATAGCACTGCCATTCAGGACGAGTGGGGCGGTCTCGGCCAGCGGGGTTTCGCCGTTCATGGATGTGCCATCCGTATTGGACAGAACAAAGTCCACTGTGCCGCCAGTTCCGGCAGGCTGCAACCAGATCACATCATGCACGTTCTGCGGCTCCGTCGTGCTTACGATCATCTTGGACGCCATGCTGCCGGTCAAGGCTGTCACCAGCCCGTTGCCGGACGATTCATACTCGTCAGCGATCACTTTCTTGGCCTTTACGATGCCGCCCTCTCCCAGGGAGAAATTCGGGTTTTCCGCATCTGCTCCGCCAAACTTGATATAGCTGTTGTCGTTGTCTTTTGCGTACACCCTGAACGCACCGCTGGTTTTCATCTCGATTCCGTCAGTGTCGATTTCCAGCGTACTGTTCTTCAGCGTGGTGATATTCCCATCCTCATCCATGCTCTGCTCAACAGCCAGGGTG
>Ga0310786_10004221_pt1 | contig 20129 bp, 7 predicted proteins | sample AusTroGonzalo_MG_FD_203881 | JGI IMG/M metagenome (GOLD analysis project Ga0310786, IMG submission 203881) | Bovine rumen microbial communities from tropical cattle in Woodstock, Queensland, Australia - Gonzalo_03 (v2) (version 2) | ecosystem: Host-associated > Mammals > Digestive system >... | reverse complement strand
ATCCTCCTCGTCGAGATACACCAGGAAAGCCTCGTTCTTGCCGATATGGGAGTCGTTCGGGCCGATGACATAATTCTGCTTTCCGCCGCCGCGTTCCCAGTTGGTGCGGAACACGTAGACGAAGGTGCCGTCGTAGCGGGAATCCTTGTCACGGTCGATGAAGGTGGCGATAGCCTCCTGGGTCGGAGCCATACGGGACCAAGGACGGCCGCAATACTGCTGGTCGGTACGGAGCACCGGGTTGATGACCTTGTTGTCATCGGCCTTGGCCGTCATGTTGGCATAGTTCCAGTTCATCATCCAGCCGGCGAAGTTGTCCATGTCACCGCCGCCGCTGTAGCTCAGGCTCGCGCCGTTGTACTGCTCGGATTTCTCCGTATGGTCGGCATAGAGCATGATCTCCTTGTTGCGGTCGTGGGCGCCGTCGCTGACCAGGTAGAAATTGTCCATCAGGCCATAGGGGCCGGGATTTTCAATGCCCTGAAGGGCCAGGTCATAGGCCTGCTGGAAGTACCATTTGGCGTCGTGGCCGTCAGGATCGGTGCGGCTGCACTCCGGATAGGTCGGGATCTGGCCCGGGTTCTCCAGCCACCAGGCATAGGTCAGATAGGCCTTGGCCAGGTACAGGCGGGCGAGGTTCTGGGTCGCAGTGCCCTTCAGGCGGGGATTCACGGGGAGGTCGGCGACCGCGGTCCTGAGGTCCGGGAAGATGGCCTTGGTATAGACCTCGGGAACGGTGTTACGCGTGGATTCGCGGACCGTGGTGTTGTTGAACTTCAACTCGCCGTTGCCCAGGTCGAGCGGCACGCCGCCGAAGGTCTGGACCAGCTGGAAGTAGTCGAAGGCACGGAAGAAGCGGGCCTCGGCGATCATCGCCTTGCTCAGGCCCACGGCCTCGGCGTTCTCGATGATGCCGCTGGCGGTGTTGATGTAGGTGAAGGCCTGGCCCCACAGGTTGTCGCTGCGGGAGGTGCTGGCGTTCAGGGAGCCGGCGCCGGACAGGTCGGCGTCCTTGAAGTTACCGTCGGCGGACTGGCCGTAAGTAGCCTCGTCAGTACCGGTGGTCAGGATGTTGTAGTAGTAGCCGTTGCCATACAGGAAACGGAGCTGGGCGTACAGGGCGGTCAGACCGCCTTCGACACCCTGGGCGGTGGAGAAGTAGTCGGGCGTATATTTGGCTTTGGGCGACTCCTCGAGGATCTTGTTGCAGGAACTGGCGAGGAGAGCGACACCGGCGATACCCAATGCGATTTTAGCTATATTTTTCATATTCGGTTCCGATTAGAAGGTTAAATTGACACCGATGAGGAAGTTGCGCGTGTTCGGCGTGTTGTAGCCCACGTAGGACATGCGGCCGGGGCCGGGACGGCCGGAAGCGGTGGAACCGCCGTTGGCGTTCGGTTCCGGATCCAGTCCGGTTTCACGGGTGAAGTCGGAGAAGAGCACGAGACCCGGGTTCTGCAGGGTGGCATACAGACGGAGATTGTCGATGCCGGCGCGGCGCAGGCCCTGGAGCCTGTGGAAGTTGTAACCGAGCGTAATCGTGCGGATCTTGAAGTAGGAACCATTGAAGTAAGCCAGGGTAGAGGCGTACTTGGGGTTGTCGCTGCTCACGAGGGAACCCGGACGCGGGTAGTGGGCGCCCGTGTTCTCGGGAGTCCAGTAGTCGACGTCGAGCTGGCCGCGGCGGCCGGTGAGCATGTTCAGGTAGGAGTTGGCACTGTGCAGGGAGGACAGCAGGATGCCGCCGGCCTGGAAGGCGCCGATCACGGTGAGGTCGAAGTTCTTGTAGCCCACGGTGGTGTTGAAACCGCCCTGGAAGATGGCCTCGGCGTTGATCGGAACGCGGTCGTTGGAGTCGATGGCGCGCTTCGGGGTGCCGTCTTCGTTGTACTCGCCATGGTACTTGACCTTGATGGAGCCGACGGCCTGCTTCATGCCGTTCACCTCGGAGCTGGGTTCGAGGATGTCCATGTACTTGTCGCCGGGCTGCCAGAGACCGTCGTACTCGTAGTCATAGAGGCAGTTCAGCGGGTAACCGACGAACCAGGCGTTGCCTTCGTCGCGGTCGGAACCGTCGGCCAGGGCCACGAGCTTGTTGCGGTTGGCGTAGACGTTCAGGCCGGCGGTCCAGGTCCAGTCACGGTTTTCGATGATCGTCCCGTTGAGGGTGAGTTCGACACCGCGGTTCTGGGTGGCACCGATGTTGGCGGTGTAGGAGTTCACGCCGGAGGTGGAAGGCAGGCCGAGGTTGAGGAGGATGTCCTTGGTGGCCACGCGATAGTGCTCGAGGGTACCGCGGAGGCGGCCCTTGAAGAAGCCGAAGTCGATACCGAAGTTCCAGGTCTGGGAATACTCCCAGCCGAGTTCGGCGTTCGGAAGGACGGACACATAGTAACCGATCCGGTAGTCGTCGGCGAAGTTGTAGTTACGCGAGCTCAGCTGGCCGAGGGTGGCGTAGGCGCCGATGGCCTGGTTGGAGGTCTCACCGTAACCGACACGGAGTTTCAGTTCGTCCAGCCAGCCGCGGGTGTTGCGCATGAAGGACTCGTTGTGGAGGTTCCAACCGACGGAAACGGCCGGATAGGTGTGCCACTTGTGACCGGGCGCCAGGCGGGAGGAGGCGTCGGAACGGATCGCGGCGGAGAACATGTAGCGGTCGTCGTAGGTGTACATGATACGGCCCATGTAGGAGATGAGGCCGGTCTGCGTGTAGCTGCCGCCGTTCACGGTGATGTCGGAAGCGAGCGCGCTGCCGATGCTGTAGTACTGGAACGCCTCGTTGGGGATGTTCTTGCCGCTGAGGGACTGACCCGTGGAAGTGGTCTGCTCGGCGGAGTAGAGCGCGACGGCGTTGATGTGGTGCTTACCGAAGATGCGGTCGTAGGTAAGGAGGTTCTCGATCGTCCAGTTGAAGGTGTCGTTGAACGACCAGGAAGCGCCGTTGGGGTTGGTGGCGGAAGCGTTCACGCCCGTGCCGGTGAAGGAACCGCCCTTGGAGTTGCGGTAGTTCAGACCCACGCTGGTCTTGAAGTTGAGACCATCGATCCAGGGGAAGTAGAACTGGACATAACCGGTGTTGTAGGTAGCGATCGACTTGGACTCGTTCAGCCAGAGACCCTTGGCCGTGAGGTCCTCGACGCGCTCGCGCGAAAGGACATACTGGTCATTGTCGGAAGGCATGTTGATACGCCACTTGAGCTCCTTATTCTCGTCGAAGGGAACCACGAGCGGGGACTTGGACAGGGCGGCGTACATATCCACCTGGTTACCGGTGTTGGTGGCGTAGGAGGTGTTGGTGGTGAAGCCCACGCGGAACCACTGGCCGATCCGCTGGTCAACACCGCCGCTGAGCGCGATGCGGTCGTAGCCCTGGGTCGGGATGACAGCCTCGTCATTATAATAGGTGACGCCGAAGCGGTAGCTGCCGCTCTTGGTGCCGCCGGAGACGCTGAGGTCGTAGTTCTGGGTGTAGCCGTCGCGGTAGAGCATGTCCTGCCAATCGGTGAACTGCGCGTCGTCCTCATCCAGGGTGTTCTTGTACTGACCGGCCATCTGGCGCATCTGGATGTACTTTTCGCGCGGCATCATCGGATACTTGACAGCCTTCTTCAGGGTCGCGTAGGTATTGAAGGACACCTTCGGAGCCTGGCCCTCGACACCCTTGTAGGTGGTGATGAGGATGACACCGTTGGCACCGCGGGAACCGTAGATGGCGGTGGAGGCGGCGTCCTTGAGGATGTCCATGCTCTTGATGTCACTCGGGGAGATGTCGGTGAGGGAGCCCATGAACGGCATGCCGTCGAGGACGATGAGCGGGTCGTTGGAAGCGGACAGGGAACGCTGGCCGCGGATGCGGATCTGCATCGAGGAACCCGGCTTGGAGTTGGTCTGGGTCATCTCTACACCGGCGACGCGGCCTTCGAGGGCGCGCGTGACATCGCCGGCGGGAACCGCGCGGAGGTTGTCACCGCCCACCGAAACGATGGAACCGGTCACGTCCTGGCGGCGGGCCGTACCGTAACCGATGACGACCGTGGCGTCGATCTGCTCGGCGTCATCGGCGAGGACGACGTCGATCCGGCTGCGAGCCTGGACGGGAATCTGCACGGTGGTGTAACCCATGCAGGACACTTCGAGGGTCGCGGACGGACTCACCTGGAGGGAATACGTACCGTCGACGCCCGTGACGGCGCCGTTCGAAGAGTTGACAACCATCACGGCAGCGCCCGGGATGGCCACTCCGCTCTCGTCCGTGACCGTACCGGTGACGCGGATGGTCTGCGCCAAAGCGAAGACCGGCAGCATCATGGCGACAGCCAGGGACGCAAGCGTTTTCTTAAGGTTAATTCGCATAGTGATTAAAATTAAAAGTTGATTAAGTTGGTTCTGTTCAGTGTTCTTCCGCCTCAGGCTTGCTTTTGCAAAAATAGAGTCTTTGCAAACGTTTGCACACTACGGGTGTAACAATAGTTGTAGAATTTGTACCACGCTATTTGCGAGTCAAAAAGAATTAGTATTTTTGTACCAAACCCGAAACAAAAATGAAAAAACGGCTGATTCTCTTCGTTTTACTGGCTACCTTATTGTATCCGGCCTACGCACAGACCTCTCGCCTCTATACCTCGGAGCTGGGCCTTCCCAACTCACAGATCAACCGGATCTGCCAGGACGGGCACGACTTCCTGTGGGTATGCACAGAGGGCGGCCTCCTGCGCTTTGACGGCGTGAATTTCGAGGAATTCCGGCACGACCAGAAAAACGACCTTTCCCTTCCCAGCGACTCCGTCCACGACTTCTGCGAGGACGACCGCGGCGTGAAATGGGTGGGGACGGCCTCCGGCCTGGCGATCTTCGACTCCGAACACAGCCGGTTCAGCCGTTTCGACCTGCAGGACTCCCGTCAGCCGGAGTCCATGCAGTTCATCGGGAAGCTTGTCCTGGTGCCCGGACGGACGGGCGGCAGTCTCCTGTTCGTCATCACGGGCGGTTCGGGTATCTATGTCATCGACACGCAGCAGCAGACCGTGCTGGACGACAAAAGGGAAAAGATCTATGCGTCCGTGTCGGACGAGCATATCAGCGCCGCGCTCCTGGACGCCAACCGTCGGCTGTGGATCGTCCCGGACAAGAACGGGCTGCCGATTGTCCTGAACGTGGACAGCCTGGAACCCGCCGCGGACGTGCGATGGGATTCGGAGCTGGTCCGAACGGCAGACGCCCTGCATATCACGGCCCTGGCCGATGATCCGGTCACGCACAACCTGCTGATTGGGTCGGACCAAGGCATCCTTGTCTATGATAACGCGACGGGCACGGTGCGGCGCGCGCGCGGGAGCAGCGCCCGGAAAGCCGCCGTCGCAAGCGCCCTCTTCAACAACCAGGCGCGCCCGGAAGACGGCCGCAGTTTCCTACTGGGCGACGAGGACGGAGGCCTGTTCCTGTTCGATACCGCGACGGAGGAAGTCCGGCCGGGCATCCTCCCCTCCATGCGGCGGACATCGGACAACTGGAAAGCGACCACCATGTTCGAGGACAACCAGGGCAACGTGTGGCTGGGCCTCTACCAGAACGGCCTGCTCGTAGCGCCTAAGTCCATGTTCGGCTTCTCCTATCTGGGCTTCGACAAGAACGGAGTTCCCGGACAGAACAGCGCCTGCGTCATGTCTCTGTACGACGACGGGAAGCGGCTCTGGGTCGGGACCGACGGCGCCGGACTCTTCTGTACGGAGCCGGGCGGACGGCAGACGAACTTCAACAAGGACAATTCCGGGCTCACCAACAACGCCGTGATGTGCGTGGAGGGCGACAAGCACGGAAACCTGTGGATCGGCACCTATCTGGACGGACTGTTCTATATGGATGCCGCCAGAAAAATCCACCTCTTCCCGGAACAGGAACGCATCGGCACGATGCGGATCCGCACCCTGGAATACGACGAGAAACGGGACCTGCTGTACGTGGGCACCTATGGCGCCGGACTCGTGGTCATCGACCCGGCCAGGCTCCGGATCGTTTCTTCGACCGTCGATGAACAATACCTGTGGATCAGCGCCTTGCATCTGGACAAGAGCGGGCTTCTGTGGGTGGGCACATATAACGGCCCGTACCGGTATGAGGTTGAAACCGGGCAGATCGCCCTGTTCCAGCCCGATAACGGCCGTCCGAGAATCTATTCCATCGCCAGCGACGACGACGGGAACATCTGGTTCGGCACGGGCGACGGCGTTTTCTGCACGGATGCGGAAGGAACGCTCCTGAAGCAGTACAACGAAAGCGACGGACTGGCCAACAACGTCATCCGCGACATCGTTCCCGCCCAGACGGGAAACCTTTGGATCTCGACGGCCGGCGGTCTGTCCCGGCTCAATCCACGGACGGGCGCCATCACGTCCTTCCATGCCTCCGACGGCCTCCAGAGCAATGAATTCCGCTCCGGCGCCGTCGCCCAATCCGCTTCCGGCCTGCTGTATTTCGGCGGTACGGGAGGGGTTACGGCCTTCTCGCCCCGGCTTGTCGACGGCAGCGGGCACAAGGTCCCGCAGGTCTTCCTCTCGCGCCTGCGCGAACTGGAGAAGGAGATCGATTACGACCCCAACCTGGGCAGCGCCAACCTCATCGACAAACACATTTCGGAGGCCACCCGGATCCTAGTTCCGACGGGCACCGACCTGTTCTCATTGACCTTCTCCGTCCCGGAGTACACCAACCCCATGCGGATGGCCTTCGCCTGCCGCCTGCGCGGGTTTGACACGGACTGGAAGACCGTTCCGGCCCGCCATCGGACCGCCACCTATACCAATGTGCCGCCCGGACGCTATACCTTCGAGGTAAAGGCCTATTTCGAAGGAATGCCGGAGGAATACTCCATGCGCAGCATCGACATTCAGGTGGAAGCGCCTTGGTACCGGACGGGGTGGGCCTATGCCGCTTATCTGCTGCTGCTTTCGGCCATCGGATACGCTTTGTACCGCCTGTGGCGGCGGCGAGAGCAGCGCAAGCAGGAGATGAAGGATGCCGAGTTGAAGGAACTCCGTCTCGGCCTTTTCACCAACCTCACCCACGAAATCCGCACCCCGCTCACGCTCGTGATGGGGCCGCTGCGCACGCTGCGCGAAGCCGAGCAGGATCCCGCCCAGAAGGACACCTACAACCTGATGTACCGTAACTGCCTGCGTATCAACCGTCTCGTCAACCAGCTGATGGACCTCCGGAAGGTCGATGCGGGGCAGATGCCGATGCATTTCCGGCGGACGGACCTGGTGTATTTCATCAAGGACATCATGAAGTCCTTCTTCACCATGGCCAAGTCCAAGGACATCCATTTCACGATCGATCCCGCCCGGGAGGAGGAGTTCCTGTGGATCGACCAGGGCAACTTCGACAAGATCATCTACAACATCCTGTCGAACGCTTTCAAGCATACCCCGGACGGCGGGCGGATCCATCTGTCCATCTCCGAACCGCTTCCCAACCGCAACATCCTGCGAGCCGATGTCAAGGAATACGTGGAAATCTCCGTCTTCAACTCCGGCAGCAAGATTGAGGACAGCTATATCAGCCGGGTGTTCGATCGCTTCGTGCAAATCGACCCGTATGATGCCAACACGGGCTCGGGCGTGGGCCTGAACCTCGCCAAGATGCTCGTGGAGCTGCATCACGGCACCATCGAGGCGGAAAACCTGGACGACGGCGTCGTGTTCCGCGTGCGCATCCCGGCGGGCAAGGACCACCTGACCGTGGCGGAGCTGGTGGAGACCACCCACCATAAGGACCTCTACGATAAGATGTTGGAAACCTCGGAAGCCAGCCACGAAGAGGAAGAGTTCGTGCCGACAGAGACGGCGCGGCCGGAAAAAGTCGTCAAGACCCGCAAGAACCTGCTGGTCGTGGAAGACGATGAGGAAACCCGGGAATACCTCCGGAAACTGCTGCGCGGCAAGTATAACGTGACCGTGTGCGCCAATGGAAAGGAAGCCTGGCCCATCGTATCCACCACCCTTCCGGACGCGGTGATCACCGACCTGGTGATGCCGGAGATGAACGGCCGGGAACTCTGCGCCAAAATCCGGCAGAATCCGTCCACCAACCACATCCCCGTCCTCATCCTGACCGGTCAGGACAGCGAAAAGGAGCAGGAGGAGGCCAGTGACAGCGGGGCCGACAAGTTCCTTTCCAAGCCCGTTTCCGTCTCGCTGCTCCTGAGCAGCATCGCCCAGGTGATTTCCGCCCGGGAGACCGTCAAGGGCAAGTTCGCCCCGGCGATGGAGTACGACTATTCCGGCATCAAGATGGGCTCCGCCGACGAGGCGCTGATGCGCCGCATCGTGGAAAGCATCCGCACTCACCTGGAGAATCCGGACTTCGACGTCGCAGCCCTCTGCGCCGATGTCGGCATCAGCCGCGTGCACCTCAACCGCAAGCTGAAGGAGAACGGAAACGTGCCGCCGAGCACGCTCATCAAGTCCTTCCGGATGAAGCAGGCCGCCTACCTGCTGGCGAACAATCAGGTCAATGTTTCCGAGGTGGCCTACCGCGTCGGTTATGCCTCGCATTCCTACTTCTCCAGCACGTTCAAGGATTTCTTCGGAATGACGCCCCGGGAGTTCGTCAGCCGGTACATCGACAACCCCGATGATCCAAATCTTAAAAAACTTTTCGAGTAAACCCGAAAGTCGTGGTACATTTTTTAAAATGATTGATTCCGTTACGAATCCGATAGCGGGTTTGATTTGCTAATTTTGCAAAAAACAAACCCGCCATGGATCCTAAACGCTGTACTCCCCTATTCCTGGTCTTATCGATCCTTTTCTGCCTTCCGGCACTGGCCATCGACCACCCCGGCGCAACCGCCCCGGGACAGGCCGCCGGACGCTTCAGCCTCGTGCGGGACGGGGTGCCCGCGGCCGTTGTCACGGACGCGGCCGACCTGCCGGGCGTGCGGATCGCCGCGGAGACGCTGCGCGAAGACTTCGCCCGCGTGTGCGGCGTCAAGGCCCCGGAAACGGGAGCCCGCGCCATCTACGCCGGCACCGCGGACAGCCCGCTGATCAAGCGGCTCAGCGCGGAAGGACGCATCGACCTATCCTCCCTCAAGGGGCAGTACGAGACTTATATCCTGAAGGTTATCGACGAAAACACATTAATCGTCGCGGGTGCGGACATGCGCGGAACCATCTACGGCATCTACGAGATTTCCGAGCAGATAGGCGTCTCGCCGTGGTATGACTGGGCCGATGTGCCCGTTCCGCACAGCACGGACCTGTCGATGGCGCCGGGGACCTACACCGTCCCCCAGCCCGCCGTCCGGTACCGCGGCATCTTCCTCAACGACGAGGCCCCCTGCCTGACTTCGTGGGTAAAGAACACCTACGGAACGAACTACGGCGACCACCGCTTCTATGCCCGCGTTTTCGAGCTTTTGCTGCGTCTCCGGGCCAATTTCCTGTGGCCGGCCATGTGGGACTGGGCCTTCTACGCCGATGATCCCGAAAACAGCCGTACGGCGGACGAAATGGGCATCATCATGGGCACGTCCCATCACGAGCCGATGGCCCGTAATCACCAGGAATGGGCACGCAGACGGGGTGCCGACGGGAAGTGGGACTATGTGGAGAACCGCAAGGTCCTGGACAAGTTCTTCACCGAAGGCATGGAACGCGCCAAGGATACCGAGGACCTGATCACCATCGGTATGCGAGGCGACGGCGATGCCGCCCTGGGCAAGGAGGGGCAGGAAGCCGAATACATCGGCCTGCTCGAAAGCATCATCAAGAACCAGCGCAAGATCATCCGCAAGGTGACCGGACGCCCGGCGGCGGAAAGGCCCCAGGTCTGGGCCCTGTACAAGGAAGTGCAGCAGTATTATGACCTCGGTCTCCGCGTTCCGGACGATGTCACCATCCTCCTCTCCGACGACAACTGGGGCGATGTCCGCAAGCTCCCGACCGTGGCCGAACGGAACCGCAAGGGCGGCTGGGGACTCTACTACCACGTGGACTACGTGGGTGCGCCCCGCAACTCTAAGTGGCTCAATATCACTCCTATCCAGAATATGTGGGAGCAGCTCCAGCTCACGTACGACTACGGCGTGGACCGGCTCTGGGTGCTGAACGTCGGCGACCTGAAGCCGATGGAATATCCCATCACCCTCTTCCTGGACATGGCCCGCAAGCCCAAGGATTTCACCGTGGACAACCTGCTGGACCATACCCGCGCGTTCTGCGCCGCAGCCTTCGGCGAAGACCAGGCCGACGAAGCCGCCCGCATCCTCAACCTCTACAGCAAATACAGCGGCCGCACGACGGCCGAAATGATGGACTCGCGCACCTACGACCTCCCTTCCGGCGAGTTCCGGCAGGTGTGCGACGATTTCGTCCGGCTGGAAGCCGAGGCCCTGCGGCAGTATCTGGCGCTGGATCCGGCATGCCGGGACGCCTACCGGGAAATCATCCTCTTCCCCATCCAGGCGCTGGCCAACATCTATGACATGTATTACGCGCAGGCGATGAACCGTTCGCTCGCAGAGCGCAACGACCCGGCCGCCAATGCCTGGGCCGACCGCGTGGAGCAATGCTTCGCCCGCGACGCCGTCCTGATGAAGGAATACAACACCGACATCGCCGGCGGAAAATGGAACGGAATGATGACGCAGAAGCACATCGGCTATTTCTCCTGGAACGACAACTTCCCGGCGGACCGCCTGCCGCGCATCCAGCGCATCGAGGACACCGCCCCGGGCGGCTTCACCTTCCCCGCCGACCCCCGCGGCTTCACGGCCATCGAAGCGGAGCATTGGCAGAAAGCGGTTTCCATCGACGGTGCCGACTGGACCGTCATCCCGTACATGGGCCGCACCCTCAGCGGCGTCGCCCTGATGCCCTATACGCAGGCAACCGACGGAGCATCACTCACTTACCGCGTCGAAATCCCCGAAGGCGTGACGGCGGTGAAAGTCCATGTCATCACGAAATCGACCCTCGCCTTCAACAACACGGGACACCGCTACAGCGTGGAATTCGGCGGTGCGTCGGCCGTGCAGCACTTTAACGAGCGGCTGAACGAGGATCCCGCCAACATCTATTCCGTCTATTACCCCACGGTCGCCCGCCGCGTCGTGGAAACAATAACCGACCTCCCCGCCTCCGCCGGTTGGCAGGACCTCGTTCTGAAGCCCCTCGACCCCGGCATCGTTTTCGAGAAGGTCGTCATTGACTATGGCGGCTATACGCCGCAGTTCCTCTTCGGGAACGAATCTCCCGCCTACATGGAGAGCGTCACACCCACGGAGCAGTAGTCGAACTCGACACCGCCGTCCGGGACAATCCGGGAGGTTTTCGGATAATACTTGAAGAACAGGGCGGTATCCCTGAAACCGACCATACCCACGAAATTGAAGGTGAACGGACGGACCTGACCGCCGGCGACGGAGGTGGTTTCGGTGACATCGCCGCTCTCCGCATGGAAATTCGTCCAGGAGGTCATGTTCAGATTGGCCTCGGCACCGGCGCTGAGCCAGAAGCTATCATTCACGCGCAGCGTTGCCAGGACCGGGATGGCCAGGGAGAAAGTGTGCAGCGAGCCACGGAACTTGCTGGTCATCGATTCCTCCGGGAGAGCGGAAGAAGACTGCGCCTGGGCCGTATTCTCCGGCGTCGGAATAGGGTAATGGATTACCTGGGGAATCTTGTTCTTGTCAAGGTAGAACCGGGAATCATGCGTCGAGAAGAACTGCCACTTGCAGTCCATGCCGACCTGGAAGCCGAAGGACGGAGCGGGAGACACGTTCAGGGCCAGGGCGTTGAGGGAGAGTTCGCCGCCGCCGTTGGGCGTGAAGGCATCCGCGTCCACGATGTTGTAACCGACGAACACATGGTCCATCAGGTTGATGGAGAGCAAACCATCCTGCGCGGTGAATACGGTGGAGTGGAGGATGGGAGAGGGGGTCTCCGAATGCTGCGGCTGCTGCGCGAAAACGGGGAGCGCGAGCAGGCTCAAGACAAGATAAGCCGTAAGTTTTTTCATCTCTAGATATTTTTGCAGAACAAAGATACGATTTTTTTCGACACGTATCACTCCTTGTAGGGGCTTAAGCCAGCTAGTTCGCAAAGGTAGAGATAGAGGGTTTCGTAGGCGGGTTTCCGGGCATAATCGGTGCCTTTGTACAGGAGCGGATGATTCTGATTATTATCGCCCTTCACCCAGGAATCCTTGTCATTGATGCCCCAGATGGTGATGCCGCCCCGCTGGGCTTCCGGAACGATTTCCAGGTATTTCTCGAAGATAAATTTGTACAGCTCGGCCTGCGCCTGCTGGTCGGTGCATACGATGTCCAGTTCGGAGATGCGGACCATCCTGCCCGTAGCAACGAGGTCCTTCAGGCTGGCCTCGATCTGCTCCCGGGTGATTCCGGACATGTCCAGGTGCATCTGCGTCCCCACGCCGGTCACCTGCGGATTTCCCTTGACATAGTCGCAGAAAGCCTTTCTCTTCTGATCTATCGTCTCGAGATTGTAGTCGTTCAGGTACAGGACGGCGCTCTTGCCATAGCGTTCCAGCGCATCGGTGGCATAGGCGAACGCCTTGTCCACCCATTTCTGGGTACCGCCGAAATAGGTGCCCCAGACAAAGACATTTCCGGTGGTGTTCGACGTATTGCGGAAAGCGACGGGCCAGTCGGCGAACGTCTCGTTCACCACGTCCCAGCCGTACACGTCAAAGTGTTCCACCATCTTATACACCCAGTCCCGATAGACGAAGCCGATGGCGTCGTCCGCCAGTTCTCCGGCGAGGTTGACGGCGGCCTTGAAAGCCGGAGCCTGCCGGCGGGCCGGTGCGAGGGCCGCGTCGCTGACCGGTTCCAGCCGGATATCGTCGATGTAGTACGTGACCGCCTCGACACCGCCGTAGAAGGCGAAGGAAAGCTCGGTACCCGATTCCACGAAATACTCATAACTCTGGAGCGTCCAGTCGGTTCCGACCTTCGGGAAAGAGCCATATTGGGAATTCGGATACTTGGTGTCACCGTCTCCCCGGATGTCGATCTGGAAGTCGGCCGCCTTGCTCGCCTTCGCATACCAGGAAATGCGATAGGCCTTATTAGGCGTGACGGGGAAGGACTTCGTAACCACCTGGATATCCCAACTGTCCTTCGCGTAACCAGAGGAGTTGTCCATTTTCAGCGACAGCGAGCCGCCATGGGCCGTAGTGTTCGTAACGGACACATAGTCAGGGCCATTGACCTGAACAAAAGTTCCTGACGAGGTCAACTGCCCGGCGCCGCCGGCGGTGAAGTTCTCAAAGTCGATGACGACCGGTTCCTCGGTCTCGCCGCCGGAAGGCTGTCCTTCGCTGTCGATGATACGGATATTGTCGATGACAACGTCCTTGGAGGCGGTAAGCCGGCAGGCGAACGCGCCCACGGATTCAACCGTCAGGGAGACGGCATACTTGCACCAAGCATTGGAGATGCGCGTCTGAGATTCCTGCCCGTCGCCGGAGACGAGTTCCACGGTTCCCTCCCCGGCAAGACTCCTGGCCCAGAAAGAGAAGACATAGGTCTTTCCGATTTCCAGGTCCGCATCGACCTGTAAGGTGGCGCCGTTGGAGACCGCCTTCGCGGCGTAATCGCCGGCAAAGACATCGTACAGGCTCTTGATGACCTCGAAGCCATCGGCGACGAACCCGTCCAGCGTACCTTTCTCGAAGTTCCAGTTCTGCTTGACGAGGGATGCGCTGTTATTCGGGGCGGCGTTGGCGATCACTCTGTTCAGGTAATCGCGTTTCTGCTGGCTGTGCCAGCCGAGCGTATGCCCGAAAAGCTCGTTCCCGCACGATTTGGCCCAGGCGGACATTTCATCGGCCTGAGTGAAACTTAACTGCCCGTTCGACTGCACGATGGCATCGTGCTTCATCTCGTTGCCGAAGGTGACGGCGGCGAAATCGTTCTTCAGAATATTGGCGACGGGCGCATTCTGACGATACTCCCAGTAGGTAAACGACACGCCCAGCTTGATGCCCGCCTTCGCGGCAAGTTCCTTCAGCTGATACTTGTCGTAATCCACCACCGGAACCGTCGGGTCCGGATCCGGTTGGGGGTCCGGGGTGACGGGCGTGTCAGGAGGTGTGACCGGCTGAGGTTTCTTCTCGCAGGACAGGGTGGCGGCCAGCATCAAGGCCAGCAGGATATGGACGGACAGGCTTTTCATTTTCATACGGAATGGAATCAACGCCCAAAAATACAAAAGTATTCTTCCAATTTGATACATCGTACCGTAATTCGCAAGCATTCGATTCAAAATCGGTACATTTTGTTATATTTGTAACAATTATGAAACATCGAATTCTAACCACACTCCTATTTTTTGCAGTCCTGATACCTGTACGCGCACAAATGGCGCGGCTCTATACATCCAATTCCGGCCTTCCCAGCAGCCAGGTCCACGAGATATTCCAAGATTCCCGCGGGTTCATCTGGATCAGTTCGGAAAACGGCCTCGCGCGGTTCGACGGAATGGACTTCACGACTTTCCGCTTCTCCCGTGACAAGGCGGAAGGTCTGGCCAGTGACCTCGTCCCCACGGTCTTCGAGGACAGCCGCGGCGTCCTTTGGGTAGGCACCTCCCGAGGCCTGCAGACCTTCGACCCGGACAACAGTTCTTTCCACCTCGTGGACGTGAACGGCGCCCCGGAGACGGCGTCGCCCTATGTCTCCGACATCATCGAATTCAAGACCGGCACCGGCTTGTCCGAGGTGTGGGTGGCGACATCCTCGCAGGGCGTCTATATCCTGGACACGGAGACGCACGCGCTGAAGGATGACCGTCGCGAACTCCTGAGCAGCAATCTCCCGACCGTCTTCATGAGCCGTCTGTTCCAGGATTCCGCCGGCCGCGTGTGGCTGGCCGGTGAGACCGGCGGCCTTTCCGTGGTGGACGGGGCGACGATGCGCCGGACGGACATCACCCTGGATGAGGGAATCATGGCCCGCAGTTTTGCCGAGGACCCCGACAACGGAGACATCCTCATCGGCACCATGAGCGGCCTGTACATCTACGAGGCGGCAACAGGCCGCGTCCGGCCGTCCGCCGATCCGGGCGCCCGCTCCTGCGAGGCCGTATCGCTGCTGCCCAACCGGGCGAACCAGCGCGCCGGAGACAAGACCTACATCGTCGGCACTGAATCGGAAGGCCTGCATGTCTATGACAAGGCCGCGGATCGCTTCCGCGAAGCCAGCCTGTCCCGGATTCCCTTCGACATGTCCCGCTGGAAAATCCACGCTCTGACGGAAGATAACCAGGGGAACGTGTGGGTAGGCGCTTTCCAGACCGGCGTCCTGGTGGTACCCCAATCCATGTACGGCTTCGATTATCTGTCCGTCGGCCCCAGCGGCATGTACGGTCAGCAACACGCCTGCGCCACCTCCATCGTCCGGAACCCCGCCGACGGCTCCCTCTGGATCGGCACGGACGGCGGCGGTATCCTCCGCGTGGGGAAGGACGGCAGCCGCACCTTCTTCACCGAGGCGAATTCCGGCCTCACGAATGACTCCGTGATGGCCCTCACCTTCGACAAGTACGGCACATTATGGGCCGCCACCTATCTGGACGGCTTGTTTACCTATACCCCCGCCACCGGCTTCCGTCCCTTCGCGGACCAGGATGCCATCGGTTCCAAGAATGTCGTCTGTCTGGCCTATGACGCCGGGAAGGACTTGATGTACGTCGGAACCTATGGCGCCGGCCTCGCCATCCTCTCCCCTGCTTCCCGGAAAGTGGAGCGGACCATCAGCCAGGACCTCATCAAGTGGGTGAGCACCCTGATGATTGACAAGGAAGGCACCGTATGGCTGGGTACGTTCAACGGTCCGCTCTGCTACAACCATGAACTCGGAAAGCTTTGGAACTATGACGCGGAGAACGTGGCCCTCCAGGCCCGCGTCTATTGCTTCTGCGAGGCGGAGAACGGCGTGGTCTGGATCGGCACGGGCGAAGGACTGACGGCCTGCGACCGCGTCCGGGGAACCACCCGTTTCTACAGCGAAGCCGACGGCCTTCCCAACAACGTCGTGGCCGCCATCCGGGAAGCCGCCGATGGAACGCTTTGGGTATCAACGGCCAACGGCCTCAGTCATCTGAATCCGGCCAGTGAGACCTTTACCAATTATTATGTCTATGACGGCCTCCAGGGCAACGAGTTCCATTTCGGCGCCGCTTTCAGGGACGCCGACGGACAGCTGCTGTTCGGCGGCATCGGCGGCGTGACGCTCTTCTATCCGCAGGTCGTGAGCCAGAAGCCGCACGCAGTACCTCCTGTCACCTTCTCCCGGCTCACCGTCCAGAACCAAGAGGTGGACTATGACGCGTCCCGCGAGGTCAACATCCTGGACAAACACATCACCGAGGCTACCCGCATCGACCTTCCCTACAAACAGAACACCTTCTCGCTGGAGTTCGCCGTCCTCGAGTACACGAATCCCCGCAAGATCCGCTACGCCTACCAGCTGGACCGTTTCGATGACGGCTGGCATACTGCCTCCCCTTCCGCCCGCATCGCCACCTACACGAATCTGCCTTCCGGGCGTTATACATTGACCGTCAAGGCCTATTTCGACGGCAACGAGGATACTTTCTCCTCCCGTTCCATCAAGATCCGGGTCCGTGCGCCGTGGTATCTGTCGGCATGGGCTTTCCTGGGATATCTCCTGATGCTGGCAGCCGGCATCTTGCTGATGCGGGAAATCCACCGCCGCCGCGCCAGCCACAAGAAGGAGCGGAAAGCGTCTGAAATCAAGGACCTCAAGCTCCAGATGTTCACGAACATCTCCCACGAGATCCGCACCCCGCTCACCCTCCTGATGTCCCCGCTCAAGCAGATGCGCGAAGCCGAGGAGGACCCCCAGAAGAAGGGCCAGTACAACCTGATGTACCGCAATTCCCTCCGTATTCTCCGTTTGGTCAATCAGTTGATGGACATGCGGAAGGTCGATGAGGGAAAGATGCAGCTGCACTTCCTGGAAACGGACGTGGTCTATTTCATCCGGGACATCATGCAGTCCTTCGACGACATGGCCGTATCCCGCAACATCGACCTGACGCTGGAACCGGCCCGGGCGGTGGAAAACCTCTGGATCGACCAGGGCAACTTCGACAAGATTGTCTTCAACCTCCTGTCGAACGCCTTCAAGCACACCCCCGACGGCGGCACCATCACCATCGGCGTGAGCGCGCCGAAAACCAACCCCGGCATCCTTCCCGCGGATATCAAGGAGTTCGTCCGCATGGACATCACCAACTCCGGATCCCGGCTGGAAGCGGGCGACCAGGACAAGATCTTCGAGCGGTTCTTCCAGTCCCATGTGCTGGACGCCAAGGTCGGCTCCGGCGTGGGCCTGAGCCTCACCAAGATGCTGGTGGAACTGCACCACGGCGCCATCGAGGCCTACAACACCTCCAGCGGCGTGCGGTTCTCGGTCTACATCCCCGTCGGCTGCGCCCATCTGAGCGAGCTGGAGATGTCCAAGACCTCCCACCACAAGGACCTCTACACCAAATATCCGACCTCCGACGACCTCACCCGCAGCACCGAAGACCTTGCCTTCACCCCGGCCTCCGACGCCTCGGACGAGGAAGTGAAATCCCGCCGCTACCTGGTCATTGTCGATGACGACAGTGAAATCCGCGACTACCTCCTGAACGAGTTCCGCGGCCTCTACAACGTCAAGACCTTCCCCGACGCCGACGCCGCCTGGGCCGACATCTCCGTGCAGGTTCCCGACGTCGTGGTCACCGACCTCAAGATGGAGGGCATGGACGGCATCGAGCTGTGCGAGAAGATCAAGCACAACCCCGGCACGAACCACATCGCCGTCATCATCCTCACCTCCTCCGCGGACGAGGCCACTCAGCAGCGGAGCGTGGACAGCGGCGCCGACCGGTTCCTGTCGAAACCCCTTTCCATCGACCTGCTCAAGGGCAGCATCGCAAACATCCTCCAAGCCCGGGAAACTCTCCGGACCAAGTACACCGGCAGTGTCACCTATGACTATTCCGATGTCAAGGTGGCCGCGCCCGGCGCCCTGCAGGACCGGGTGGCGGAGGTCATCAAAAAGAACCTGGACAACTCCGATTTCGGCGTGGACGACCTCAGCCGCGAGGTGGGTATGAGCCGTGTCCATCTGAACCGCAAGCTCAAGGAAGTCGCCGGCATCTCCCCTTCCGCCCTCATCAAGTCCACCCGCATGAAGCAGGCCGCCTACCTGCTGGTCCATGACAAGGTCAATATCTCCGAGGTCGCTTACCGCGTCGGCTTCTCCACTCCGTCCTACTTCTCCAGTTCCTTCCGCGACTACTTCGGGATGACGCCGAAGGAATTCGTGGCGAAATACATCAAGGAGGACCCGGACGCGCTGGAAAAGCTGTTCAACGGAAGACCGGTTGAACCCGCCTCATAAGGATATGTAACGAATTTTGCACCTGTGGTCTAAATTTTAAAAGTCTCTGAACTATTTTTGCTCCTTATTACATAAGGGAAAGTGTATCTTTGTATCTGACGTAGACTGATAACCAGAATATCTAAAAGCAATATGGCAGAAAACGAATCCAAAGGCTTCTACAAGCTCAGCTGGCTCCAGCGCATCGGCTTCGGTTCCGGTGACATGGCCCAGAACCTCATTTACCAGACCATCAGCATTTGGCTGCTCTTCTTCTACACCAACGTCTTCGGGCTCGATCCCGGCGTGGCGGCCGTCATGTTCCTCGTCGTCCGTCTCGTGGACGTCCTGTGGGACCCCATCGTGGGCACCATCGTGGACAAGGGCAACCCCAAGTGGGGCAAGTATCGCTCCTGGCTCATCCTCGGCGGTATTCCGCTCGTCGCCCTGGCCATCCTGTGCTTCTGGAACGGCTTCAGCGGCTCCCTGATCTACGCTTACATCACCTATGTGGGCATGTCGATGTGCTATACCCTCGTGAATGTCCCTTACGGCGCCCTCAACGCTTCTCTCTCCCGTGACACCGAGGAAATCACCATCCTCACCTCCACCCGTATGTTCATGGCGAACCTCGGCGCCCTGTGCGTGAAGTCCCTGCCGCTGATCATCGCCATCTTCGCCCCGAAGGTGCTGAATCCGGAGACCGGCAAGATGACCGCCGTCTATAACACCCCCGAGGCCGCCCCGGCCTGGTTCATCACGATGACCATCTTCGCCCTCGTCGGCCTGCTGCTGCTCTTCTTCTGCTTCTCCCAGTGCAAGGAGCGCGTGGTCATGGACCAGAAGGAGTCCGCCAACGTGAAAGTCAGCGACCTTTGGATGGAGTTCGTGCGCAACAAGCCCCTCCGCGTCGTCGCCTTCTTCTTCATCACCGCCTTCGCGATGATGAGCGTGGGCAATGCCGCCGACGCCTACTTTATGAGCTACAACGTGGGCGCCACCCCGCTGCTCACCACCCTGTTCATGTGGCTCGGCACCATCCCTGCCTTCATCTTCATGCCGCTCGTCCCCGCCATCAAGCGCAAGATCGGCAAGAAGGGAATGTTCTACCTCTTCCTCGGCGTGGCCATCATCGGTATGATCATGATGTACACCTTCGTGTCCATCCCCGCCCTGAAGACCAACTTCTTCCTGCTCTGCCTTGCCCAGTTCGTCAAGTCCACCGGTATCATCACCGCCACGGGCTATATGTGGGCCCTCGTCCCTGAGGTCATCTCCTACGGTGAGTATACCACCGGCAAGCGCATCTCCGGCATCGTCAACGCCCTCACCGGCATCTTCTTCAAGGCTGGAATGGCGCTTGGCGGAGTCGTCCCGGGCCTCGTTCTCGCCTGGGTGGGCTTCAACGCCGACGCCGCCAAGCAGACCCCGCTCGCAGAGCAGGGCATCCTCTGGCTGGTCTGCGTGATCCCCGCCGTCCTCCTTGTCCTCGCCATCTGGATCATCAGCAAGTACGAGCTCTCCGACGAGCGCATGGACGAGATCAACACCGCCATCGAGGCCAAGCACCTCGCTGAATAGTCAAACCCCTTATCTACAAAGAAATATGGCAGATAAAGTCAAGAAAAGATACCTCTTCCCCGAGGACTATATGGCTGACCCGTCCGTACACGTGTTCGACGGCAAGCTCTACATCTAC
>Ga0310786_10004220_pt1 | contig 20132 bp, 20 predicted proteins | sample AusTroGonzalo_MG_FD_203881 | JGI IMG/M metagenome (GOLD analysis project Ga0310786, IMG submission 203881) | Bovine rumen microbial communities from tropical cattle in Woodstock, Queensland, Australia - Gonzalo_03 (v2) (version 2) | ecosystem: Host-associated > Mammals > Digestive system >... | reverse complement strand
GATACTCATCGATCTGTGCCTCCGTCATCTGCGAATAACCATAAAGATGGCCAAAGGTTTTGTTGACGACATCAAGCACCTTACGGCCAATCTGCTCCTTACCGAAGACCTGACTGCGCTTGGGATGCGTAGGATGCAGGTTATAGCGTTTCATGACCAACTCGGCAATCTTTTGATACTTCTCAGGCACTCCATCCTGTGGCACGATAAGCTTGAACTCCAGGTAATCATTATCCTTCTCCCAGCCACCAAGTTGTTCGATGTGCTTGGGATAATAGGGGTAATTATAGATGGTGGCCATCGTACCCAACTGGTCGAAGCCTTCAATAAGCATACCCTCGGGATCCATATCGGTAAAGCCCAAGGGACCGACAATCTCTGTCATACCCTTCTGGCGACCCCACTCCTCAACAGCATTAAACAGGGCGCGGCTCACTTCGATGTCATCGATAAAATCGAGCCATCCGAAACGTACATTCTTTTGCTCCCATCTTTCATTGGCTCTCTTATTGATGATGCCTGCGATGCGGCCAACAAGCTTGCCGTCCTTATAAGCCAGGAAATATTCTGCCTCGCAGAACTCGAAGGCAGCATTCTTGTCCTTACTCAGCGTATGCATATCGTCGCTGAATAAGTTGGGTGCATCATACTGATTACCCTTGTACAAGTCATAATGAAAGTCAATAAAGGCCTTCAGACTCTTCTTATCCGTTACCTTCCTAATCTCTACTGATGACATTTCTCTCTGTCCTTAAAGCTTTAAAACGTTGCAAAGATACAAAAAAAAGTGAAAAGTGAAAAGTGAAAAGTGAAAAATTTGCTGCCGCACACATTTTTTTACTGACAGGCACTATCCACGCTACCTGCCTTTAGTAAACGTTGCTGCGCCTCATCATAACTCAAACCCAACATATCCTGAAGCATCCGCGTACCGCGGTCCACAAGTTTGGCATTCGTCAGCTGCATCTTAACCATCCGATTGCCTTCAACGCGGCCTAATCGAATCATCAGCGAGGTGGAAATCATATTCAGAACCATCTTCTGAGCCGTCCCGCTTTTCATGCGGCTGGAGCCTGTGACAAACTCCGGACCTACAATGGTCTCAATGGGAAACTCTGCTGCCTGTGCCAAAGGGGTATGATGATTGCTGGTGATGCAGCCTGTCAGGAGTCCATTCTGCCTGGCACTTTGAACGGCACCAAGCACATAAGGAGTGGTGCCCGAAGCCGCGATACCAAGTACTGTATCGTCTGCTGTAGGGTGATAGTCGAGCAGGTCTTCCCAACCTTGTTCAGGGATATCCTCTGCCTTCTCCACAGCATGACGCAAAGCCTGGTCACCACCTGCGATGAGTCCTATGACCCATGTATCTGGCACACCAAAGGTAGGCGGCAGTTCGCTGGCATCCAAGACACCCAATCGTCCACTGGTTCCTGCTCCGATATAGAAGAGTCTGCCCCCACGTTTCATACGCTGCTCAACAGCTTCTACAAATGGCTCTATCTGCGGAATAGCCTGTCTTACGGCTTCGGCTACCCCAACGTCCTCTTCGCTGATGTGCTGCAACAGTTCTGCTACTGACATCTTTTCCAGATGATCGAAACGCGAGGGCTGCTCTGTTATCTTATCCTTGATGTCCATCCAGCAAAATCATGTAAACGCCTGTAGACGATCGTTCAGGTTATGGGCATCTGTCAACAGATTCCAGAGACCATCTTCCGACAGCACGCCGCGCTTGAGGTCTACGGGCAACAATCCTTCTTCGTCGTCTGCAAAGTCTTGTTTCCACTCCTCGCTACCATAATATTCGTTAAGTACCGACAAATCTTTTTGAATCTCTTCATAACGGTCTAATGCCGCAGACAGCGCCATCACAGCCGCAGCTGCTCTCTCCAACCGCTGCTCCATCTGCTTGATCCGTTCAATCTGTTCCATAATATGTAGCGACCTAATGAAATACTAATAACCGAAATCTTCACCCACAAGCACTACAACATGCTTTCCGTGAGGAGAGTTACGCAGGAAATGGACATAATTGCAGATGCTTTCCGACGAGTTGCAGTTATGGCAGACGCCATCTGTCTGACAAGGCGTCTTGATATCGAAGCGGGCAGCATTGGTGGGTGAGGCCGTAGAGCGGGCACGTGCTAATGCAGCCTCAACGGTTTGTGCCACCTTGTTCAGTCCGATGATGAAAATCACTTTCTTCGGTCCCCAGGTGATGGCAGCAACACGATTGCCGTTGCCATCGATATTCACAATCACACCATCTTCACTGATGGCGTTGGCACTCGACAGATAGACATCTGCCGTAAAGGCACGCTCATAGATCTTCACTACTTCCTCACGGTCAGTTACGACATCGCGGTCGAGCACCTCGAGGGTTCCTCTTTCTTTCAAAGCCTGAGGGATGCCTATATCACGGATCGTCATCGAACCGCCCCAGGTCACACTGCTCCCATCAGCAACCAGTTCTGATACTTTCTTCACCGCCTCCTCTGCCGTCGGACAATAAAAAGCCTCCATGTTGCGACGCTTCAGATTCTTAATCATCCGCTCCGCCAATCGTTTGTTACGTAATTCTTTTGGTGTCATATGTTTAGGATTTGTTCTGCGTGTTCTTTAGTTTTCACTTGCTTGCCAGCAAAGATCTGTTCGATAATGCCTTCTTCGTTGATGATGAATGTGGTGCGGATGGTGCCCATCGTCTTTTTGCCGTACATTACCTTCTCGCCCCAGGCACCCATCGCCTCCATCAGGCTCTTGTCGACGTCGGCAATCAATGGGAAGGGCAACTCGTGCTTTTCCTTGAATTTTACATGCGAAGCTGCCGAATCTTTGCTCACACCCACGACTTCGTAGCCTGCACCTTGCAGTTCGCCATAATGGTCTCTCAGACTGCAAGCCTCAGCTGTACAACCGCTGGTATTATCTTTCGGATAGAAATACAATACCAACTTTCGTCCCTTGTAATCACTCAGACGGATATCCCGTCCCTGTTCGTCTTTGCCTAATATCTCAGGCGCCTTGTCTCCAATATTCATAGTTGTTATAGTTAATATGATGGTGCAAAGATAGTCTTTTTTCTTGAAATAACACGTTATTCCAAAGAAAAAACTAATCTTTCGCTCAGACAAACACACTAAACAAGGAAAAACAGACTAACGCCAATCACAGAAATGAAGGCACCAAGAACGGCCTTCCAAGTGATTTTCTCGTGAAAGAGCCAATAAGACGGCAAGAGAATAATGATCGGCGTCATGGCCATCAGTGTAGAAGCAATGCCTGCTGCTGTGTATTGTACCGCCATCAGCGAAAAACCGACACCGACAAAAGGCCCGAAGATGGTAGTGGCTGTAGCAACAGAAAGTCCCTTTTTATCGTGCATCGCCTCACGCAAATATCCCATTTCATCGCGATAATACAGCAATAGTAAGAATCCCACGATACCTGCCACGCAACGGTAGAAGTTAGCGCTGAAGGGCACCAACCATTCGGGCACACCCATATCTGCCAAAGCCACCATATCATATTGATCCATACCAATCTTACTTAATACCAATCCAACACCTTGGCATACGGCAGCACCGATGGCATAAAGCACTCCATTAAGAGGCAGTTTCAGCGACACCTTATGATGCTCGCCTCGTCCAAGTACAGAAATGCTGATACCAAAGAGTGTCACCAACATTGCCACGATGCTCATTGCCCGCATCTGCTGACCTAACGTCACCCACGCCATCAGAGCCGCAGACAAGGGAGCCAGCGTCATGAAAAGCTGACCATAACGCGAACCTATTATAATATAGCACTGAAACAGGCAGAAATCACCTATGACATAACCCACCAATCCTGACAGCAGCATCCATCCGCAAGCGTCGCCTGGCACGCCTAAAGGTAACGGATTGCCCGTTACCAGGCCAAAAAGAACCAGAGAGAATACCAACGCCAACGCCATCCTCAACACATTTAGCGTGAGATTACCCATTCGCTTGCTGCCAAATTCGCTCAACAGTGCTGTCGCTGTCCACGAAAACGCTACGCCTATCGAAATCAGTTCACCTAAATAAGTCATTGTTCAGTCTTGGATCGTTCTTTATCATATTCATTGTGCAAAGGTACAAAATAATTCGTAATTCGTAATTCATAATTCATAATTATTTAATATCTTTGCACCTGAATATGAAAAAAATCGGATTGTTACCCCGTATCATCATCGCCATTGTGATGGGGATTTTGATAGGAAACGTGCTGCCAGAAGGGTGGATACGCATATTTGTGACGTTCAACTATGTGTTTAATCAGTTCCTGGGCTTCCTTATTCCGCTCATCATCATCGGACTGGTAACGCCAGCCATCGCCGACATCGGAAAGGCTGCAGGTCGTCTGCTACTGCTGACGGTAGGACTGGCTTATGCTGACACCATCGCAGCTGGACTGCTGGCTTTCGCTACAGGTACGATGCTCTTTCCGCAATTGATAGATGCGGAGGCCTCGATGGAGGTGATAAAGAAAGCAGAAACGCTGATACCCTATTTCCAACTGAATATTCCTGCTATTCTCGACGTGATGGCGGCATTGGTGAGTTCCTTCGTGATAGGCATTGGTATTGCTTATACTGACTCACCAGCACTTAAAAAAGGTTTTGCGGAGTTCCGCGTCATCATCGAGAAAACTATTCAGGTGGCCATCATCCCACTACTGCCGCTCTATATATTCGGCATTTTCCTCGGCATGACCTTTACAGGCGAGGTGTATCACATCATCGTGGTGTTCGCTAAAATCATCTGCATTATCTTCGCGCTGCATATCGTTATCCTCACCTATGAATACCTGATAGCCGGAGGACTTTCAAGGAAAAACCCGTTGAGACTGCTGGTGAACATGATGCCTGCCTATTTCACTGCTTTAGGCACCTCGTCGAGTGCTGCCACCATACCTGTTACCCTGCGACAGACAAAGAAGAACGGTGTAAGCGATGACATCGCGAGTTTCTGCGTGCCGCTTTGTGCCACCATCCATCTGTCTGGCTCGATGATGAAGATTACCTGTTGTGCCCTTACCGTCTGTCTTATCGGCGGACTGCCACACGATTTGCCGTTGTTTCTTCATTTCATCATGCTTCTAGGCGTCTGCATGGTAGCAGCTCCTGGTGTACCTGGCGGAGCTGTAATGGCCGCCTTGGGACCGATGGCTGGCATACTGGGATTCACGCCTGATGCTCAGGCACTCATCATCGCCCTCTACATCGCAATGGACTCTTTCGGCACTGCCTGTAATGTTACTGGCGACGGTGCCCTCGCCATCATCATCGACAAACTGCACAAGGGCGATGCCTCACTTCCCCCAAGCACGTCTGGTCTGCAAAAGGACGCTTAACAGAATGAGGCCGATGCCGATGTAAAATGAGAAATTAATCTCGCGCCCTTCGCCGAAGATAAGGAAGGCGAGGATGATGGTGTAGCAAGGTTCAAGGTTGTAGGTCAGGTTGACGGTAAAGGCCGAGAGACGCTTCAGCGCCTGAATCTGCAGGAGATACATACCTACGGTGCAGAACAATGCGTGACAGAGCATAAACCAGAGATTCGAGCCTTCTGGAACAACGACGACAGGTTGCTGGCTGGGAAAGAAAAAGAGATAGATCGGAATGATGACCGACATAGCGACAAGTCCTCCTGACATTTGATACATCAGCACCGTCCTACTGCGCACGCCCACACTTGCGTTCTTATTGCAGATGGCGTAGAGGGCACAGACGGCAGAAGACACAACGCCAATCATGATACCATAGCGATAGCGGGCATCAAGCGAGAAGATGCACAGCACACCAGCGACGGTAATCAGCGAAAACAGCAATTCGAGCCAAGAGAGTTTGCGCTTATAGATCATCGGCTCGAAGATTGCGGTAAAGAAACCTATCAGCGAAAAACAGATCACACCAATCGATACATTCGAGGCCTTGATACTGCCATAAAACAATATCCAATGGAATCCCAACAACGCCCCGCAGCCACATAACTGCAGGAACTTCCTCCACCCTACTTTTGGTAAACCCGTGAACACAAGCAGTATCGCACTCGTAAACAGCATCCGATACCACACGATATCCACCTCGTTGAGCGTAATGAGTCGTCCGAACAGGCCCGTAAAGCCCGCCAAAAGCACACTCAAGTGCAACTGCACAAATCCCTTCCTCGTCTCGCTCATCACCATTATTCAATAAAAGGTTCCCATAAATAACGGCTCATATCGACATGACCATTAGCCTTAAATCCCACTCCTTCTGCCTCCAATAAAGGGCGCTGACGACTCCAGCCTGGCGCCGTACAACCTTCTTTGTTAACAACACGATGACAAGGCAGCTTCTCGGCTCCTGGTGTGTATCTCAAAGTTCTTCCCACCATCCGCGAATGACTCGGCCATCCTGCCCACGCAGCGATATGGCCATAGGTCGTCACCTGCCCACATGGAATTTGGCTGACAATGTTCAGCACGTCGTCACGAAACCTCCGTGCCTGCTCCGCTGTCATCTTGTCTGGATAGTCCTTCATCTCTTCACTCTTTTTGTTGCAAAACTACACTGATTCTTCACTCTTTTTCACCAATAACCATAGCTGATTATGCCTTCAGTTGAATTATCAAAAAAGTCCAAATAAATAAACCAGTCGTGTTGCCCCTTCCTACATTTTGGGGTTCTTCCTCCATCTCCATAAGATGCCTGAAAACGATATTGGTGCTCACCGTGTTTCAGCCATCGTTTATCGTTTCTTATTGTATCTGCAACTACTCTTTGGTTTACACTGTCAATAAACTGTTTTGAGGGCATCTCTTCAAATTCAATAACAATCTTATCGCTAAAATCACCATGACAATCAATAAAAGGATCTGATATGTATTTTTTTATCTTATAATTGGGGAGTTCCATTTCCATTACATCCTTTAATGTCGATTTATCGTCAAACTCGGAATGATGGGGCCATAAAGAACAACCAATATAGAGTCCCAAACCAACACAACACGCAATAACAACCTTCTTATTCATAATAACAACTATTCACTTAATCATCAACGTTCTCCGTATTCTCTGAGATCCTTCTTCCTTGATAATCAATATAGAACCAGTCATCGCTCACCCATTCCCAATGTTCTTCGTTAGGGTCATCCTTATGACCTGTGTATGTAACTTTGGCCTTTCCTCCTTGGAAAGGATATGCACACATAAATTGGGGTTTGACAGTAACATGTCCCAAAGAATCTGCAAATCCCATAAGACCTTCTTCATTGACGATACGAAAATGTCCCTCGAACAAATAGTCGGGAGTATAATTATCAACTACCAAAGCATAGCACATCACTTTACCTTCAGTATTGATACACGTAATACCTTTCGCTCCTGCCTCACAGACGAAACCTACAGGTGAAATACTATCACTCACGCAATAGTTAAAACGCCCAAAGGGTACTATTGTGTCGCCCTTTTCGTTAACATAACCAACGGAAGACAGCCAATTGTCTTTATCTTTGCGGACAGCATAGAGCCTCTTACCTGTATAGCCACGTACTTGTCCTGCATGATGATGCTCATAAATCGGATCAGGATTGTATAGTAGTTCTCCGTCTGTTCTGATGACAATCTTCGTCAGCAAATCATTCGCAAAATAAAACGTGGCAGCCGCATCATAATTAGTAGTCAAACATATCTTCTGAATATTCTCATCTACCTTCTTCAAATTCAGAATACGAAGGACCTCATCCCTCGTTAAACCTACATGCATGTTTTCTTCGAGACAAATCCTGTTATCTGTTATACTGGCATATATGAGAGGATAACTCAAGACTTTTTCACCTTCAATATACTCTTCGAAAATCAACTGATTATCACTGTCTTCGAAGAAGAACAAATGCTTCGTCTTCCAATAATCATCCAATACAGAACATGACAGAAATGACAATGACTTTACGGGAGAGAACTCCTTCCCAAAAGGATAGATGCTATCATAGATAGGACAAGTTGGAAAAGCCGAAAGTGAATCGCCATAAACTTTTTGTTCTTGGTACTCAGGATATTCTCCTTTCATCGCTGAATAACTTCTACAGCCAACAAAATAACTTGTAGAAATCATCACTATTGTAACTACCAGATATTTGATAAAGTTCCTCTTCATGTTCTGTTCTCAGTCATTATTCACGATTATCATTCTGTTAATTGCATATTTGGCTGCAAATGTACGAATAATTGCTGGAATATGCAAAAGAGCGTCACAGATTTCTTATCTGCGACGCTCTTTATAATAGAATAATGTGTAATTACATTAATCAGCCAACTTTGCCTTGATCATCTCACGGTTGAGGCGAGCGATGTTGGCGATGGTCTCGTTCTTCGGGCAGACAGCCTCGCAAGCACGAGTGTTGGTGCAGTTACCGAAGCCGAGCTCGTCCATCTTGGCAATCATGTTCTTCACACGACGGGCTGCCTCTACGCGACCCTGAGGAAGCAGAGCCAGCTGGCTAACCTTAGACGATACGAAGAGCATAGCCGAACCGTTCTTACAAGCTGCTACGCAAGCGCCACAGCCGATGCAAGATGCGCAGTCCATAGCCTCGTCAGCATCCTCCTTAGGAATGAGGATAGCGTTGGCATCCTGAGCCTGACCTGTGCGGATGGTGGTGTAACCACCAGCCTGGATGATCTTATCGAAGGCATTACGATCTACCATACAGTCCTTGATTACAGGGAAGGCAGCCGAACGCCAAGGCTCTACGGTGATAACATCGCCATCGTTGAAACGGCGCATGTAGAGCTGACAGGTGGTGGCTCCACGCTCGGTCAGTCCGTGAGGAGTACCGTTGATGTAGAGCGAGCACATACCGCAGATACCCTCGCGGCAATCGTGATCGAATACGAAGGGCTCCTTGCCTTCATTAATGAGCTCCTCGTTCAGGATGTCGAGCATCTCGAGGAACGAGGTATCATCGGGAATATCGTGCATCTCGTGGGTGTCGAAATGTCCCTGGTCCTTGGGGCCATTCTGGCGCCAGAACTTTATTGTAAAGCTTATATTTTTTGCCATAATTTAAACGTTTTGGGGGTGCTGTGACACAGCACCAAACTCAACATTAGTTCTTATAATTACGTGTTTGAACCTTGATAGCCTCGTACTCCAGCGGCTCCTTGATGAGCTCGGGCTCGTTGCCCTTGCCTTTGTACTCCCAGCAGCCTACGTAGAAGTAGTTCTCGTCATCGCGCTTAGCCTCGCCTTCCTCGGTCTGGTACTCCTCGCGGAAGTGACCACCGCAAGACTCGTTACGAGAGAGAGCGTCGAATGCGACGAGCTGACCCATGGTGAAGAAGTCGCGCAGGTGGATAGCCTTGTCGAGCTCGATGTTCAAGCCCTCCTTGGTTCCAGGAACGAAGAGGTTCTCGTCGAACTCCTTCTCGAGCTCGTGCATCTTCTTCAGACCTTCCTTCAGGCCCTCAGCTGTGCGACCCATACCAACATACTCCCACATGATGTGGCCGAGTTCCTTATGGATAGAGTCAACAGAGCGCTTACCCTTGATGTTCAGCAGACGGTCGAGCTCGGCGTCCACCTTCTTCTCAGCCTCAGCGAACTCAGGCAGATCGGTTGAAACCTTCGGCCATACAGCCTGATCGGCCAAATAGTTCTGGATGGTGTAAGGCAACACGAAGTAACCATCAGCCAGACCCTGCATCAGAGCCGAAGCACCCAGACGGTTAGCACCGTGGTCAGAGAAGTTACACTCACCGATAGCGAACAGGCCAGGAATAGAAGTCTGCAGCTCGTAGTCAACCCAAATACCACCCATCGTGTAGTGGATAGCAGGATAAATCATCATCGGCTTGTAGTACTTCACGCCGTTGATCTCGTTGGCAACATCGCCAGGGAATACGTCGGTAATCTCCTCGTACATCTCGAACAGGTTGCCATAACGCTGCATGATGATGTCGATGCCCAGACGGTTGATAGACTCAGAGAAGTCGAGGAACACAGCCAGACCGGTGTTGTTCACGCCAAAGCCCTTGTCGCAACGCTCCTTAGCAGCACGAGAGGCCACGTCACGAGGAACAAGGTTACCGAATGCAGGATAACGGCGCTCCAGATAGTAGTCGCGATCCTCCTCAGGAATCTCCCAACCCTGCTTGGTTCCAGCCTGCAGAGCCTTAGCATCCTCAATCTTCTTGGGAACCCAGATACGACCATCGTTACGCAGAGACTCTGACATCAGCGTCAGCTTAGACTGCTTGTCACCATGTACGGGGATACACGTTGGGTGAATCTGAACGTAAGAGGGATTTGCAAAATAAGCACCCTTGCGATAGCACTGAACGGCAGCGGTACAGTTACATCCCATAGCGTTGGTAGAGAGGAAGTAAGTGTTGCCATATCCACCAGTAGCGATTACCACAGCGTTGGCGCTGAAGCGAACCAGCTTACCTGTGCACAGGTCCTTGGCGATGATACCACGAGCGCGACCATCAACGATGACCACATCTTCCATCTCATAACGCGTATAGAGCTTTACCTTACCAGCCTGAACCTGACAGCTCAGAGAAGAGTAAGCACCCAGCAGCAACTGCTGACCGGTCTGACCCTTAGCGTAGAACGTACGGCTAACCTGAGCACCACCGAACGAACGGTTGGCCAGCATACCACCATACTCGCGAGCGAAAGGAACGCCCTGAGCTACGCACTGGTCGATAATGTTGTTGCTGACCTCAGCCAGACGATAAACGTTAGCTTCGCGAGCACGATAGTCACCACCCTTTACGGTATCATAGAACAAACGGTAAACAGAGTCACCATCGTTCTGATAGCACTTAGCGGCGTTGATACCACCCTGAGCAGCGATAGAGTGAGCACGACGGGGAGAGTCCTGAATACACAGGTTGATCACATTGAAGCCCATCTCGCCGAGTGAAGCAGCTGCAGAAGCACCAGCCAGACCGGTACCAACTACGATAACATCGAGCTTCAGCTTGTTCTTGGGGTTAACCAAGCGCTGGTGAGCCTTATATTCCTTCCATTTCTCAGGCACTGGACCTGCGGGAATCTTAGAATCAATTACTTTTGCCATAATTCTTTCAGATTTAAAAGTTAACAATTAGCAGGCAGCGCAGCAAGCACCATTACACAATGAAGGAGCGCAACCGAACCAGAAAGCCAGTACCACTACGAGGAAGCCCAGCATCAGCAGGGTAACATAGATGCCACCAATAACCTTCCAACGGCAGAGCCAAGTCTTACCACTCCAACCGAGGGTCTGCATAGCTGACCAGAAGCCGTGAGTCAGGTGGAACCAGATGGCCACGAGCCAGATGATGTAAAGTACGCTAAACACAGGATTAGAGAAAGTCTCCTTAATCCAACCGAAACCATCAGCAGGACTCAAGGTGGTCTCCATACCTACAAGTTCGGCAAACATCATGTTGTACCAGAAGTTGAACAAGTGGAGCAACAGGCCCAGGCAGATAATAATACCCAGGACGAGCATGTTCTTAGATGCCCACTCAACCTTACCAGCATTTACCGTAGTAGCCACATCGTAACGATTATTGCCACGAGCGGTACGGTTCTGCGCTGTCAGGATGAACGCATAAACAATGTGAATCACAGCCAGGGCTGCCAGACCGAGTGTTGCCACAACGGCATACCAGTTGGCACCCAGCAATTCGCAAATCATGTTGTAAGCCTCACCCGAGAAGAGCGCTGCGATGTTCATGCAACAGTGGAATGTCAGGAACAAAATCAGCGCAATACCCGTTACGGACATTACAACTTTTCGACCGATTGATGAATTAAATAACCACATAAATTGAATTTGAATTATTAATAATTTGAACTATAAATACTTGTTATTAGGTATCGCGCACACGTTTTAGGCTACAAAATTAATAAAAATTTGTGAATCCCGCAAACGTTTTCGAAAAAAAATGAGTAATTTATACAAAATCCATTTGATTGTTTGGTATTTTATTCGGTTTGCACTATCTTTGAACGGTGTTCGAAAGTTCTCTAACCTAAAGGTGTAGAGTGTGGCGTTGCAATCTTCCGCTCGAAAAAACTCAAATAAATTTGGCTTTTTACTCGCTTATTCGTATCTTTGCAGCATGATTCTAAAATATGATGTAATTGTGATTGGTGGCGGACATGCCGGTTGTGAGGCAGCAACGGCCTCTGCCAACATGGGTGCCAAGACGTTGCTGGTCACGATGGATATGAACAAGATTGCACAGATGTCGTGTAATCCTGCTGTTGGAGGTATCGCGAAAGGTCAGATCGTTCGCGAAATTGATGCTTTGGGTGGTCAGATGGGGTTGGTGACAGATGCCACGGCCATCCAGTTTCGTATGCTGAACCGTTCGAAAGGGCCTGCTGTCTGGAGTCCTCGTGCCCAGTGCGACAGGGGAAAGTTCATCTGGAAGTGGCGCTCCGTTTTGGATGCTACGCCCAATCTCGACATCTGGCAAGACCAAGCCGATGAACTGCTGGTTGAGGAGGTTGAGGAGGTTGCTGTGACACAGCATTGCGCGCCACACTCCGACCTTCAGGTAGGAGAACACACTAAACAAGTCGTCGGTGTCAAGACGATCTGGGGTGCTGAAATCAGAGCGAAGGCTGTCATCATTACCTGCGGTACTTTCCTGAATGGCCTGATGCACATCGGACGCAAGATGGTCCCAGGCGGACGCATTGCAGAACCTGCTGTACCCCACTTTACTGAAAGCATCACGCGTCACGGCATCCGTTCAGCCCGTATGAAAACAGGTACGCCTGTTCGTATCGACAAGCGTTCCATACACTTCGAAGATATGGAGCGGCAGGATGGCGAAAATGGCTATTATAAGTTTTCGTATATGGGTGGAGCAAACAGTCAGAGCGACAATCCATCACAACGTCCTTTGAAGCAATTGCCCTGTTGGGTGTGTTATACCAATCCTGAAGTACACCAGACGTTGCTTGGTGGATTGGACGATTCCCCACTCTACAACGGACAGATTCAATCGATAGGTCCACGCTATTGTCCTTCGATAGAAACCAAACTCGTCACCTTCCCTGAACGTCCTCAGCACTTGTTGTTTTTGGAACCGGAAGGCGAAGACACCAACGAGATGTATCTCAACGGCTTTTCATCAAGTCTACCTATGGACGTACAGATAGAAGCGCTGAAGAAAATCCCTGCCCTAAGAGACTTAAAGGTCTATCGTCCTGGCTATGCCATAGAGTACGATTTCTTTGACCCAACACAATTAAAGCATTCGTTGGAATCGAAGGTCATTAGCGGATTGTTTATGGCAGGACAGGTGAATGGCACTACGGGTTATGAAGAGGCTGGCGGACAAGGCACGCTGGCAGGTATCAATGCGGCACTGATGGCTGGTTCAGAAGGCGGTTGTGATACAACCGCACACTCAACGTTTGAACTGAAAAGAGACGAGGCCTATATTGGCGTGCTGATAGATGATCTCGTGACAAAAGGTGTGGATGAACCTTATCGGATGTTTACTTCAAGGGCGGAATATAGAATACTGTTGAGACAGGATGATGCTGATGCGCGTCTGACGGAGAAAGCCTACGAACTGGGCATTGCCAAACGCGACCGTTACGACTGGTGGGTAGAAAAGAAAGAAGCCATCGAAAGAATCGAGGAATTCTGTCGCACTTATGCCATCAAACCAAAACTGGTCAATGGTGCTTTGGAAGCCGCTGGCTCTACCCCACTCGTCTATGGCTGTAAGTTGGAAGACTTGGTGGCGCGTCCGGAACTGAACTTTGAAAAGCTACAAGAAATCGTGCCAGCATTCCGTGAGGTTATCGAACAGCTACCCAACAGAAAAGAAGAAATAGCCGAAGCTGCCGAGATACATATCAAATATAAAGGTTACATCGAACGCGAACGAATGGTAGCAGAAAAGATGCACCGTTTGGAGAATATTAAAATAAAAGGTAAGTTCGACTATCCTAATTTGACAGCCATCTCTACGGAGGCTCGACAGAAATTAGAAAAGATTCAGCCCGAAACTTTGGCGCAAGCAAGCAGAATTCCTGGTGTAAGTCCGAGCGATATTAATGCTATGCTGGTGCTATTGGGAAGATAATGGTTGCTATGGCATAGCATTGCGCGCCACACTCCGACCTTTAGGTGGGAGAACATACGGAACGGATGTTCCACGTGAAACAATTGAAAGAATAGCAATAATATAATAACGTTAAAACCAAAGATTATGAACAAGCAATTATTGATTGACAACCTACGTTGTGTACCTGACTTCCCGAGGAAGGGAATCAATTTTCGAGACGTAACCACGCTCTACAAAGACGCAGAGTGTATGAAAGAAATGCTCGACGAGATGGAGAGACTTTACAAAGACAAAGGAATCACCAAGATTGTTGGTGTAGAAAGTCGTGGTTTTGTGATGGCCTCAGCATTGGCTGGTAGATTAGGATGTGGTGTTGTTTTGGCTCGCAAACCAGGAAAGCTACCAGCTACCGTCATTAAAGAATCGTTCTCAAAAGAATACGGTGTCGACACCGTTGAGATGCACTTAGATTCTATTGACGAAGATGATGTGATACTCATTCATGACGACTTGCTCGCAACTGGCGGTACTGCAAAAGCAGCATATAAACTTGTAGAGCATTTCCACCCTAAGAAGATTTATATGAACTTTATCATTGAGATTACTGACGAAGGCCTTCATGGACGAGACCTGTTTGACGGAATCGAACTGACAACATTACTTACCGTATGATGTTCCACGTGAAACATTAGCATATGACAAAGGAAGAAAACGAGGCACGTTTAGAGAAATTAAAGGCAACCGTCAGGGTCATGCCAGAGAAGCCTGGTAGCTATCAGTACTACGATGCTGAAGGCACTATAATCTATGTAGGCAAGGCCAAGAACCTGAAGGCCCGTGTCTCGTCCTACTTCCATACGGAGGTTGACCGTTTCAAGACGAAGGTGTTGGTATCGAAAATCCACGATATCAGCTATACCGTTGTCAATACCGAAGAGGATGCCTTACTGCTGGAAAATGCACTCATTAAGAAGTATAATCCACGCTATAATGTGTTGCTGAAAGACGGCAAGACCTACCCCAGTATTTGCATCACCAAAGAGTATCTGCCAAGGATTTTTTCTACCAGAACCATCAATAAAAAATGGGGAACCTATTATGGTCCTTATTCGCATGTTGGATCCATGCACGCAGTGCTCGATCTCATCAAGAAACTCTACCATCCTCGCACCTGTAAACAGCCACTTTTAGAGGAAGGAGTAGAAGGCGGAAAGTATCAAGTTTGTCTGGAATATCATATCAAGAATTGTGCTGGTCCTTGCATAAAAAAGCAATCGTGGGAGGACTACCAGAAGAACATTAATCAGGCACGTGAGATACTGAAAGGAAACACCCGACAGCTGCTTCGAGACATGCGAGAGGAGATGATGAAACTGGCAGAAGAGTTACGTTTCGAGGAGGCAGAAGAGGTTAAACGAAGGTATATCTTATTAGAGCAATTTGTGGCTAAAAGCGAGGTGGTCAGTCAGACGATTAACAACGTAGATGTGCTGTCGATAACGAACGATGAAAAAGTAGCATTCATCAACTATATTCACGTCTCGAATGGACAGATTAACCAGAGTTTTACCTTCGAATATAAGAAGAAGCTCGAAGAGACTGACGAGGAATTATTGCAGTTGGCTATCGTCGAGATGCGCGAGCGATTTAAGAGCAGTGCCAAGGAAATCATCCTGCCACAAGAGGTCAATATCGACCTTGAAGGAGTAACGATTACGGTACCCCAGCGAGGCGATAAAAAGACACTATTAGACCTCTCGCTGATGAATGGAAAGCAGTATAAATTCGACCGTCTGAAGCAGGCAGAAAAGCTGAATCCTGAGCAAAAACAGGTGCGATTGATGAAGGAATTGCAAGACCTTTTGCACCTACCGAAGATGCCGTATCAGATAGAGTGTTTTGACAACTCGAACATCTCTGGATCAGACGCTGTAGCTGCCTGTGTCGTATTCAAAAAGATGAAGCCCTCGAAGCAAGATTATCGCAAATACAACATCAAAACGGTGGTTGGGCCAGACGATTATGCGTCGATGAAAGAGGTTGTTTTGAGGCGTTACCAACGCCTCATAAATGAAGAAGAACCCCTACCCGATCTCATCGTTGCCGATGGTGGAAAAGGACAGATGGAGGTTATTCGTCAGGCCGTTCAGGATGAGTTGGCATTGGATATTCCCATTGCCGGACTCGCTAAGAATGACAAGCATAGAACGAATGAACTGCTTTATGGTTTTCCGCCGAGAGTGGTTGGCATGAAGGATACGTCAGAGTTGTTCAGGGTGCTCACACAATTGCAGGACGAGGTACATCGCTTTGCCATAGTATTCCATCGAAACAAGCGTTCTAAGCGCGCCTTACACTCTGAGCTGGATGACATCAAGGGCATCGGTCCCAAAACGCGTGACGAGCTTCTAAATGCCCTTAAATCGGTCAAGCAAATCAAAGAGGCAACACAAGAAAAAATAGCAGAAATCATAGGGCACGCAAAAGCCCAAATTATCTTTGAATATTTTCATCCTAAGGAGTAGGCACCAAAGGAAACAATCAAACAGTCCTTGGGAAGTAAGCACGTGACCCTTGGGAAGTAAGCACGTAGTCCTTGGGAAGTAAACGGACAATCCAAAGGAACTAAACCGCCTGCTTACCGGTAGTAAGCTATTTATTCCCAAGGAGGGAATTTTATTTCCCTACGCAGGGCGCAAAATTTCCTTAGGCAGGGAATAATTTTTCTCCGGGCAGTCCGTAAAATGGTGGGCTTGTTGCAATGTTGCGTTGCAATGTTGCAATAAGCACCCTCCACCATCGAACACAGAGAGAGTATTGGATAATCTTGCGAGATTATGATAAATAGAAATTAATATTTATACTATTCAAATTCGATAATAATACATTCCTAAAACTATTATACTCCTTATTGCAACATTGCAACGCAACAAACGATAAAAAAGACAAAACGAGTTCAGTCCAAGAAAATTTGGTTTTCTCAAAATAATGTTGTATCTTTGCCGAAAATTCAGAGAATAATGAGAGCTGTCATACAACGAGTTACCCACGCCAGCGTCACCATCGAAGGCTGCGTCAAGAGCCAGATAGGACAAGGATTCCTGGTGCTGTTAGGCGTGTGCGATGAAGACACGATGGAAGACGTAGAATGGCTTGTCAAAAAGATAGCCAATCTACGCGTATTTGGCGACGAGAACGACGTGATGAACCGCAGCATTCTGGATGTAGATGGGGAGGCACTTGTAGTAAGCCAGTTCACGCTATTTGCAAGCTATAAAAAGGGCAATAGGCCCAGCTGGTTCAGGGCAGGCAGTCACGAGCACTCTATCCCACTCTACGAGGCCTTCTGCGCCCAACTTTCCGAGGCCATAGAGAAACCTGTAGGCACAGGAGAATTCGGCGCTGATATGAAGGTGGAATTGCTGAATGACGGGCCAGTCACCATTTGCATGGATACTAAAAACAAAGAATAAATATGAGCTTCAAGGAATACTTCAAAAATCCATATTTCAAATGGGGATTCATAGCCCTTATATTGTTTGCATTCAACATGCTACCAATTCCTATTAAGAGGCGGATTATCATGGTGTTTCTGATTCTTTCGCCAATAACACCTATCTGGGGATTATTGAAATGGAAAAAGAACAGCAGACTGTTGAATTACGAATGGATAGCTGCATTGGTTATTATCATCATTACCTGGATCATACTTTTATTTTTTATAGGTCCCGAACTATTTATTTAACTTAGAATGAAAAAATATCTACGAGAAATTGAAATATCAGCATTGATACTGATTATTATCGGTATCGTTTGTTCATGGATATGGGGCGCTAATTTCGGCATGTGGCCCTGTTGTGTGGGTCTGCTGTTGTGGCTCGTTTCCTTCCTCTACAAAGCTTTCCATTGGAACGAATATGCACGGGAGAATAGGCAAAACATCATCATCGTGTTGATTGCCATCGTTTTTCTTTTCTTACAAATGATTATAAGACAATGACGATACAGGAAGCACAACAGGCTGTAGATCAGTGGATTAAGACGTACGGAGTGCGCTATTTCTCTGAGTTGACCAATATGGCCGTTCTGACAGAGGAAGTTGGCGAACTGGCACGAGTGATAGCTCGTAGATATGGTGACCAGTCGTGGAAAGCCTCCGACCCACGTAAGGCAGACAATGGTCAGGCTGCACTTGGCGAGGAGATGGCCGATGTGCTTTGGGTGCTACTCTGTCTGGCTAATCAGACGGGTGTTGACCTGACGGAAGAACTGCAAAAATCGATAGAAAAGAAGACAAAACGCGATAAAGAACGACATAAAAATAACGAAAAATTGAAATGAACTATGAGCGAACATTGTAATTGTGGTCACGAGCATCATCATCATCACCATGATGAGCGTCCAGAGGACATGTATCAGCAAGCTATGAACCTCTACAACTACAACATCAGTGATGAAGAGGTTAAGGTTGCAGTCAAAAAGATTATAGCAGAAAAAGTGTCAGAAAACGATACTCCTGAGATTAAGAAATTCCTCTTGGGAAGCGTTGAGTTGACCACGCTGAAAACAACTGATTCTGAGGAAAGCGTAATGGCATTTACTGAGCGCGTCAACAAATTTGATGAGACCTATCCAGACCTGCCTCATGTTGCCACTATTTGTGTCTATCCTTGCTTCGCCAAGACTGTAAGCGAGACGTTAGAGATTGATGGCGTAGAAATAGCTTGCGTCAGTGGATCATTCCCTTCTTCTCAGGCGCTGATTGAAGTGAAGATTGCTGAAACAGCACTGGCCGTAAAGGATGGCGCTACAGAGATTGACATCGTCATGTCTGTAGGCAAATTCCTCAGTGGCGACTACGAGACTGTTGCCGATGAAATCAGCGAATTAAAAGCCGTTTGTGGCAAAAAGAAGATGAAAGTCATTCTGGAAACAGGTTGCCTGAAGACAGCCTCAAACATCAAGAAAGCATCCATCCTTGCCATGTATGCAGGAGCAGATTACATCAAGACTTCAACCGGCAAATTGGAGCCCGCTGCAACACCAGAAGCAGCTTATGTCATGTGTCAGGCCATCAAGGAATACTACGAGAAGACAGGCATTCAGATTGGTTTCAAGCCAGCAGGTGGACTGAACACCGTAACAGACGCGCTGATTATGTACACCATCGTAAAGGAAGTTTTAGGCGAACGCTGGCTCTCAAATCAGTGGTTCCGTTTGGGTACTTCTCGTTTGGCAAATCTGCTGTTAAGCGAAGTTTTAGGCGAAGAAACAAAATTCTTCTAAACAAAAAAGGCGACCTCAACGGGTCGCTTTCTTGATTTAATAATTTCGTTCAACTACGTAATCCACATAGGCCGTCAAGGATTCCTTGATGGCCTTTTCTTTGACGTTTTCTTCGATATACTGCATACAAATCTTACTGAAATCAGCCATCTTCTGTTCAGCATAGTCAATACCGCCTTGTTGCTTGGTAAACTCAACCAACACAGCGATTTCATCAGGATTGATAGTACCTGCTTTCACCTTCCTGGCCAATGTGTGCATTGCCTCGAAGCCAGTATTGTTTAATGCATAAATAACCGGCAACGTCAATTTACCCTCAGTCATATCATTACCAGTAGGTTTGCCTATCTCCTTGGAATCGAAATAGTCGAAGATATCATCGCGAATCTGGAACATAATACCCAAGTACTGACCAAATTGCTTGGCTTTCAGCATTTCTTCTTTCGTAGCACCACTAGACATAGCACCTATAGCCGCACAAGCCTCAAAAAGAGCCGCCGTCTTCTGCTTGATAACGTCATAGTAAACATCTTCAGAGATTGCCTGATTCTGGATGTTTGAAAGCTGGAGAATCTCACCAGCAGCCAACGTACGACCCAGCTCAGCCAGATACTCAATGATGCGCTGATGACCAGTGTACGACACATGAAGCAAAGCCGTAGACAGGATATAATCGCCCACCAACACTGCCACCTTATTATTATAAGAAGCATTGACAGAAGCCTGTCCTCTGCGCTCGTCACTC
>Ga0310786_10004218_pt1 | contig 20136 bp, 15 predicted proteins | sample AusTroGonzalo_MG_FD_203881 | JGI IMG/M metagenome (GOLD analysis project Ga0310786, IMG submission 203881) | Bovine rumen microbial communities from tropical cattle in Woodstock, Queensland, Australia - Gonzalo_03 (v2) (version 2) | ecosystem: Host-associated > Mammals > Digestive system >... | reverse complement strand
GGTCAATTTATCAGATGCGTCGTTTATTCGTGACTTTGGGGGGAATATAATACGGCCAGGATGAGGGGAAACCGGAATCCTGATCTGCAGACCATACGGGAACAAAGGAGGGATGAAAATCGTTTGAAAGAGTAGAGTTCAATTGTCCCGCCCGAGGCGGCGCGGTTGACAGGTGTACGAAAAAAGGGGATAATATTTTTCGTATACGATGAAGGAGGATGTGCTAATGAAGCGCATTTTATGCATTATACTTGCCCTGGGAATTCTGGCCGGAACGATGTCATTCGCCGTCGCTGAAGAAGAGGACGAATTTCAGTTTTCAGAAGAAGAACTGCGTGAAATGCAGGAAGAGGAAAACCAGGCTGAAAACTACGTTGAAGCTGAAGTACAGGGTGAGGTTTACCATGAGAAGACCCGGGAAGATTTCGACATGAATTCTCCCGCACTGTATAAGGCGAAAATGCGCTCGGATTACAGCGGAACGATCTACTCTGAGAAGTGGAAAAGCAAGGATGACATCACTTCCAAGATGAAGCTGGCGGACGCCAGAGGTAAAAAGGTTGACATTCTTTACGTCGGCCTGATCTGGTTCATCGTGCGGAAGGACAATGTGATCGGCTACGTGAGACGGCAGCAGATTGCCAAGAGTGATATTGAATCTGTTGATCCTGAGAATATCGCTCCGTTCAATGTACAGAAGCATGCCTATATTGCCAGGACGGCTACCACCTGCCATGTACGGAAGAGCATGACACCTTCCAAGGGCGAGGGAGATGACGGAAACAACTGGGTCATCCTGAAGCCGGGCACAGAGCTGAGCATCTGGCAGTTCTACAATGGCTGGGCCATGGTGAATTACTGGCGGGAATACGGCTACATCGATCCCAACGAACTGACGGACCTGATCCCCGTTTCTCCTACGGATGAGGAACTGTTCCCGGACAGCCCGATTGCCGCTTATACCAGCTATTATAAAATGAATCAGGATGCGACCAACAAGAGCCGGATTCACAATATCAAAACCGGCTGCGAATACATTTCCCAGGTGCTGCAGCCCGGTGAGCGCCTGGACGCGAACAAGACCATGGGACCCTATCGTCCCGGCAAGGGTTACCAGCCGGCGCCTGTAATGACCAACGGAACGACAAAGCTGGGTTATGGCGGCGGTACCTGCCAGGTTTCCAGTACGCTGTACAACGCGCTGATTCAGCTGCCGGACATTGAGATCAATCACCGCCGTCCTCACGGCGGAAACGGCGCTTCCTATCTGCCGATTCACTGCGACGCGGCAGTAGGCAATCCGGAACTGAACCTGATTTTCACCAACCGGTATGATTTCCCGATTAAGATTTTGGGTACGTCCTACGATGACGGCGCCCTGCTGATGCGGATTTACCGGTATCACGGAGAAGAAACCACGGAAGCAAATTAAATATTTTTATAGAAACAAGGGGGAGAAAACATGAATAACATTCTATCCTTAGTTCTGGTTATCGTGATGGCATTCAGCTCCATCGGCGGAGCGACCGCAGTGCTGAATGAGCCTGTGTCCTTCGACGCGAAGATCAATGTGGACGCAGACGGGATTCTGGCCCTTGCCGGAACCGAAGTGACAGAAGAAACAAAGCAGACCCTTACCATTGTCAAGGATATTTTAGGCGCCCTGACCCTGAAGGGCGTCGCTGCCAAGGACAATGCCGAACTGGATCTGCTGGCCGGCGATGACGTAATGCTCTCTATCGGTGTAAAGAACGCCGAAGACGGCGGAATGCTCGCGGCTTCATCCCTGCTGGGCAGCCAGGTGATCTCTGTATCCGCTGAGACCGTGCAGGCGATCCAGCAGCAGGCGCAGGCATCCATGACCGAGGCTTCCGCCGGACTGGGCAGCCTCGAGAACCTGGACAAGGAACAGGCTGCCAAGGACTTTGCTGAAATCGTTGAGAAGGCGATGAAGGCGTTTGAGGAAAAGAAGGGTGAAACCGAGACCGGTGATTTTACCGTGGATGATATGAAGTTTACGGCAAAGACGCCTGTCAACATGACTTATACAGAGTTCATGGAACTGGTGCTGAACAGCACGAAAGAACTGCTGGCCAAGGAATCCCTCCAGCCGATCGTACAGGCCGCAAACAAGGACAAGGACCTGATCGCTGAAATCGACAAAGAGATTGAGAAGCTGAACAGCATGTCCGAAGAAGAAAAGCCGGAAGCGCAGTTCGCCCTCTACTCCAATGAAAACGAAGGCGGCTACTTTGTCTGCGATATGACCAAGGCTGCCAAGGAAGAAAACGACAAGGCGGAAACCATGCACGTCGGTATCGGCGGAGGCGAGGAACTGGTCAGGATCCGCTTCAGCTTTGAGCAGAACAAGGAAACCATGAGTATTGCCGCAGATGTCACGAAAGACAACACGGCAGACCTGAAGGCTCATGTGAACGCAAAGGACGGATCCGTTGCGGACATCAGCGTGACCTGCAATGCGGCCGGAAACCTGGACATGGCCTTTGATATCAACTCCAAGGACGCTGTCGCGAAGATCCTTGTGAAGACAGAAGCCGTGGAAGGCGAACGGACAAAGTATACCCTGGATGTGTTTATGAACAACGCTGAACAGCCCCTTGTGAACATCACAGGCACCGCCGGCAAGGGCGGAGAAGCTGTTTCCGTATACGAGGGAGAAAACATCACCGTTCTGCCGTTTGAAGAGCTGATGAATGATACGGACGGCACCGCGAGCGGAAAGCTTCAGATGACATTGATGGCCGGCGTGCTGAAGTCGATCACCGTACTGACCAAGAACCTGCCTGAAGACACCGCGACCTGGCTGAACAAGCAGGTGATGCAGCAGATGATGCCCCAATCCATCAAAAAGACTGTACCCCAGGGCGAAACAGTGACTGCTGAATAAACCCATACAAAAAAACACCAGGAGGAGAGACAAGCACTCTCCTCCTTCTCTGTTCACAGAAAAGTGAATGGAGAAACTATGAGACAGGAAAAAATCGCAGGAAAAGAGAAATATATATAAATGTATGCTGCTGACCGACATATTGCCGGGAAAGAATCAACAGCAGAGACGGAGAGTAACAAAATGGATAAAATTGCAAGCTTCCAGGTGAATCATCTGAACCTACTGCCGGGTCTTTATCTGTCCCGGACAGACGGACGGGGACAATGTACAGCTTCCACATTTGACCTGCGGGTTACCGCACCGAACCATGAACCGGTGATGGATACCCCGGCCATTCATACGATAGAGCATCTCGGGGCTACATTCCTCCGCAACAGCAGCAGGAAGGATGAAGTGATTTACTTCGGGCCTATGGGATGCAGAACCGGTTTTTACCTGGTGGTATTCGGGGAGCAAAGCGCGGAGGACGTTTATCCGCTGGTTCTGGAAATGTGCGACTTTATCCTCGGGTTTGAAGGAGAGATTCCCGGAGCAAAGCCGGAAGAATGCGGGAACTGGTCAGAGCAGAACCTGAACATGGCGAAATACTATATCAGGAGATACCGTGAGGATCTGATGACCCACAGGCGGCTGTCCTATCCCGGATAAAACAGGAACGCAGAAGCAGAGAGACAAAAGGGCGGAAGGGGAGTACAGACACAGATGAACGTGTACGGGAAAAGGATCAGGAGGATCCTGGCAATGCTGCTGTGCATTGTGTTTGTTTTTTGCCGTTCGCTCGCCGAAGAGGGAACGGCAACGCCGACAGACCTGGCAGGAGAACCGTTTGAACGGACAGAGACTGTGGAAGGCGTGAAAATCACCGTCACAGTAAAGGACGGCGCTGAAGCGCCGGACGATGAACCCGTCATTGCAAAAGTGAATAACGCGGAATTCGCGCTGGCTGCAGAGGCGGTACTGGGCCTTGAACAGAATGAGAATACTGTTATCCGCCATATGATCTGCAGTATTACCCTCCGTGAAATGGGCGGAAGCGGCAAAATCAAACTGGAAAAACTGGGACTGACCGGTCTGCAGGAGCAATATCCTGACGGAACGGTCAACGTTTATGTGCTGCAGTATAACGGATCGGCACAGAACCTGCGGGAAAAGGCGCGGGTGATCCCCGCCATCATCAAAACCGAACAGAACACAGTCACTTTTACCCTGGCAGAGCCCGGCCTGTATGACGTTGTTACAGCGGTACGGATGCCTGAGAAAACAGCAACGGCAGAAGAAACAAGTGAAGAAGCAACCGAAGAAATTCCTGCCGGAGAACCGGAAGAAGCAGACGGACAGCAGACCGGGACAGATGAGGCTGATATGAAAGCGGAACCGGAGAAGCCGGCAGAGGAAAATCCTGCGCAGGAAACGCCTGCGGAGCAACCGGAGCAGGATGAACCTGCCGTGGATGAACCGACCCGGGAGGACAAACTTCCCGAAACTGAAGAACGTGAACCTGCGGCTGAACTGACCGTGGATGCACAGGCAGAACCGGAGTCTGTAAATGCAGAAAAATCCCAGGAAGCCGCAACTGAAATGAAAGAAATGCTTTCGGGTGCAGGCACGGAGGAAAAGGAGATCCTGTCGCAGGCAGCGGCAGAGGAAACGGATAAGGTGAAAGCCTTTGTGATCCGCTGCTATTGGCTGATCCTGGGACGGGAGCAGGATCAGGCGGGACTGGAAGACTGGACAAACAAACTGAAAAGCAAGAACGCAACCGCCGCCGAAATTATCCGGGGCTTCCTCGGCAGCCAGGAGTTCATCCGGAAACATAAATCCTCCGAAGAATTGATAGAAATCCTATACAGAACGATGCTGAACCGTCCTTCAGACGAGTCAGGACGAAACAGCTGGAGCAAGCTGATTGCCAGCGGAGCATCCATGAACAGGCTGATCAACGGATTCAGCCAGTCCGTGGAATTCACGAAAATCTGTGAGAGCTACGGCATCGAAGGCGGCTCGCTTCCGGATAGAGCGGCGGCCGCGCCTGTCGCGTACAGCGAGAGACTGATCGCGTTTGCAACGAGATGCTACAGGGAGGCGCTGAAACGGGAACCGGACGAAAAGGGCCTGGAATTCTGGTGCAATCAGCTGACCCAGAAGGCCAAGACGTTCTCGGGGGTAGCTGCCGGTTTCGTATTCTCTGAGGAGATGAAAAAGAAACAGCTGAATGACGAGGCGTTCGTCAAAATGCTGTACCGGCTGTACCTGAACCGGGAAGCGGAAGAAGCAGGGCTGAACTACTGGAAGAACCAGCTGAAGGGCGAAATGACACGGGAAGAGGTGAACGAAGGATTTGCCAATTCCCGGGAGTTCGCGGGTATTGTTGCGGGTTATGATTCAGAGGCCGGCGCAGAACCTGAATACAGCTATATCCTTGTACCGGAGGATACAGGCATCGTTGTCAACAATGGTGCAAAGGTGCAGATCCAGGTCAGTCCGCAGCTGGTGAAGACGGGAACCGCACTGAAATGGCTGAGCAGTGATACGAAGATCTTCACGGTCAGCCAGGATGGTGAACTGACGGGCTGCTATCCCGGGAAAGCCAGGCTGAAGGTGTATCTGCCGGATGGAAAGCTCCTTGAGGAAACGGACGTTACAGTCAAAGCAAATTACCGCGCGGTCCTGTTTTCTGAATCCACCTTTGCCGGCGGCGTGATCCGCCGGAACCGCGGAGACGTTCGGCTGATGAAGAACATGCTTTCATCTGTGACCGGGCCGGACGGCGAAAATTACAAGCTGTATTCCTTTGATGATCTGACGGCCCGTGAGGTATACGAAAAAATCAACCAGCTCCTGGTTGCACCCTCCCGGGACGGGGACGTATCCATGTTCTTCTTTGCCTCCCACGGGGATTACAAGTCCACATCCCGGCAGCTGGCAGGGCGGCTCTGGTGCAAAAACAAGCAAACCTGGCTGGAACTGCCGGAGCTGGCGAAAACACTTGCTGCTGCCAAGGGAAAGGTCATCGTGATTCTTGAATCCTGCGGCCCCGGCGCGGCAACCAAGGAATGGGACGATGCAAAGCTGAGCACAGCGTCCTCTGAAGGAGAAACGTCTGTGGATGAAGAGGACGACGCGCCGGATCTGTCTGAAATGTTTATCAGCGCTTTTGCTGCCGCGGATCCGGGACTGACAGTCTATGAGACAGACGAGTATACGCTGAGCGGAGCAGGCGAAAACGACGGAGCCGGGCAGTACCCCCATGGAAATCAGTTCCTGACGGAAAAGTTTGCCGTGCTGACGGCTTCCGCGTACCTGCAGACATCCTACATGATGGGAGAGCATACCTATAACGTATTCCCGTACTGGCTGACGAAGGGTGTGGGAACAGCCGGTGCAATGCCCGCGGACATCGAGCATGGCAACGGAGACGGAAAGCTGACGCTGAATGAACTGTATCAGTATGTATATACGCATACCATCCACAGGCAGACCCCGCAGGTATATCCGAAAAACAGCGATTACGTATTATTCCTGAGAAAGTGAGAAAAGGCGGAGGCATCTGAATCCGCAGGAGTATGAAATGAAAAATGTGACCCAGCTGCCGGAGATCGGGAACCTTCCCGATCTTCTGCGCTTTGAAAACGGAGATGCCGTACAGACGCCTGAGGAATGGAACCGCAGGAGAGCGGAGGTGCTCAGCCTGTACTCGGAGTATGTGTACGGATATATGCCGGATAAAGCAAAGGAAACTTTGGAATGGCAGCTGCGAGAAGATGTGGAAACAGGCGGAAAGCTGCTGACAATCACGATTACCGCAGAGGGACGCAGCGCTGCCTTCTCCGTGCTGGCAGGAATCCCGGAAGGCACAGCGCCGGAGGACGGTTTTCCTTTCTATGTTGAGTACTGGCCGTGGCATTATCAGAACTGGTTCACGAAGGAATGGGTGACCGGCTTTTCGGACAACTGCCGGTATGCCATGGAAAGAGGATATGCCTGCTTTCAGTACGACTGTTCCCAGGTGTCCGCAGACAACGAGACGCGGACCGGTGCGTTCTTCACCCTGTACCCTTACGCGGAGACGGATCCCAAGGAACAGCGGGGCGTACTGCTGGCATGGGCGTGGGGTGTGAGCAAGATTATTGACGCCCTGGAAGCCGGAGCAGGACGGGAGCTGGGAATCAACCCGAGACTTTCACTGGTGGGCGGCGTATCCCGGTACGGGAAAAGCGCGGCGGTGGCCGGTGCCTGGGATGAGCGGATCCGCGTGACGATTCCATCCTGTTCAGGCGCGGGAGGCGTTGCGGTGTTTCGGACAGACAACCATGGGAAAACCTATGATCTCACAAGTCTGGGCGGATCGGCACAATGGGAAAACGAATCAGTAAATGAACCGTTTTCCAACCTGCAGGGCGGAGAAGGATACTGGTTCTGCGGCAACTTCACCAGGCTTCTGTCAGCCCGGACACTTCCGGTGGATCAGCATATGCTGTGCGCACTGGCGGCAGGGAAGAACCGCCACATGATCATTGTGACCGGCATTGTTTCAGAAGGATGGAACAATACGGAAGGACAGTGCCTGGCCTATGCCGCGTCCCAGCCGGTGTGGGATCTGCTGGGCTGCGGTGAACAGAACAATATGATCATTCACCTGGACGGACACGCCATCCTGCATTCCGACATGCAGGCGATCCTGGACTACTGCGACACCTGCCTGAAGGGGATCAGGACAGACAGTTTCAGGACTCTCGCGGATGGCATGCGGGGAAACCTGTTCCTGCAGTATAATCGGGACAGGCTGGATCCGTTCTTTGACCCGTATCTCAGATAAATATCCAGGGAAAAAACACAGAACAGGAGAAACTTATGAGCAGAAAGATGGCAGTTTATGAGCCGTTTCTGAAACCGGAACACAAGGAAACAATCCGCACGGCAGCGGTACAGCACGGTTTTGAGGTCAGGCTTGTGGATATACCGGAGAAGGACAGGGATTATCTGATGGAGTGCGAAGTGATCTTCGGCCAGCTGCCGGAGATCGCGCGCGAGTCTTCCACCCTGAAATGGATCTGCACACCGTTTGCGGGAGTGGACCAGTTCCTGAAACCGGATTCCTTTGCCAATTCGGAAGCGATGCTGTCCAATTCCTCCGGTGCATACGGCGTGACGATCTCTGAACACATCATTATGATGTTGCTGGATATTCTGCGCAGGCAGCCGGAATACAGGCAGATTGTGGCCAGGCATGAATGGAGACGGGACCTGCTGGTCCGGTCTATCAAGGACGCCCGCATTACCCTGCTCGGCACGGGGGATATCGGACTGGAAACAGCCAGGAGACTGAAAGCGTTTCTGCCGGCCAGCGTGACCGGTGTAAACAGGAACGGCAGAAATCCCGACAACTGTTTCGACAGGATCCTGACGCAGGATCAGTGGGAAGAAGTGCTGCCGGAAACGGACGTGCTGATTATCTCCCTGCCCGGAACAAAGGAAGCATTCCACATGGTGGGCGAAAAGCAGCTCGCACAGCTGCCGGACGGCGCAGTGATTATCAATGTGGGACGTGGATCCGTGATCGATCAGGAGGCGCTGATCAGGGAACTGAAGAACGGCCGCCTGCATGCCGGGCTGGACGTGTTTGAAAAGGAACCGCTGGCTGGGGACGATCCGGTATGGGACCTGCCGAACCTGCTCATTACGCCCCATACGGCAGGCAATATGACGCTGGAGCACACCGTGAACAGAATTGTTGAGATGTTTGTGGAGGATCTGGACCGATACTGCGCAGGGGGAACTCCTGTACGCCTGGTGGACAGAAACAGAGGGTACTGAGGAACCGGAGGATAAACAGAACGTGAATGACCGATATGTGATTATGCGGGATGGACAGGATACCGGCACAGGCCAGGAACTTTATCTTGACCAGATCCTGTGGGAACCGGACTGCGGCGTCCGGGCAGGCGGAAGCATCCGCCATGACGAAGAGAGCCTCCTGGTGCATCTGTGGGCAAAGGAAAAGGACATCCGCGCGGAATACACCGCGCCGCTTTCGCCTGTACACGAGGACAGCTGCCTGGAGTTTTTCTTTATGCCGGATGGAGAAGAGCGTTACCTGAACTTTGAAATCAATCCCAACGGATGCCTTCACATCGGCTTCGGCAGGGACAGGAATGACAGGGAACGGATTGTGCCGGAAGATCCGGCGGAGCTTTTCAGCATTGGCACTTCACGGACCGCGGAGGGTTGGGAAACAAATTACCGGATTCCAGCCTCGTTCCTCCGGAAGTATTATCCGGGCTTTGCATTTTCCGGGATCCTGAGGGCAAACGTCTACAAGTGCGGGGACAAGACGGTTCATCCTCACTATCTGGCCTGGAAACCGGTCGGCACTTCCACGCCGGATTATCACCGGCCGGAATGTTTCGGTGAAATGATATTCGGCTGAAAGTACTGAGAAAGAAACAGACGGGTGAATATGATGCGGTATGAAAAAAAGGAAAAAGAGCAGCTGCCGGTACTGGCAATCTGCTATGATTTTGATAAAACCCTGACGCCGGACGATATGCAGGCACAGGGCTATATCCAGTCTGTGGGTTATAACGTGGACCAGTTCTGGGAAGAGACAAACATCCTGGCCCATGAACAGGAGATGGATTCCAACCAGGCCTATATGTACAAGATGGTGAAAGAGGCCGAGGGGAACCTGATCCTGAACCGTAAGGCCCTGATGGAATACGGGGCAAAGGTGAAAGTTTTTCCCGGCGTGAAGGAATGGTTTGAACGCATCCGGGAATACGGCAGGCAGCACGGCGTGCTGGTGGAGCACTATATCATTTCTTCCGGACTGAAGGAAATGATTGAAGGCACGGAAATGGCCAAGCAGGGAGCGTTTGAACGGATCTATGCCAGTTCTTTCTGCTACAATGACCGGGGCGTAGCCATCTGGCCGGCACAGGCGGTCAACTATACCAACAAGACACAGTTCCTTTTCCGCATTGAAAAAGGAACCCTGGACGTCAACGATCCGGCGGTGAATGATTATTATCCGCAGGACCGTATCAGGATTCCTTTCCGTAATATGATTTACATCGGGGACAGCGATACCGATATCCCCTGCATGAAGCTGGTGAATTCCTATGGCGGGCATGCCATCGGGGTCTATGATCCCGATACAGGCAATATGGAAAAAGTGAAGAAGATGATCCGGGAAGACAGGATCCGCTACTATTCACCGGCGGATTACACAGAGGGATCCGCATTGGATAAGCTGGTGAAGAAGATCATACTGAGAACCGCGGCCAACGAAGCGCTGGAAGCGGAACATATAACCTGTGCAGAAGAAACAGAGCTGCAGTAATCAGAAGAAACTCCAGTGGGAGAGCAGTAAACCGGGAATGACCACGATCAGGAAGAACGCCCAGCTGACCAGGGTGAAAACCTTGATGAATTTCCCGCCGTTGCCGGGGTATTCCCGGACGTAGATACGGTAGTTGATTACGGAAGCCAGGGAGCCAATGAGCGAGCAGAGACCGGCGGTATCCGCGCCGTAGATCAGCCCGGCAAAGTTTTCCGTGAAAGGATAGAGCACAATGCTGGCAGGGACATTGGAGATGATCTGGCTGACACCGATGGCCCACCAGTATTCATGTCCGGCCACTGCCTTCTTCAGAACCCCGGCAATTTCCTGATTGGCAGCGATGGAAGAAGAGAAAACAAAGAAACAAAGGAAGGTTACCAGCAGGACATAATCCACTTTCAGCAGGATCTTCCAGTCCAGGATCAGCATACCGATCAGCACCACAGCCACGGCCCAGGGCCAGAGCGTGGTCCGGGTAACGATGACTGTCAGGATCAGGACGAACAGACAGACATAGCCAATACGGCGTACTTTTCCGTCAGGGGTCCAGACCATCCGGTCCGCCGTGGCAGATATTTCTTCCTTCGGGTTTTTGCGGTAGAGCACGAAAACGAAAAGGATCAGCAGCAAGGCGGACGTTGCACACAGCGGAAGCATGTGCAACATGAAATGACCGGCGGATACACCGGCTTTTCCGTAAAGGAAAAGATTCTGCGGGCTGCCGAAGGGCATGAGGAGGGAACCGCGGATTGCCGCGATATTTTCCATGGATATAACCGGAAGGATATACTTTTCCTTTCCGCCATCCCGGAAAAGCATGATGGTCAGCGGAACAAAGATGATCAGCGATACATCATTAGTCACGAACATGGAACAAAAGAAGACCCCAAAGATCAGGAACAGGGATAGGGATGTCATCCGTTTCAAATTAGAAGCCAGGCCAACCAGGGGACGCAGAACATTCTCCTGCTTAAATCCTTCCAGTACGCAAAGCATCATCAGAAGGGTTCCAAGCGTGCGCCAGTCAATGTCTTTCAGCAACTGAGCTGAAGGCGGGGTGATAATCAGAGCAATGCCTGCGGCCAGGAGGGACAGTGTCAGCATCAATTCCTTCTTCAGGAAAGTGAATACCTTTTTCATACAGTTCAATCCTTTCGGACCCGGAATTTGAAAGGGCCTGATATGCATTCAGACCAATGAAAAACCCGCAGACCGTATCTGCGGGTTGTACATGGCGGAGAAGCCGGGATTTGAACCCGGGCGACCCTCAACGGATCCTACTCCCTTAGCAGGGGAGCCCCTTCGGCCACTTGGGTACTTCTCCATGTCAAGGCTGGCGGAGCGAGAGGGATTCGAACCCCCGGTACCTTTCGGTATCACTGGTTTTCAAGACCAGCGCCTTCAACCGCTCGGCCATCGCTCCAGAGCTAACCAGCCCGATTATATTACCATGAGAGATGGGCCTCGTCAAGGGCTTTTTGTTGCGGTAAATAAGCAAATCAGATATAATGTCCGGGATCGGAGTTGAGACACCATGGGTAATGTTTTTTATTTTGACTGGGAAGTAAATCTGATTGAATGGCTGCAGAAAACCATCGGATCCGCCGGACAGGCGATCGCTAAAGCGGTGACGTTTATCGGCGGGGAAACCGTAATGCTCCTGGTGCTGCTGGTCGTTCTGTTCTGCTATAAAAAGGAATCGGGAAAACACTGCGGGTTTACGATGGTCGCTGCCAGCATGTGGTTCCCGATGATCAAAAACATCGTGCTGCGGATCAGGCCGTATATGGCGCATCCGGAACAAATTAAAGCCCTGACGGTTGCAGAGGCGGACGCGGATCCCATGGACGTGATCCAGCAGGGATATTCATTTCCCAGCGGCCACAGCGCGAACGCGGCGGCAATGTATGGAAGCATTGCCCGGGAAATCCGGAAAAAATGGATGTGGTGGCTGGCGGTAATTGTACCGCTGCTGATCGGCATAAGCCGATTCGTTGTCGGCGTGCATTATCCCACAGACGTGCTGGCAGGGTGGCTGGTAGGCCTGGCGGCACTTGGGTTCAGCGTGCTGCTTGAAAAGAAAGTGAAGAAAGAATGGATGCGCAGCGCAATCCTGCTGGCTGTGACTGTACCCGGAATCTTCTGGTGCACAAGCCGGGATTACTTTACCTCCCTGGGACTGCTGATCGGCATGGTGACGGTTTTCCCCTATGAAAAGAAATACGTCAACTTTCAGGACACAAAGAATGTGTGGGCGATGATCCTGCGGGTTATCGGCGCTTTTGCGGTATACGCGGTGATGAACACCGTGCTGAAGCTGCCTTTCAATAAGGAATGGCTGAACGGCGGAACGCTGGGAGCCAATCTGGTCCGATCCGCACGGTATGGCATCATGCTGTTTGTGCTTGTCGGCGTTTACCCGAGAGTATTCCCGGTTTACGAAAAAATCGGAAGGCACAAATAATGGAATACAGGATTAAGCCGGAGGAAGCCGGCAGAAAGGTCCGGGATATCCTGAGACGCTCCATGGGCGTAAGCTATACGGCCATGAAGAGTGCCAAATGGAACGGCCGGATCCGGATGAACGGAGAACCGGTCCGCGCAGACGCAAAAGTGGCGGAAGGCGACCTGGTCAGTATTGAATGGGAAGAGGACGTTCCGGTCTATCAGCTGAATCCGTTTGAACTGCCGCTGGAAATTCCCTATGAGGATGAATACCTGATGGTTGTGGTGAAGCCCGGCGGGATTGCCAGCCAGAGCAGCCGGAACCATCCGGATGATTCCCTCGAGAATGCGGTGTATTCATATTTCGGCTGTCCGGAGAATTTTGTATACCGTCCGGTAAACCGGCTGGACAAGGGAACGGGCGGACTGATGATCGTTGCCAGGACACCGCATGCGCAGCATCTCCTGCAGGGAGAACTGCACACACCGGCATTCCGGCGGCGCTATCTGGCCCTGACAGATGGAATGCCGGCTGAAAAGGAAGGCATTCTGGACTTTCCGATTGACAAAGTGCCAGGGGCAACCATCAAGCGGATGATCAGTCCTGACGGGAAACCGTCCCGAACCCGATACAGGGTGCTGAAAGGACAGGAACAAGGCGCACTGATCCTGCTGGAACTGGAGACAGGCAGAACGCACCAGATCCGGGTGCATCTGAGTCATATCGGATGTCCGGTGCGGGGCGATTTTCTTTACGGGCAGGAACAGCCGGATGAGTTCCCGGGATGCTTCGCACTGCACAGTGCTATGGTGGAACTGCGGCATCCGCTGAAAGAGGAAATGATTCGCCTGACCAATCTTCCAAAATGGGCGGAGGGGATGGATCCTTCTGTTCTTTTCATGGACTTTGATTGACAATGCAGAGTGCAGAATGCATAATGCACAATGTGGCATAAAAGCCGATGGGTATAAAAAGAAAAACAAGGGGATTCTGTTCTATGACGATTATTGAACTTCTGGAAAGAAATGCCAGGGAATGGCCTGATGATACCGCACTGGTTGAGATTAACCCCGATCAGCCTGAAACCCGCCGTGTGACCTGGCACGACTTTGAACTGGTGGAACCCAGCGCGAAACAGAAGCACTACCGCCGGGAAATTACCTGGGCGGTTTTTGATGAAAAGGCCAACCGTGTGGCCAATATGCTCAGAAGCCATGGCATCGGCAAGGGCAAGAAGGTTGCCATCCTGATGATGAACTGCATTGACTGGCTTCCGATCTACTTCGGTATCCTGAAGACCGGCGCGGTGGTGGTTCCCATGAACTTCCGCTACGCTTCCAATGAAATTGAGTACTGCCTGAACCTGTCCGAAAGCAATATGCTCATCTTCGGACCGGAGTTCATCGGCCGTATTGAAGAAATCGCGGATAAGATTCCTCACGTGGCGCTGGTGTTCGAAGGCCCCGGCTGCCCGAGCTTTGCGGATGACCTGATGGAACTGATTAACGAAAGCAGTTCCTGCTTCCCAAAGTGTGACCTGACAGAAGACGATGACGCTGCCATCTATTTCTCCTCCGGCACTACGGGCTTCCCGAAGGCGATCCTGCACAAGCATCGCAGCCTGATTCATTCCGCACGGGTGGAGCAGGCCCATCACGGCCAGACGAAGAATGACTGCTTCCTGTGCATTCCGCCGCTGTATCATACCGGTGCGAAGATGCACTGGTTCGGCAGCCTGATTTCCGGCGGCAAGGCTGTGATCCTGAAGGGTACGCGGCCGCAGACGATCCTGGAAGCTGTCAGCAGTGAACAGTGTACAATCGTATGGCTGCTGGTTCCGTGGGCGCAGGACGTGCTGACCGCTCTGGACAGCGGAGAACTGAAACTGTCTGACTACAAGCTGGATCAGTGGCGGCTGATGCACATCGGCGCGCAGCCGGTGCCGCAGAGCCTGATCCATCGCTGGCTGGAATATTTCCCGAACCATCAGTATGACACCAACTACGGCCTGAGCGAATCCATCGGCCCCGGCGCGGTGCACCTGGGCATTGAGAATGTCCGCAAGGTTGGCGCAATCGGCATCCCCGGATACGGCTGGGAGACGAAGATCATCCGTCCGGACGGTGAAGAAGTGGCTCCGGGAGAGGTCGGTGAGCTTTGCCTGAAGGGACCCGGCGTGATGGTCTGCTACTATAACAATCCGCAGGCAACAGCCGAAACCCTGAAGGACGGATGGCTGCTGACGGGCGATATGGCACGGCAGGATGAAGAAGGTTTCATCTATCTGGTGGACCGGAAAAAGGACGTGGTTATCACCGGCGGTGAGAACCTGTATCCTGTTGAAATTGAGAACTTTATGGCGGCCTATCCGCCGATCAAGGACGTGGCCGTGATCGGCCTTCCGGACGCACGGCTGGGCGAAATTGCCGCGGCAATTGTGGAACTGGTTCCGGGCAGCACTGCCACAGTGGAAGACATCCAGGAATTCTGCATGGGTATGCCGCGCTATAAGCGGCCGAGGAAGATCATCCTGGCACCCGTACCGCGGAACGCGACCGGTAAGATTGAAAAGCCAAAGCTTCGCCGCATGTACGGCGGAGAAGGACTGGTTGATTCTCAGAACCGCAGTTAACCGATTCTGAAAATCACCATTGAAAAATGAAGAATTAATAGTTGAGGATGGCATGTCATGAAGAAACTGTTAATCGGAAATGAAGCGGTGGCCTGGGGCCTTTACAACGGCGGAATCGGGCTGGTGAGCAGTTATCCGGGTACCCCGAGTACGGAGATCACGGAATTTCTTGCCAAGCATGACGATATCCACAGCGAGTGGGCACCGAACGAGAAAGTGGCTATGGAAGCAGCTTTCGGCGCGAGCCTGGCGGGAATGCGGAGCGTCTGCGCCATGAAGCACGTGGGACTGAACGTGGCGGCTGACCCGCTGTTCACGCTGAGCTATACAGGCGTGACCGGCGGTATGGTGGTCTGCGTAGCGGACGATCCGGCTATGCATTCCAGCCAGAATGAGCAGGATTCCCGGCATTATGCCATTGCGGCAAAGGTGCCGATGCTGGAGCCTTCGGATTCCGCGGAAGCCTACGCGTTCGCACGGTCCGCCTTTGAACTGAGTGAAAAGTATGACACGCCGGTGCTGCTCCGGATGTGCACGCGCATTGCCCACAGCCAGTGCGTGGTGGATATCGGAGAGCGGGAGGAAGTGCCGCTGAAGGAATATGTCAAGCAGCCTTCCAAGTACATTATGATGCCCGGCTACGCCAAACAGCGTCATCCCGTTGTGGAAGAACGGACAGAAAAGCTGAAGGCGCTGGCGGAAGACTGCATGTACAATAAGGTCGAACTGGCGGAAAACCGGGAAATCGGCATCATTACTTCCGGTTGCAGCTATCTGTATGTGAAGGAAGTTTTCGGCGACGACGTCAGCGTGCTGAAGATCGGCATGCCCAACCCGCTGCCGGAGAAGATGATCCGGGATTTCGCCGCGCAGGTGAAGAAGCTTTATGTGATTGAAGAGCTGGATCCGGTGATCGAAAACCATGTGAAGGCTCTGGGAATTGCCGTGACAGGCAAGAGCCTGTTCTCCGCCATCGGCGAGTTCAGCCAGAAGACGATCCGGGAAGCGTTCCTGAAGGAAGGCTATCCGGTAAAGGATATTCCGGAAGCACAGGGAGACGCTCCCGCGGTTCCCGGCCGTCCGCCGATGATGTGCTCCGGCTGCCCGCACCGGGGTATGTATTACACACTGGTGAAGAACCATATCACCGTGCTGGGTGATATCGGCTGCTATACGCTGGGTGCCGTCGCACCGCTGAATGCGCTGGATTCCACCCTGTGCATGGGTGCCAGCATTTCCGGTATTCACGGATTCAATGCGGCCCGCGGCAAGGAAACGGAGAAAAAAACTGTGGCCGTGATCGGCGACAGCACTTTCATGCACAGCGGTATGACCGGACTGGTTAATATTGCCTACAACGCAACCAACTCCACGGTGATTATCCTGGATAACTCCATCACCGGCATGACCGGCCACCAGCAGAACCCCACGACCGGATACAACATCAAAGGCGATCCGGCGGCAAAGGTGAACCTGGAGGCTCTGTGCAAAGCGCTGGGCATCAACCGGGTTCGGGTCGTGGATTCCTATGACCTGAAGGCTTGCGAAGAAGCGGTGCTGGAAGAGCTGGCTGTTGAGGAACCGAGCGTCATCATTTCCCGCCGGCCCTGCGTGCTGCTGAAATATGTGAAGCCGAAAACACCGCTGCAGGTGGATACGGATAAGTGCCGGGGCTGCAAAAAGTGCATGAAGATGGGCTGCCCGTCCATCAGCTTCAAGGAAGGCAAAGCCCGGATTGACAAGACACTTTGTGTAGGCTGCGGCGTGTGCGAACAGCTGTGTGCCTTCGGCGCGATCGGAGGTAAAAACGAATGAAAACAACGAGTGTAATGATCGTCGGCGTCGGCGGACAGGGAAGCCTGCTGGCCTCCAGACTGCTGGGTACTCTGCTGACGGATGAAGGCTATGACGTGAAGGTCAGCGAAGTGCACGGCATGAGCCAGCGCGGCGGCAGCGTCGTGACCTATGTGCGGTTCGGAGAGAAAGTATACAGCCCCATCGTGACCGAGGGCGAGTGCGACTATATCATCAGCTTCGAAAAACTGGAAGCAGCCCGCTACGCGGGATGCCTGCGCAAAGGCGGCAAGATTATCGTAAACACCCAGGAAATTGATCCGATGCCTGTGATCACCGGCGCCGCGGAGTATCCGGCGGGCGTACTGGAAGAACTGAAGGCAAAAGGCTTTGATATTGATGACTTTGACGCGCTGACGCCCGCGGTGGAAGCGGGAAGCTCCAAGGCAGTCAATATTGTGCTGATGGGCCATTTCGCAAAGTGCACGGAAATCCCGAAGGAAAAGTGGCTGGCGGCCCTTGAAAAGGTCATCAACCCGAAGTTCCTGGAGATGAACAAAACCGCTTTTGAGCGCGGTTACGGTGCATAAGACAAGATGAAAACTGGCGAAGCAGACAGAAAGCTTCGCCGGTTTTTTCGTTTGTTTTTGTCTGCTTTTATCTGCAGAGAAGTGTAACGGCATTGTGGACGTTGCGGACCTCGACTGTGGATGTGCCTTCTGCTTCTTCACCGTCCAGGGTCCATTTAACATCGGACGAACCGGAGAAGGTGAATATGGAAGCCCGCAGGAAAAGCAGGGAAGGATCATCATAGTGACGGGTCCTGAGGGCTGTGATAATCCGGTTCAGGGCAAGCAGGTCCTGGGGGAAGGGAATGAGCAACGCCTCAAAAAGACCGTCGCTCATGTGGACCTCGGTGTCATCCAGCTTCAGGACGCCGCCCAGGGAAGTGGAATTGCACACGGCACCAAAGATGTAATCATCCTCATATTCCCGGCCGTCAGCATTGATCTTCATATGAATGGGATGAATATCCGCCAGGGAGCGAATGCCTTCCAGGATATAGGCGGCATGGCCGATTACATTTTTCACATTCTGGGGCGTGGACCAGGCAACACTTGTGAAGGCCCCGAAGGAAGCGGTATAGCTGAAATAGCGATCAGGACCGAAGAGCCCGATATCCAGGAGGCGGGGCTGGCCGAAGATAATGGAATCACAGGCAGGCAGCGGTTCCAGGGGCAGATCAAGCCCGTTGGCAAAGTCGTTGGTGCTGCCGCAGGGAATGTATCCCAGCGGGGTTTTATGACCGCCCTGAAGCAGGCCGGTGATGACTTCGTTCAGCGTGCCATCTCCGCCGCAGGCAACGACCAGGTCGGCCTCTCCGCCGTGAAGACGGGCAAAGTCTGTGGCATCGCCGCGCTTTTCCGTGACATAAACAGAACAAAGCCATTCCGCCCGGTTGAACAGGGAAATCATTTCAGGCAGGAAACGCCGTGCCTGCCGCATGCCGGCGTTGGGGTTGATGATTAAATGCAGGGATTTCATGAAATCCTCCAATGTACAATGCATAGTGAAATGGTCTGTGGTTGCAAGAAGATTATAGAATAAGAAGGGGAGAAAGACAATAAAGGAAGACGTTTGGAGTGAAGAGTGAAGAGTGTAGAGTGAAGAGTGAAGAGTTGTCCTGCGGACAGTGAAGAGTTGTCCTGCGGACAGTGAAGAGTTGCGCCGCGGGCAGAGAAAAGCTGCCCGCAGGGCAAAGCAGAAGTATCATTCTGCCTTGACAACCGGACAAGAAGAGACTACATTGAACAGGTACGTACATATTAATGAAGGGGAGATCCTTTTGAAACACTGGATGAAATATATCAAGCCGTACAAGGCCTGGTTTATTCTTGGTCCGCTGTGCATGATCGTGGAAGTCATCGGTGAAGTACTGATGCCCATGCTTCTGGCACGCGTGATTAACGCCGGGAATCTGGGAACGCTGACCGTCGGCTCCAGCATCGGAACGGCAGGGCTGATGATCCTGATCGCTGTTTTCATGATGGCGGGCGGCATTGGCGGATGCTATTTCAGTTCAAAGGCGAGCATTGCCTTTGCGGGGGATATCCGTAACGACCTGTACAGCAAGATCCAGAGATTCTCTTTCGGCAATATTGACCGGTTTTCCACCGGCTCCCTTGTGACGCGGGTGACCAATGACGTGACGCAGATGCAGAACTTTGTGGCAATGCTGATGCGGATGGCGCTGCGAGCCCCGGGTATGATGATCGGCGGCCTGATCATGGCGATCCGCCTGCGGCCAGACCTGGCGACGATCTTCTGGGTCAGTATTCCGGCGCTGCTTCTGTTTGTAGGCGGAAACATCCTGGCCGCTTTCCCGCGCTTCAAGGAAGTGCAGGCCAAAGTGGACGGACTGAACTCCACCGTGCAGGAAAACATCACCAATGTGCGGGTGGTGAAATCTTTTGTACGGGAAGAAGATGAAATCCATAAATTCGGCAAAGCCAACAGCGACCTGAAAAATGCGGCGATGCGCGCCATGCGGATCGTGATCCAGATGCAGCCGGTCACGACACTGATGATGTATATCACGGTGATCGGGGTGGCCTGGCAGGGCCACACGCTGGTGCTGAACGGCGAGATGGCCGTTGGCGACCTGTCCGCGTTTGTCAACTACGTGATTCAGATCCTGTCCTCCCTGATCATGGTTACCTTCCTGTTTATGATGTCTTCCCGGGCAATGGCGAGCGCAAAGCGCATCCGTGAAGTGCTGGAGGAGGAACCGGACCTGAACGATAACGACGCAAAACAGAAGGACCTGACTGTGAAGGAAGGCCGTGTTGAATTCCGTCATGTGTCTTTCCGGTATTATAAGCACAGTGAAGACAGCGTGCTGGAGGATATCAGCCTGAGCATTGAACCCGGCAGCATTGTGGGCATCATCGGTTCCACCGGCTGCGGAAAAAGCACCCTGGTCTCCATGATCCCGCGGCTGTATGATCCGGATG
>Ga0310786_10004217_pt1 | contig 20138 bp, 11 predicted proteins | sample AusTroGonzalo_MG_FD_203881 | JGI IMG/M metagenome (GOLD analysis project Ga0310786, IMG submission 203881) | Bovine rumen microbial communities from tropical cattle in Woodstock, Queensland, Australia - Gonzalo_03 (v2) (version 2) | ecosystem: Host-associated > Mammals > Digestive system >... | reverse complement strand
TCTTCGGCTCGGTACCCGACGGACGAACACTGACTTTCAGACCGCCTTCGGTGAAGTACTGCAGCACATTCGAGGTAGCGTTCAGCGGCATCTCGATCGGGCTCTCTACCCACTTGCCGTCCTTGAGTTCCTGTTGCTTGAGCAGCTTGAAGTCTTTGATCTTGATGACCTTCTCGCCGGCGATCTCCTTCGGAGCGTTAGCGCGGTAGTTAACCATCATCTGTGCAATCTCCTCGGCACCGGTCTTGCCCGGGCGAACAACGTTGATCGTCGTCTCGCGCTGGAAGCCGTAATCCTCATAGATCTTGAGCAGGTAATCATACAGAGTCATTCCGTTGTCCTTAGCGAAGGCTGCAATCTCGCAGATCAGGCAGATAGCCGACGGCGAACATTTGTCGCGAACAGCGTCGTACGGCAGGAAGCCGAAGCTCTCCTCACCACCGCCGATGTATTTGCGCTTGCCTTCCCACATACGAATACGGTTGGCGATCCACTTGAAACCGGTGTACTCGTCGGTCAGCGTAACGCCGAGGTTGTCGGCGATCTTACGAATCAGCTCGGAGGTCACGATGGTCTTCACAACGAACATGTCGTCACGGAGTTTGCCTAGACGCTTCATGTTGTTGATGATGTAGTAATGGTACATGATGTTCGTCTGGTTACCGTTGATGATCACCCACTCGCCCTTGTCGTTGCGGCAAACGATAGCGATACGGTCAGCATCAGGGTCACTGGCGATCACGAGGTCAGCACCAAGCTTGGTGCCCAGGTTCATACCCATCGTCATAGCCTCGGCGTTCTCGGGGTTCGGGCTTACTACGGTCGGGAAGTTGCCGTCGATAACCATCTGCTCGGGCACTACGTGGATGTTCTCGAAGCCCCAGCTGCGCAAGCACATAGGCACGATCTGACGACCGGCACCGTGCATCGGAGTATAAACGATGTTCAGGTCTTTCTGACGAAGGATCGTCTCCTGATCAATCATCACTGACTTAACAGCCATCATGTAGTCGTAGTCCATCTCGCCACCGATGATCTCAATCAGGTCTTTGTTGGCGTCCCACTTCACATCAGCCATAGTCACTTTGTTCACCTCGTCGATGATACCCTGATCGTGCGGCTGGAGTACCTGCGAACCGTCCTCCCAGTAAGCCTTGTAGCCGTTGTACTCTTTCGGGTTGTGCGAAGCGGTTACGTTCACACCACCCTGGCACTTGAGGTGACGGATAGCGAAGCTGACCTCCGGCGTCGGACGCAGGCTCTCGAACAGATAAACCTTGATTCCGTTGGCAGAGAAGATGTTGGCAACCGTCTCGGCGAACAGACGACCGTTGTTACGGCAGTCGTGCCCAACAGCTACAGCCACTTGGCCGTTCTGTACGTTCTGGAAACCGCCCTCACGCTGTACTTTCAGCAGGTAGTTGGCGTAACCTTGTGTTGCTTGGGCAACGATGTACTTGTTCATTCGGTTCGTACCCGGTCCCATAACACCGCGCAGACCGCCGGTGCCGAACTCCAAGGTGCGATAGAAAGCGTCGATGAGTTCGGTTTTGTCCTCTGCCTCCATCATGGCTTTCACTTGTGCGCGGGTCTCCGCGTCAAACGGCTCGCGAGTCCACACCTCGGCCGTCTCCATAACTTTCTTCAGTTCTTCGTTCATGATAATTGGATTTAATTTGTTAATATTATTGTAGTTTTTCTGCTATTCTGTGTTGTATCCGTTCTTCGACTTCCGGTTCGCCCAATGTGCTTACCACGTCGTGGAAGAACGCTGTGAGCAACAGTTGTCGCGCCACGTCGGGAGCTATGCCCCGCTGCTGCATGTAGAACAGTGCACTCTCGTCGATCTGCCCGGTTGTCGCGCCGTGCGAGCACTTCACGTCATCGGCGTAGATCTCGAGTTGCGGCTGCGTGTGCATCGTCGCTGTCGGTGACAGCAACACGTTTCTATTCGTCTGCCGTGCGTCGGTGTGTTGCGCATTAGGGGCAACGATCAGTTCGCCAATGAACTCCCCGCGTGCCTCGTCTTTCACCGCGAACTTCAGCAGCTGCTCGGATTTGCCGTTCGGCACGCTGTGACGCACGTGCGTGCGTACATTGATATGTTGCTTGCCGCTCAGGATCCCCGCACCGTAGATATAGGTCTCAGCATGTTCGCCCACCTGATCGATGTCCAGCAGCACATTACAAGCCGTGTCGTCGCCTTTGTCCAAGCACAGCAGATGGATCGTCAGCACGCTATCCGCCTGTTGGGTTACGCGCCACTGCGCCGTTTCGTCCGACACATGGGCGATAACCAAGTGCTTATGCTCACCCCTTATTAGCTGTAAGTCCTGCATAACCGCTTTCTTCCAATTCCAACGCCAACTCCTTGCCGCCCGTGCGAACGATCTGCCCGTCGGCGAGAATATGCACATAGTCCGGCACGATATAATCCAGCAATCGCTGATAGTGCGTAATGACTATCGTGGCGTTCTCTGCCGTGTGCAGCTTGTTTACGCCCTCGGCTACGATCCGCAATGCGTCGATATCCAGGCCTGAATCTGTCTCGTCAAGGATCGACAGACACGGCTCTAACATTGCCATCTGAAATATCTCGTTGCGTTTCTTCTCGCCGCCGGAGAATCCTTCGTTCACGCTACGCCCTGCGAGTTTGTTGTCCAGTTCGACGAGTGCCCGCTTGGCGCGCATCAGTTTGAGGAACTCGCCGGCGTTGAGTGCAGGCAGTCCCTGGTGCTCGCGCTTGGCGTTAACCGCTGCACGCATGAAGTTCGTCATGCTCACGCCCGGGATCTCTACAGGGTACTGAAACGACAGGAACAACCCTTCCCGTGCCCGCACCTCGGGTGCCATCTTCAACAGGTCTTTGCCGTTGAACTTCACCTCGCCTTCGGTCACCGTGTAAGCCGGATTACCTGCCAGCACGGCGCTCAACGTCGATTTGCCGGCGCCGTTAGGTCCCATGATCGCGTGCGTCTCGCCTGCATCAATATGCAGGTTAATGCCCTTGAGTATTTCTTTGCCTGCTATCGAGGCGTGTAAGTTCTTTATATCTAACATTCTATCAATTATCAACTGTCAATTGTCAACTATTACCGCCATAATCACTTTGCCCACTTCCTGAAGGGTGTTCGGGCTGACGTTGCTCATGTCGTCTTTCTGTGTGTGCCACCACCACGCAAAGCCTGTTTCCGAAGGCACGTAATGGATGATATCCACGCACGGAATCTTCGCTATCGCGTTCACATAGTAGTGGTCGTCGGTTATCGGATATGCCTGCCCGCTCGTGAATCGGTGGCCGTAGCCCATCTGTTCGGCTGTGTGCCAGATCTTATCGACGTATTTCTTGGCATATTGCTCGCTGTAGTGCTCACGCGGGAACGATGCATTCGGGTCACCAACCATATCCAGCAATATGCCGAAGGCTATCGCTGATTGCTGACCGCTGACCGCTGATTGCTTATTGCTATACATCCTCGCCCACAGTTGCGCTCCCAGGCACCATGTGTGGTTACGCTGCTGCCCTGTGTAGAACGCCGGAGTGCCCATATCTTCGCAGTCGAACAACACGATCTCCACCGGTCGCCGGCGCTCACTCAGCATCGGCCATTGCCGTGCAACCTCCATCAGCACGCCTACTCCGCTCGCGCCATCGTTGGCACCGGGTATAGGATTCATCCGCAGGTCGTAGTCCTCCTCTTGATCTGCCCACGGACGGCTGTCATAGTGGGCGCAGAGTAGCACGGCTTTCTCGTTTCGGTAAGCGGAGTCTGCTTCCAGATGGGCACAGATGTTCGCTATGTGCTGCCACTCGCCGTCGTAGCGTTGCACCTCGCCGGTCTGTATCTCGACCTTCGCTCCCATCCGCTCCAGCGTACGACCTATATACTGCACGCAGTCGTGATGCGCATCGCTGCCCGGCACGCGTGGCCCAAACGCCACTTGTCCGGCTACAAACGCGTACGCGCTATCCCCGTCAAACGCCACATCAGGCGTAGCCTGAGTATTCGTCTTCGGCGCAGCCCCGCATCCCGCCAGCAGTAGGACGCAAAACAGCAATATGTTAGAAGTTCTGCTCACTGATGCTTCTGTGTTCCTGTATCGCCAAAATCGTCTTGGCAATAGGCAAAGCCATGCTCACCACTTTCACCTTCGGGCAGCGGCTCGTGTCAAACGGTATAGAGTCTGTTATCACCAACTCATCCAGCTCGCTCTCCATCACGCGCTGGCAAGCGTTGCCGGACATGATACCGTGCGATATCACTGCCCGTACGCTCTTCGCTCCGGCTTCTTTCATCACCTTGGCAGCCTTGCAGAGTGTTCCTGCGGTATCGACGATGTCGTCGAGGATTACTACATCCTTACCCGCCACATCGCCTAACACGCGCATCTCGCCAATCTGGTTGGCTTCCGGACGGTGTTTGTAGCAGATCACCATCGGCACTTCCTTGCCCGTCTGCAGATGCAGTTTCTTGCAGAATCCCGCAGCTCGCTTCGAGCCGCCGACGTCCGGCGAGGCGATGATCAGATTCTCCATATCCAGGCTCTCCACGTACGGCGCCAGCACATTGCTGCCGTACAGGTGATCGACGGGTATATCGAAGAATCCCTGAATCTGCTCGGCATGCAGATCGACCACGATCACTCGATCGGCACCTGCCACCTGTAGAATGTTCGCCACCAGCTTTGCACCGATGCTGACGCGCGGCTTGTCTTTTCTGTCCTGTCGTGCCCAGCCGAAGTACGGAATCACGGCAATCACCTTGTACGCACTCGCACGTTTAGCCGCATCGATCATCAGCAACAGCTCCATCAGGTTATCCGCTGTCGGGTTCGTGGACTGGATCAGATAGACTGATTGTCCGCGTACCGAATCCTCAAACGTGGCGGCGTACTCGCCGTCGGAGAAACGCTCGATCTTCACGTGCCCTAACTGGCAGTTCAGATGTTCGCACACACGCTGCGCGATAGCCTGACCCTGACTACCCGCAAAAACCTTGTAAGGATTAGCTTCTATGAGCATATTCGTTGAAATTTAAATTTCGACCACAAAGTTACGAAAAAAAATGCGCATTTGCAAATTTTTGCGAAGAAAAATTGCAGTTTACTGCATTTTTTAGTGCCAGCGCGCTCGTTTGTGCTTGCACAAGGGCGAGTGTGATGGTACTAAAAAGGTAATCGCGCAGCGATATTTTTCTTCGCATGGGGTCCCCGACGCAACCTGTCATGGTTGTGGTGGGGAGAGCGGAGGCAATCGTGCGCTTTATGGCGCTTGGTGCCATCTGTTAGCACGATTTGCCGAACGCGAAAATGCCCGGCATTGCCTTGCTGTAATTTCGAGGTGGGGCGGCATAGCCGCGTCGGTGCCCTCGAAGTTACAAAAAAATTGATATCTACTACTTTTTTGCCTCAAAATTTGCAAAATTGAAAAAGTTTTTGTATCTTTGCAGCGAAAATGAAATACCCCACAAGCAAGTCGTGAGAAGTACGGTCATTAAAACCAAATTATAACTATGAGCAGACTATATATAACAAGAGCAAAAGATGCCGGTAACCTGTCAGTAGATTTGCTGTTTAGCGACAGCACTTCTCGCCGTGTGGATATTGGGGAATTTATTCGCAATCATCCGCATCCACAATATAATAAATATCTTGATCCACGCAAATTCAGCCGGTTCATGATTGAAGATGGCAATATTGTTTGGGGCAAGAATTGGGATCTGATATTTCCTGTTGAGCAATTATACACAGGCACTATAAGCTAATTATCCCCGCTTGCGGGGTACAAAGCAAGCCGTCGCTCCCGAAGACGTTAAACACAGGAAAGACATAACATAAAAAGCGTCTTACGCGCTTTGTTTTGGCTGATAGAAATCTGGTAAATTCTCTATGGTAACCAAAACAATGCAGCACAAAGATGCTCATGGTGTGTATATCAAGTGCACGCATTTATGCGTACAATATACATACAGCGTGGGCTCAGTGTTGCTTGTTCAGTTACCAAGGCGATACCAGAGCCTCTATCAGCGGAACAGCAACATTGCAGTCCCGCTTTTTTGTGCCTATTATGCAACAACACAATTATTACTAACCATAAAAACAAACAAATTTATGAAAACAAAACTTTTCTCTCTCATGTTTGTCATTGTAGCAAGCATAGGAACAATCTGCGCTTGGGACTATGAGAATGTGCAAATCGGTGATTTGCGTTACAATCTCAACGAAACGGAATTAACCGCAGAAGTAACGGGTGGTGGCAATTATTCTAGTAGTATCGTTATCCCGGAAAACATTACATATGAGGAAAAGACTTATAGCGTTACAAGCATCAAAGGCTGGGCTTTCTCTGATCACAGAAGTTTGACATCTGTGACTATCCCCAACAGCGTAATAAGCATTGGAGATGATGCTTTCTTCGGTTGCAGCAGTTTGCCAGTTATTGGTGATATCCGTTATGCAGATACCTATTTGATTGAAGCTGTTGACAAGACACTTTCGTCATACAACATTAAAGAGGGGACAAGATTTATTAGAGGTGAAGCCTTCTCAGGTTGCAGCAATTTGACATCGATAACTATCCCTAGTAGCGTAATAAGCATTGGAGGTGGAGCTTTCAAGAATTGCAACAGTTTGACCTCGGTTGTATGGAATGCAAAAAAATGCAATGACTTCTCTAGCTCCTCTTCCACTCCATTCACTTCTGCAGTTACCTCATTTACGTTCGGAGATGAAGTGGAGTATATTCCTGCATATTTGTGTTATCAGATGAGCAACTTGGCCTCAGTATCTATCCCCAATAGCGTCACAAGCATTGGAAATGTGGCTTTCTATAAGTGCAGCCGTTTGACTTCAGTGACTATCCCGAATAGCGTCACAAGCATTGGAAATCAGGCTTTCTATGATTGCTACAGGTTGACTTCTGTTGATATTCCCAATAGCATCACAAGCATCGGGGGTAGTGCTTTCTATAATTGCAGCAGTTTAACCTCGGTTACTATTTCTAATAGTACCACAGACATCGGAGAGAATGCTTTCCGTAATTGCAGTAGTTTAACATCGATTATTGCACCTGCAAGTGCTCTCGATATTAGTGAACAGTATTGGGCTGGGAGTACTCATTCTTTGCAATCTGCCACTTTTACGAGCGGTGAACTGACCTATAATGTGTTAGGAGTCTTGGCTCGCTCCTACAAAACACTTACTACTCTGGACATATCCGGTGTTAGTAATGCAGAACTTGATGACGAGGCCTTCAAGGGGTTCTACAACTTGCAATCTTTGGTGTTACCTGCTAATTTGACGAAAGTTGGTTATATGTCTGTAGCAGAATGTGTTAAGTTGCAATCCATTGATATACCTGCCAGTGTTACGGAGATAGACGACCGCGCTTTTGAGAACTGCCGAAGCCTTAAATCTATCACCTTTGGCGGTAGTGCTAACTCCGCCCCGGGACGCTATAATACGCCGTTAGCTTCTACTAGTCAACTGGAGCGTATTGGCAACTGGGCATTCTACAACTGTCATGAGCTCCAAAACCTCGTAATCCCCGAAGGTGTGAAGGAGATTGGCGACGGGGCATTCTATGGCTGCGTTTATCTGGGAGGTCTCACATTGCCTGCTTCTGTACGGGCTATCGGCGATAACAGTTTCGCGCTTTGTGCTAAGTTAGAGAAGATTGTTGTCAATGCACCTGTGCCGCCGACAATCCAAGCGAAGACGTTCTACGACGTACAGCGTCAGATCCCTGTCTATGTTCCGGATGATTGCATCAGCGCGTACAAAGACGATGCTCTTTGGGGTGAGTTCAACATACAAGGCATATCAAACCTACCATCATCAATTGTGCACACTTCTGTAGAGCCCATGCCCCACAAAGTCCTCCGCAACGGTCAACTGCTCATACAACGCGGAAACAACACCTACACCGTGCAAGGGCAAGAAGTGAGATAACCCATCTACAGGGCTATTATTACATAATTTCGCAATAGTAGTATAGGATACAACCATTACGTTAGCAGGGGACTTCCGCGAGTCCCCTGCTTCGTTTTTCTTCTCATAGCATCGATCATGTATGAGCAATCTGGCTTTGTTTATTGTGTCGGATAATATCCAACTCCCCTCCCACTCCCCCAAAACGTACGTCTAAAACGAGCCATTATCGAACCGTTGTCGATCCATTTACGAGCCATTTACCTACCCTCACCATATGATAACCGCAACATATCCATAAGATAACCATATGATAACGCCCAGATTTTTCGATTTTTCACCTTATACTATATAATATATAATATTATATACTTTTTGTTCGATTTTTGTATCAAAATATACAGATTTGTAACTTCGGAATCTTTGTAACTTCGAGGGCACCGACGCGGCTATGCCGCCCCACCTCGAAATTACAGCAGGGCAATGCCGGGCATTTAAGCATTGTTTTGCGAAGAAAAATATCGCTCCGCGATTGCTTTTTTAATACCATGCTACTCACCCTTGTGCAAGCCCAAGTGAGCCGCATGGTATTAAAAAAATGCAGTAAACTGCAATTTTTCTTCGCAAAAATTTGCAAATGCGCATTTTTTTTCGTAACTTTGTGGCGATTTTTTGTGTACGCGCATAAGACGCGTACGTAAAGAGTCGGTATATGGGCACTTAAAAGCCGGTATATTAGGCGACAAGCAGTCGGTATAATCAATGAAAAACAGTGAATTCACACAGGCCGAGCAGGCGATGATCGAGCGGGAGTTTGCCTCGCTGCTGGATGCGTACGCGCACACCAGTCATCGTCAGCACGTGGAGCGCATTGAGCAGGCTTTCCGCTTTGCTAACAAGGCGCACTACGGCGTGCGCCGTCTGAGTGGCGAGCCGTATATCATGCACCCGCTGGCTGTGGCGAAGATCGTAGTGAGCGAGATAGGCCTGGGCAGCACGTCGATAAGCGCAGCGCTGCTGCACGACGTGGTGGAAGACACTGATTATACCGTTGAGGATATTGACAACCTGTTCGGCTCGAAGATCGCGCAGATCGTTGACGGGCTGACGAAGATCTCCGGCGGCGTGTTCGGCGACAAAGCCTCGGAGCAGGCGGAGAACTTCCGCAAGCTGCTGCTGACGATGAGTGACGATATACGCGTGGTGCTCATCAAGATCGCCGACCGGCTGCATAACATGCGCACGCTGGAGTCGCAACCGAAAGACAAGCAGTACAAGATAGCCGGTGAGACGCAGTATATCTACGCGCCGCTGGCGCACCGTCTGGGCTTGGGCTCGATCAAGAGCGAGCTGGAGAACCTCTCCTTCCAGTACGAGCACCCCGAGTCCTACGAAGATATCAAGGCGCGTGTGGCTGCCGACCAGATGACGCGAATGGAGAACTTCGAGAAGTTCGCACAGCCTATACGCGAGAAGCTCAAGTCCTTAGGCTACGAGTTCGATCTGACGGCACGTATCAAGTCGCCCTACTCCATCTGGAGGAAGATGAACATGAAGCATGTGGAGTTCGACGAGATTTACGACCTGCTGGCTGTGCGTATCGTGTTCACGCCACATGATAACTTCAGCGAGAAAGACCAGTGCTGGATGATCTACTCCGCCATCACCGAACTCTACCGTCCGCACCCCGAACGTATCCGCGACTGGATATCCACGCCGAAAGCCAACGGCTACGAGGCGCTGCACGTGACGGTGATGGGACAGAACGGCGAGTGGGTGGAGATACAGATCCGTACACGGCGTATGCACGAGCTCGCCGAGCAAGGACTGGCGGCGCACTGGAAGTACAAGAACGGCGTGGTCGAAGAGACAGAGCTCGACAAGTGGCTGCGCGACATCAAAGAGGTGCTGAAAAGCGACTCGCCCGACGCGATGGCGTTCCTTGACACGTTCAAGCTGAACCTGTTCGCCAAAGAGGTGTTCGTTTTCACGCCCAGCGGCGAGATACAGACGCTGCCTCAAGGCGCTACAGTGCTCGACCTCGCCTATCAGTTGCATAGCGAGCTCGGCGATCATTGTATCGGCGCGAAAGTCAACCACTCGCTCAAGAGCAGCGATTATATCCTACATGCCGGCGACCAGGTGGAAGTCTTGACCGCCCAACAGCAAGAGCCGCAGCCCGAGTGGCTGAACTACGTGGTGACAGCCAAAGCGCTATCGGTGCTGAACAGTTACTTCCGCAAACAGGAACGTCAGCAGGAGAGACTCGGCGAACGACGCCTGGAAGACGCACTGCGTTCGCTGCAGATCCCAGAATCGCAGTTCGACAGCGCCATACAACGCCTGCAGACCTACTACCACTTGACCAAACGCAACGAGCTGTACAAACAGATCGGCGTGGACGCCATCAAGCTGCAAGGCATAAAAGACATTATCGCTCCCAAGCAGAGTCTCTGGTCAAAACTGCGTCCATGGAAGTCGGGCAGCGATCAGTCAACGGCTAATAGCCAAGAGCCAAGAGCTAATAGCCAAGAGCCGGAAGAGGTCAGCTTCCAGGTGCCAAAAGACAAGTCACGGCACAACCTCGTACTCACCGACGAGAACATCAAAGACGTGATCCTCGAAGACTGCTGCAAACCGATCCCGGGCGACGAGGCGATAGCGTTCAAGGACTCGACAGGGAAGATGCATGTGCATTACATGAACTGCCCCATCGCCGAACGACTGAAAGCCAGCTACGGCAAGTCGATATACACCGTGACGTGGGACACCCACCGGATGAGTCAGTACAAGGAGAAGCTGGAGATAGAGGGTATAGACCAGTTCGGATTACTTGTGGAGATACTGCGCGTCATATCGGAGAACTTCCACATCAATGTGCACGAGCTGCACATAACAGCCAACAACGGCGTGTTCAGTGCGCGCATCATCTTGTACGTATATGACAAAGCAGAGTTGTACGAGCTGATGGATTCGCTCAAGAAAATGCATAACATACAATCTGTCAAGAGAGTTTTCGATTAAAAAAATAAGACAATGATTAATCATAACAAAATGAAAAAGGTATTTGTAAGTATGGCAATGGCTCTGGTAGCCGTTGCAATGATGGCACAACAACCTGTCATCACATTTGACAAGACAGACCACGACTTCGGCAAGATCAACGAGGGCGATGGCAAAGTAACAACGATCTTCACATTCAAGAACGAGGGTATGGAGCCTCTCGTGCTGTCAAACGTACGCGCCAGCTGCGGTTGCACGACGCCGAAATGGCCGCGCGAGCCGATCGAGCCGGGAAAGACAGGCGAGATAACCGTAACATATAACCCCAACGGCCGTCCGGGACGATTCACCAAGACCGTGACGATCACCTCGAACGCCACCGAACCCACCACGCGCGTGACGATCAAAGGCGAAGTGATCCCGAAGCCCGCTAAACCCGTGGATAACTACCCCGTGAAGATGGGCGATCTGAGCCTGAAGACCAGAGAGGTGAACTTCGGCAAGGTGAACGACCACGCCACGAAGACCTACGAGATCGAGTACGCCAACCAGACCGATCACGAGATAACAGTAGCTATCCTGCCCGCCAAAGGCCAGGAAAAATATCTGGACGCCGTGGTGACCCTGGCTAACGTCAAAGCCAACGAGACCGGTAAGGTACAGATCGCGCTGACTACAGAGAACACAGGCGTTTATGGTCCTGTTGAGGGTTCGTTCCTGATCGTGGTAAACGACAAACAGGAAAACAGCGATGCCTTCAAGATCACCGTTACCGCTGACGTAGAGGAAGACTTCTCGAAACTCACGCCGGAAGATCACCGTAACGCACCGATCCTCGATGTAGCCGCTACCGTGAACATGGGCACTATCGCCGCAGGCAAAGTAGGCAAACGCACGATCGTGCTGACGAACGTAGGCGCTGACCCGCTGAAGATCCGCCGCGTGCTGAACAACAGCAAGGAGATCAAAGCCAGCATCAGCAAAGCCGAACTGAAGAACGGCAAGAGCGCACAGATCAAGATCGAGGCGCTGACAGCAGGACTCGAGCCCGGTGCATACAGCCGTCAGATGACAATCATCAGCAACGACCCCAGCAAACCGAAGTTCTTGCTGACAATCAACTGGACGGTAGAATAATAGTCGATAGTCGAAAGATGATGGAACATCCGGAGAACAGCGAAGACTACAAAGGCTTGCAGGTCAACGAGGGCGTGGTACCACTGCCATCGGTGAACCCGTACGCAACCTTCCGCCGTAAGAAACGTACACTGACGGTGGACGAGTACGTTGCGGGAATCCGTAGCGGGAACATCTCGATCCTCGGTCAGGCTGTGACGCTCGTAGAGAGCAGTCTGCCCTCCGATCAGGCGATAGCGCAGAAGGTTATCGAAGCCTGTCTTCCCTACTCCGGCAACTCGATACGCGTGGGCATAACAGGCGTGCCGGGTGCAGGTAAATCGACGTTCATCGAGGCGCTGGGCACACAACTGTGCAAGAAAGGCAGCCATCTGGCAGTACTCGCCATCGACCCTTCGTCAGAGCGGTCGAAAGGCAGTATCCTCGGCGACAAGACGCGCATGAACGAGCTGTCAACAGCCGCTAACGCGTTCATCCGCCCCAGCCCCTCGGCAGGCTCGCTGGGAGGAGTGGCGCGTAAGACCCGCGAGACGATAGTGCTCTGCGAAGCCGCAGGGTTCGACACCATACTGGTGGAGACGGTAGGCGTCGGGCAGTCGGAGACAGCCGCACACTCGATGGTGGATTTCTTCCTACTGCTGCAAGTCACCGGCACGGGCGACGAGTTGCAAGGCATCAAACGCGGCATCATGGAGATGGCGGACGGCATAGCGATCAACAAGTGCGATGGAAATAATATAGAACGCGCACGCGCCGCGCGCGTAAGTTTCAAGAACGCACTGGCACTGTTTCCGCCCACCGAAAGCGGCTGGAAGCCCTACGCCGAGACCTGCTCGTCAATCGACAGCACGGGTATCGACGAGGTGTGGAAGATGATAACCGACTACATCGCATTCACGCAGAAGAGCGGTTACTTCGACTACAAACGCAGCCGGCAAGCCAAGTACTGGATGTACGAGACGATCCATCAGTCACTGCTTGACAGCTTCTACCACAACACGGAGATAGAACAACTCATCCCGCAGTACGAACAACGGATATTGAACAATGAGATAAGCAGTTTCATCGCTGCACACGAATTGTTGAACAAGTTCAACAGTTTGAAAGCTTAAAAAGTCAGATGGCACAAAACGCTACAAATAAGAAGACAAAGAGCGAGCTCCCGAAGCCCGGTGCTGATGCCTTGGGTAAGATGCCGCCGCAAGCCCCCGAACTGGAGGAGGCTGTGCTGGGCGCGGTGATGATCGAGAAGGACGCCTACCCCACAGTAGCCGACCTGCTGCATCCGGGGGCTTTCTACAACGATCAGCACCGACTGATATACGAGGCTATACAGGCTCTCGCCGCTACCGATCAGCCCATCGACATGCTGACCGTTGCCGAGAAGCTCAAGCAGCAAGGCAAACTCGCGGAAGCCGGCGGTATAGCCAAGCTCGCTGACCTGACGAACAAGATCGCCTCAACGGCACACCTCAAATACCACGCGCAGATCGTAGCGCAGAAAGCTACCGCACGCGAACTCATCGCCCTGTCCAGCCGCATCAGCGAGCAAGCGTACAGCGAGTCGCAGGACGTAGCAGACCTGATGTCGTATGCCGAGTCCGGAGTGTTCGAGATATCGCAACGGCAGATGAAACGTGACGTCACGCAGATCGACCCCGTCATCACCGAGGCGTTCGCGCGAATGCACAAAGCTGCCGAGAATGAAGGCAATATCAGTGGCACGCCGTCCGGCTTCACCGAACTCGATAAGATGACCTCCGGCTGGCAGAAATCCGACCTGATCATCCTCGCCGCTCGTCCGGCAATGGGAAAGACAGCATTCGTGCTGTCAATGGTCAGAAACATCGCCGTTGATTACAAACGGCCGGTGGCAATGTTCTCACTGGAAATGTCGAACGTTCAGTTAGGCAACCGTCTGATCATGAACGTGTGCGAGATGGAAGGCGAGAAGATCAAGAACGGCAAGTTCACGCCCCAGGAGTGGCAACAACTTGACTCCCGCGTGACAGCCCTGCGTGGCGCACCGATCTACCTTGACGACACCCCGTCGCTCTCGGTATTCGAACTGCGCAGCAAAGCCCGCAAACTCAAACGCGAACATGACATCCAACTCATAATAATTGACTACCTGCAACTGATGAATGCCTCGGGCATGAACTTCGGTAGCCGTGAACAGGAGGTAAGTATCATCTCGCGAAACCTGAAAGCATTGGCAAAGGAGCTTGATATACCGATCATCGCCCTGTCGCAGCTCAACCGTAACCTCGAGTCGCGCGGCAACGGTAAGAACGACAACTCCGTGGATGGCAAAGCGCCGCAACTGTCTGACCTGCGTGAGTCCGGTGCGATAGAGCAAGACGCCGATATGGTGCTGTTCATCCACCGACCGGAGTACTTCCGCATCTACACCGACACCAACGGCAACGACCTGCGCGGGATGGCCAAGATCATCATCGCCAAGCACCGTAACGGCGCTATCGGTGACATAACACTACGCTTCCGCGCGCAATATGCGAAGTTCCAGAACGTCGATGAGACAGAAGAGCCGTTTGCTCCCCTGCCCTCCGACAACGCACCGCAGTATATCAGCACGTCATCGAAGATGAATGCCATGACTATGGCGGATGTGGACGGCATAAGCAGCAATGAGCCGGCGCCGTTTTAGTGAATAGTGAATAATTAATAGGATTAGTTAACAATATAATAAATGAAACGAACAGTAATCATAGATGCCCTCAAGAACCAGGCGCTCGGTCAGCCAATACATGTTTGCGGCTGGGTGCGCTCGCGCCGAGGGAACAAGAATGTGTCGTTCATCGCACTGAATGACGGATCAACAATCAAAAACATCCAGATTGTGGCAGACCTCAGTAAGTTCAGCGAGGAACAACTCAAACCCGTGACCACCGGCGCGTGTATCGGCGCAACGGGTGTGCTCATCGCCAGCCAAGGCGCAGGGCAGTCGGTAGAGATACAACTGACAGACTTGGAGGTGTTCGGCACCGCTGACCCCGAGAAGTACCCGCTGCAGAAGAAAGGATTGAGTATGGAATACCTGCGCACGATCGCGCACCTGCGCCCGCGTACGAATACGTTTGGCGCTGTATTCCGCATCCGTCATAACATGGCGATGGCGATCCACACCTACTTCCACGAGCACGGCTACTTCTACTTCCACACACCGCTGATCACCGCCTCGGACTGCGAGGGAGCAGGGCAGATGTTCCAAGTGACGACGAAGAACCTGTACAACCTCAAGTACGACGCCAACGGTCAAATCGACTACTCCGATGACTTCTTCGGCAAGCAAGCCGCGCTCACGGTGAGCGGTCAGCTGGAAGGCGAGTTGGCAGCTATGGCGCTGGGAAAGATCTATACGTTCGGTCCCACGTTCCGCGCAGAGAACAGCAATACGCCGCGTCACCTGGCAGAGTTCTGGATGATTGAGCCGGAGGTTGCGTTCATCGACAAAGACGAACTGATGGATCTCGAGGAAGACTTCATCAAGTTCTGCGTCCGCTGGGCATTGGAGCACTGCATGGACGATCTGGAGTTCCTCAACCAGTTTGTCGATAAGGGGCTGATTGAGCGTCTGCGTTCGGTGATTGACACGGAGTTTGTTCGCCTACCCTACACCGAAGGTATAGCTATTCTGCAAGAGGCTATCAAGAACGGCAAGAAGTTCGAGTTCCCGTGCAACTGGGGCGATGACCTGAGTTCGGAGCACGAGCGTTATCTGGTTGAGCAGCATTTCGGCAAGCCGGTGATCATGACTGACTACCCGAAGGACATCAAGGCGTTCTACATGAAGATCAACGAGGATGACAAGACCGTACAAGGCACAGACGTACTCTTCCCGCAGATCGGCGAGATCATCGGCGGCTCGGTGCGTGAGGCTGACTTCGACAAACTCAATGCGGAGATTGAGCGCCGCCAGATTCCGATGAAGGATATGTGGTGGTATCTCGATACCCGTCGCTTCGGTGCAGCACCGCACGCAGGCTTCGGATTGGGATTCGAGCGACTGATGCTGTTCGTGACAGGCATGCAGAATATACGCGACGTTATCCCCTTCCCGCGCACACCAAAGAATGCAGACTTCTAACAGACATACAGAATTCTAACAGGTCATAACAATCTTTGTTAACCTTACGAATATATAAACAATTATTAACTATATTCTTAATCACATGAAAAAAACACTTTTCTTTCTGCTCGCCCTTATTGGTGCTACATGCAGCATCGTGGCTCAGCAGAACGCGCCGACAAGTGAGCAATTCTCTTCGCCGACACGATTAGTAGGCCAACTGGTCAACGAGGATGGTGTACCTATTGTAGGTTATGCCACCATCACTCTCGGTAATCAGAACATCTCAACCTCTGCCAACGAGCGCGGCGAGTTCTCGCTGTCGTATCTGGAGGCTATTGATGAAGAGGTTATCATCGAGGCTGACGGCTACATCTCCAGCATCGTGCAAGTACAACTGACTCCCGGTCAGACCACTGACATGGGCAACGTAGCCCTCATTACCGACATGGGCTTGGCAGCCAAGGAGGAAGTACTGCTCACCCTGGCAGAAGTCGATCTGAACGACGACGAAGGCAAGTCGCAATCTGTATCGTCAGCTCCAAGCGCCAGTCAGGATGTATTCAACGCCACAACAAGTTTCGCCTGGTCAACAGGCCGCTACCGTAACCGTGGCTATGAGCAGTATCACGAGAAGAACTACATCAACGGCTTGGCATTCAACTCCGCCGAGCGTGGTACATTCAACTTCTCGGCTATGGGCGGCTTGAACGATGCTTCCCGTAACAAAGAGGTTGTCAACAACATCGAGGCTGCTAACTTCACTTTCGGCGGTATCGGCAATGCTACGAACTACCTAATGGATGCTTCGCGTTATGCACAAGGCTGGAAAGTCGGCTTGGCCGGTACGAACCGTCAGTACAAAGGCCGTGTGAATGCTACCTACGCCAGCGGTCCGCTGAACAACGGCTGGTCGTTCATCGCACAACTCGCTTGGCGTTACTCTCCGTACATCAATGCCAAAGGCATCATCGGTGAAGGTATAGCTTACAACTCGTTCGGCTACTTCCTGTCCGCACAGAAAGACTGGCAGAATGGTCACCGTCTGTCACTCATCACCTTCGGTGCTCCGACCGAGCGCGGTCAGTCTGGCGCAGTGACACAAGAAGTGTATGACCTCACAGGCTCTATTAACTACAACCCCTACTGGGGCTACTGCAACGGCAAGGTGCGTAACTCGCGCGTTGTCAAAGCTTTCGACCCGACAGCTATCGTTTCCTACGAGTGGCAGATTGATCCTATGCAGCGCCTGCGTGCCGCTGTAGGTTACCACTACTCATTCTATTCGAACTCGGCACTGACGTTCTACAACGCTCCCGATCCGCGTCCGGACTACTACCGTAACATGCCTTCGTACTTCTACGACGGACAACTTGACGCCAATGGCCAACTGATCTCCAAGGACAACACCGCTTGGATGAACCCGCTCGGTATAACCGACGACAACGGCAATCTGGTTGAGCAGACCTACAATGGCAATATCGTCGGCCGTACAATGGATATGGCTACCTATCAGAGATTGACCGATCTGTGGAAGGCTCGTGACAACAAAGCCACTCAGATTGACTGGGACGGTCTGTATGCAGCCAACTATGCTAACAATATCGCAGATCCTAACGGTTCTGCTTCGTACATGCAAGAGCGCCGCCACAACGATATCGAGGAGGCGATCATGAACATCAACTACAGCAACTCGAAGTTCGACCACCTGAAGATCACTGCCGGCATGGATGTCAAATACGCCCAAGGTATTCACTACAAGAGCGTAGACGACCTGCTTGGCGCTAATCAGTGGATTGATGTCGATCCGTTTGCTGAGCGCGATATCAAGGATCTGGCAACGAACATCGGTCTGACGCAAGAAGGTATTGAATTCGTTAAACAGAACGATATCTTCCACCCCAATGCTGTAAAGAAACAAGGCGACCGCTTTGGCTATAACTACTACATGAATATGGTACAAGCTAACGTCTGGGCACAGAACGAGTGGAACTTCAACGATTTCGATGTATATTATGCACTCAAGATTGCTTACTCGTCCATGCAACGTAATACGACGATGGTCAACGGTCGTGCATGGTATCTGGCTGTCCTCAACGAACGGTATATGAACCGTTACCTCGGTCAGGATGCTCAGGATATCTTGAATGGCAAAGAGAAATCTCTCTATCGCGGCTATGCTCACAACTTCATTGATCCGGCATTCAAGGCTGGCTTCACCTACAAGATCAATGGCCGCAATCGCATCAAGTTGAACCTTATTGCGCAGACCGAGGCTCCGCTGGCACGTGATGCCTACATTTCCGCACGTGTACACGACGCTGTGATTCCGACCATCTACACTCACGATGATGCCAAGAACCTTGCCGAGTACTTTGCTTCCTCGCAGAAGATTGCCGGCGGTGATTTGACCTACGAGTTCAACTACAACATCGTTCGCGGTCGTGTAACTGCTTACTACACGCAGTTCTGGGACGGTTCAGAGATGAATGGTTACTACGACGATCAGGCTCGTACGTTTGTCAATCAGACGCTGACCGGTATCAACCGCGCGCACCGTGGTATAGAAGCCGCAGCAGCTGTCAAACTCGGCACGTACTTCACCTTGACGGGTGCAGTGAATGCCGGCGACTACCGCTACACATCCAACGCCTACTCCATCACCTCGGCTGAAAACGGAATGCCTGTAGCCACGAAGATGGATGGTACAACTATTCACGAGCTTGTTGACTCGGTTTACATCAACGGTCTGCACGTTGCCAATGGTCCGCAACTGACTGCATCGCTGAAGCTCTCGTTCTTCCACTCGAAGATGTGGTTTGCTGACATCACCTGCACGTACTATGACAGGAACTATCTGGACTTTGCACCCTCACGCCGCATGAAGAGCATGTACACCGGTACATTCGAAGATGGTACTCCCGTCAATGGTTCGTATCGCACGGCTAGCAATTGCACCAATCAAGGTTCTATTGAAATTAGAGATAATCAGGGCAAACTTCTTCAAAAAGGTGCCATTTTGTATGATCACGGCGAAGAAATACTAGATAAATTCGGAACACCACAACTCGCCTACCCGTACAATCTGATAGCCGACCAGGAGTCGCTCGTCAGCTCGAATGTATGGAATCGTTTCATCTTTGACGCCAGCGTAGGTAAACTCATCTACCTGCCTAACCGTCAGCAGTTGTCTATCAACCTCTCGGTAACGAACTTCACCAACAACACGAAGCTCAAGACCGGCGGTTATCAGCAGGCACGTATCGCACGCGGTAACTTGCAACAGAAGAAGACGGAGGAAGGTAACTCTGTTTTGATGCCTAACGCGTGGAAGTTCCCGTCGAAGTACTACTATGCTTGGGGAGCTAACTTCTATCTGAGCGTAACGTATAAATTCTAATTACGAATTAAGTATTAAGAATTACGAATTAAGAATTACGAAATAAAAACGAAGATTATGAAAGCAATTAAATATCTAAGCATAGCAGCTCTTGCAGTCAGCATGACTGCCTGCAAATATGACATCCAGCCGGATAAGCTCTATCTAAACGAAGACAAAGTGAAGGAGTTGACTGCAGATGGCAAGATCTACCATCTGGACGAGCTTCTTGATGTATTCTCGACGACAGAGGAAGGCAACTACAAGTCAGACACGGTCAACTATCGTACGCGTGCCAATGACGAGAGCAACAATCCGGGTATCTGGCTTTACTCCATCGATACCCTGCCCTCTTCGGGGCCCGGCATCTATATTCGCGGCCGTGTATCGACCGACGACTACGGAGGCAACTTCTATAAGGCTCTGGTTATCCAAGAGATCGTTGACGGCAAGCAGCAGAACCTGCGTCTGTCAATCGACATGGGTTCGGCATCGGGTATGTACCCGCGCGGACAGGAGCTCCTCATCCGCTGCAACGGCCTGGCTATCGGTCGTTACGCCAACCAGCCGCAACTCTGCGTTCCGTCGTATAACAACAAT
>Ga0310786_10004215_pt1 | contig 20141 bp, 36 predicted proteins | sample AusTroGonzalo_MG_FD_203881 | JGI IMG/M metagenome (GOLD analysis project Ga0310786, IMG submission 203881) | Bovine rumen microbial communities from tropical cattle in Woodstock, Queensland, Australia - Gonzalo_03 (v2) (version 2) | ecosystem: Host-associated > Mammals > Digestive system >... | reverse complement strand
TTGCAATCTACTCCATCGTTTCGTCGACGGTAAAAGACCGCATCAAGCGTCGCAAGTACAAGAAGGCGGCGAAGGATGGAACGAGTAAAGGCAATCAAAGGAGGGCTTGATGATATGATTACACAAGAAACAGTTCAGGTCTGCTACCGCACCGAAGACGGCTGGAAATTCGATACGCTTGAAGAAGCGCAGGAACACGAGGCGCAGTTGAGCGAACTGAAGCGCATCACTGCATACCGTATGCGTCAGGGAGAATACATCAAGATGGACTCCCTTGACGAAAACCCGTACTGCTGTATGGCAGAGCTGATAAAAATCCCGGACGATAATGCGCTTGAAGCGCTGAAGTATTTCAGGGAATGCTTCGGGTATTGCTTCGACGGAATTACAATCCCCGGATGTTATGTGTATGCAGGCGGCCTCAACCCTGACACTTGGGTTGACATCACAGCAGAAATCGAACGCCTGAACGGGCTTTTGGAGCTGCTTAACAAAACGGAAGCTTGAGCAAGGAGGACTGATCTATGAACATCACCAGCAACACGTATGTAAATCTTCGCACAAACGAGAAGACGAACGACCAGCACCTTGCGATGGAATGGTATCGGGCTGGTGATTCGGTCAGCGTCTACAACAAAAACGGAGTCCACAAAATCACGTGGGTGTTTTAGGGAGAGTGTCAAATGACCATACGAGAATTCTTAAATATGCCGCAAAAATGTGCGGTCTTGTGCGAAACAAGAGAAATCGCCGAGCAAGTTTTCTCGGCGTTCGATGACGCGGGATTCACGTGGTGCACCGGAAATTCTTATAAAGACTCCCAACCGTGGAATGGTGAAGGTACCTGCTACACAAATAAAGGAACGCTCGGCACTGTTGGCTTCTACGAAAGAGAAGACATTCCGGTGTATATGCCGTCAGACTTCGAAGATTTCGGGGGGTTGAAACAGGAAGAGCCCTCGTGGGAAGACGTGTTCTGTTGAAGTGGGCAATGTGAAGCTATGAAAGAGTACGAGTACGATGGCCCGGTGTTCAGCGCGCTTGGTTCGACGCTTGACGAAAGCTTTTGTGTGAAAGTAAAGGCGACGTCTTGGGCGAGCGCTTGCAGAGAAGTGATTGAATGCTTCAAGCGTTTGACCGGGGCTTCGTACACGATAATGATTCAGCCGTATGGCGTGAGGGAGGTTTGAGATGACAGTCCAGTGTTTCAAAGAGGTGTGTGGCGTAGCGGTATGCCGCAACCGCAAAGAAGCGGTTGAGGTTGCCGAGAAGATTGGCTTTATGCACCCGACTTTTCCGCCCGCGAAACTTGGCGCGGACGACGACTGGTGGCTTGTTTTCGCAAGCGGTGTCACCCTCTACCTCGGGCAGGATTATCTATCGCAATCGCAGATCGACTACATGAGCAGGATGAGCACAACGTTCTCAGGACGCGTGCTTGTCACAGCAGATATGGTGGAGGGCGAAAATGGTTCTATCGAAGGAGTTTCTTGAGCAGTTTTTCGCCGCCGGAGAGCGAGGCGAGAAGCTTGGCATCCTTGCCACTAACCAAGAAGAGGCAGACGCAATATGCTCTTCATTTCGCGAGATGGGCAAGCATTGGAACAGCGGAGCTTCTTATATGCAGACGATGTATGGATACGCCGAAGGCGGTTGCATGATTTACTCCAACCAGGGAACTTATCGCGCGTCTGATGAAGCTAACTATGAACTTTTCACGTTTGACCAAGTGGCAGACATCGGAAACGTCGACGAAATCGGGTGGGACGCGATGTTTGCGGAAGGGAGTTAGTAATGAAGATGACGATTGAAGCGTTCTGTTCGCAGGAAGAAGACGAGTATGTGATCAACGCAAGAACAGAAGAAGAAGTCGTGTGGATTCTTCGGAAGTTTGACGAACTTGGCCTCAGATGGAACAGCGGAGCATCCTATTTGGATGAAGCGAACTGGGATAGGTATATGGAGCAGACAGTCTACTATCCGCGAGGTCGATACGCGTCGGTTGATTACGCAGAACAATGCGGTCTAACAGTCCTTACGCTCGACGACATCTTGCGCCCTGAGGACGCGGCTCTCATCGAGTGGGATTTATTGTTCAAATAAAAAACAAAAAATAAAACACAAAAACCCGAAAGGGAGAAAGAGGTATACCTATGACAGCAAAAGTCCTTCGCGATCTGAAGAAGTACATCGTGACTTCCTCTATCAAAACCGCCGACATCGAGACGTTGGCAAAGTATCGTCCGGGCGCCCTGAAAGAGGCGGATGAGGAAGGCAACGACAAGTTCGCCGTCTCCTATAATCCCGGACACGGTTCCGTCGCCGCCTTTGGCGTGACCTTCGGAACCTCCACGACCGAAGGCGGTTATGCCGCCATCGTCGGAGACCTGCCGGAAACCGAGCCCGAAGGCGGTTATGCCGCTTGGCTTGCCGACAAGGTCGGTGGTGCTCTCGAGCACATCAACGCTTTCGAGGCCAGCATTCCTGCTGCCGCCGCGGAAGTCAACGGGGCTCGCAACGCCCTCATCGCGTCCATCGCGGTCGAATAAGTTGCAAACGGTGAGGCGATAACACCGCAACAACACCTCTTTCCCAAAACAAAAAACAAACATACATTTTATGGAGGATTAACTATGATTCAAGTCAATGTTCGTGCCAACACCACTCGTCGTACCATCAACTGTGAAGTGACCTCGACTCCCGCTGAAGTGTTCAGCAGCATCGGCTGCGACACCAGCTCTTCGATGGTCAACCTGAACGGCAACATCCTGTATGCTGCCGAGTTCCAGAAAACGTTCCAGGAACTGGGCGTCGCTGACGGAACCCAGGCGAACCTGAACGCAATCGTCAAGGCGGACGGCGCGGCTGAATAAGCCGCACAACCAGTAAGGACAGTCCCAAGCGGGCAAATCCTCGGCAACGAGACTTTCGGTCAGGCCGAAAGTTCCAAAACGCTCTTCGGTCTCAGGAATGACCGCATGAGGTCGAACTCGCTAAAGCGAAGTTCGACCACGGTCGGACATTCCTGTAGCGGCTTGAATCGACAAGCCATTCAAGCCCGCTTAAAGCCGCTTGGGATGTCTCTGGTTTTGTGAACAGACAAAAGTTTAATGGAGGGGAAAATAGATATGATAACAATGCAAACAACAAGGTTGACCGATGAATGTGCCGATGGCATCTTCGGTACGTCTTCGCTCCCAGACTTTGCAAAAGGGCTGTTCAGGGCGATTGTTCTCGATCACGGCGGCGCCGCAAACGATACGAATGCTTGCAACCTCGGCGTGGCCGATATGTCCGACGTCGACATGTTCTACGACGATGGGACACCTCTGATGGTCGGAAAGGTGAAGTCGAACGAAGGCTTGTGGTCGTATATCGGCTCGAAGTTCACGGCAGAGAACGGATGGAAGACGTTCGACGGCGCGTCCTGCAACGTCGACAAGTATTTGTCGCAGTGGCAGCAGACGAGAGTCTTCGCGAACGAATCTCGCAAGAAGGTCGTCGCGTTCGTAAGCGTTATCACGTCCGATACGTGGTATCGTGCATTCTGTTCGAGCTTGTTCAAGATCATGACGTGGTACTATCCTTCTCCCACGCAGGAAGACATTGCCTTCTTCCGTTCCCTCTCCATCTCCAAAGCAAACACGGACGAAATGTTCGTTGATAGCGTCGTCGCCTATATCAACCGGGTCTGCGACAACTGCGAATGGGAAGAAAAGCGGCTACACCTTATGCTTGATGGAGTCGCAAATTATATACGGGAAAATCGAATGACAGACCTGCGCGCCGAGATAGAAAGCAACAGAAATAACATTGAGATGTTATTGCGGCGTTTGAACGAGGCCTATGATACCTCCGAGAATTGCAGGATCGAGCTTGCCGGGCTGGAGGCACTCGGAGACCAGTCAGATGACACCTACTTCAATTTCTTCAATTCCCACAAGGGTTCCGTGACGGTTTCTCGTATTGATGGCCGTACCATCTATTACGACGTCGTTGGAGACCTTGAACATTATGACGAGTTCGAGTTGGAGCGGAACTACGAAAATCGTGGACAAGAACGCTCTATTCTTAATAGAAGGTCAGATAAAGCCGTCGAATATGTCGTCAAGCACATCTTGCTTGAAAAGAGAGGGCGTATCCGCCAGACCGCTTCGTTCCGTTTGGGTGCTGGCTGCCTTGTTCAGTGCATGCGTGGCGTCTGGAATCGCAAAGATTTGATGCCGAACCAGCACATATATGTTCACGGATGCAGCGGTGAGAACGACAAGTATTATCACCTGTACGCTCAAGATAATGATTGGGAAATGGGAGTAGAACAGTCCATCTCAGCCACCAAGAATTTGAACGTTGGAGACTCTGTCGTTATAAACGAGACGATTGCCTTCCTGCCCGCACACAAAGCCCTCAAAACAATTTGGGTGACGGACGGTTCGCCTCTTGGCAATGGGCCGTTGCCCGAAGGAGCCCACCTTGTGAGCTACGAAGAGTTTATTGAAATCGTCGACAAAAAACTGAAGGAGGAAGCCGGAAATGAGTAAGCCGATTTTTATGGAGAAAGGCGACATCGAAAAGTTTCTTGAAGAAGTCAAGAAGCAGCTGTTTAGTATGAGATGCTACGGCAGCGTTTCGTTCCAGAAGGAGTACAAGAACACGGGCAAGAGAGCAGATGTCTACTTCACCGAGACCGCGTGGGCAAAAATGAAAGCGCTCGTCGAGAATTTCCAGACGGAAGTTCAGTGGCACGGGTTGACCCGGCGAGTTGGCGACCACGAGTTCGAGGTGTACGACCTCATCGTTCCTCCTCACGAAGTCAGTTCGGCTACGGTCGTTTCTGACTACTCCAAGTACACAGAATGGCTGAACAACCTCCCGGACGAGGTGTTCAACGACCTGAGATTCCACGGTCATAGCCACGTCAATATGGGCGTATCGCCTTCTGGAATCGATAACAAGTATCGCAAAGACCTCGTAACGCAGATGCCCACACCGCAGGCGGATGACGAAGACAGCTTCTACATCTTCATGATTTTCAACAAGCGCGGCGAGTGGTCTGGAGAGATCTACGACCTCAAGTACAACACGCTGTACTCGACTGCAGACATCGACATCGACGTCTACTGCGGAGAACAGGGATGGCTGTCTGAATTTGTATACGAAGCGAAGAAGGTTGCTGTCGAAGCAAAGGCGACACCGAAACCCGTCTACAAAGGAGTTGCTGGCGACAGCAAGTATTCGTACGACCCGCAAACTGGCGCGTATACGGAGAAAACAACCAAGAAAACAAGTGCGAAAAAGAAGTCCGAGTGGACTCCATACGAAGAAGAGCCGTACCAGAGAGGGTACGACTACAGCGCATACTACGGCTACGTCGGAAGCGCTGGCGGTTATGAAGGAGGATGGGACGAATGAACCTAACGAAAAGCTTTGAGTATTTTGACCCGACAAAAGTGAAGGGCGCGTGCCACATCATCGGTTGTGGTTCCGTCGGTTCGACGGTAGCCGAAAATCTTGCACGTCTCGGCGTCACGAAGTTCGTTCTGTACGACTTCGACACGGTCGCGTCCCACAACCTCGTCAATCAGATGTTCGTAAAAGCGGACATCGGTCGGCCGAAGGTTTTGGCGACGATGGAAAACATCACGGCAATCAATGACGAAGCACAGGTGAAGGTGTTCCAGGAAGGGTACACGAATCAGCCGCTCAACGGTTATGTGTTTCTGTGCGTTGACAGCATTGACCTGCGCAGAGAGATTTGCAAAGGTCAGAAAATGAACAGGTCGATAAAAGCAGTTTTCGATTTTCGTACGGGGCTTGAAGAAGGCCAAATGTACGCAGCGGATTGGGGCGACATGAGGCAGGTTGAGAATCTGATTCGGTCGATGGAATTCACTCACGAAGAGGCGGCGGCAGCCACTCCCGTAACGGCATGCGGTGTTGCTCTCGGAGTTGCTCCGACGGTCAGAGCGGTCTGCACGATGGGTGTTTGCAACTTTGTGAACTACATCAAAACTGGCAAGCTCAAGACGTTCGCGCTTATCAATCCGTTCCAGTGGGAAATGATTTAAGAAACAAAAAAACATAACTTGTGACGATGATTCATTTGAAGCAAATGAATGCTTTCGTCTATGGCGAAAGTGCCAAAATGTAGGAACGAAGAAGGCGTCAGGAAGGAGATCAACAGCTGCTTCGTCCGCCGGGAGGAACGGGTGGCGCTCAGATGTCAAGCACTTTTATTGGGATTCGTATAGAAATTAACACGAAAGTTGAATATAAAATTACAGTTTCGGACACCTTTCAAAACTACATTAGGCGCAAAGAACTATCGGGAGCCAGCCCGAGCTGCATGTTACCGGCTCCGGAGGCTCGAAAGATTGTAACAAGGTCACGAGTACAGAAATGGAGGAGAAAAAATGCCTTACGTAACAGTTCCGCGAAGACAACGCACCAAGCAGATGTCGTTTGACGACATGGTATTCGGCGTAAACCCCGAACTCCTGAAACCTCGCAAAGACACGTATGACACAACCACGTATTATTGCAGGAACATTACTTTTGCGACGCAAAGAAAGTTCAACGTTTGGGACATGGCTGCGAAGATCATCAACTTCAACACCAAGTATAAGGCGCTGATTGAAACCGAAGACAAATCGACTCTCTATCGGTCGTTCAAAATCCCGAAGAGATCCGGCGGTCTTCGTCAGATTGACGCTCCGAACGAAGAACTGATGGACGCGCTGCGCGAACTGAAGGGAATCCTTGAGGAAGACTTCTGCTTCACATATCAGTCGAGCGCGTTCGCGTATGTCCACAATCGCTGTGCGGTTGATGCGGTAAAACGCCATCAGATGAACAACTCTCGCTGGGTTCTCAAGACAGACTTGAGCAAATTCTTCCCGAGCACGACGCCGGAGTTCCTGTTCAAGATGCTGTATCAAACATTCCCGCTGTCTACCTTCGTGGAATCCGAAGAGCGCCGGCTTGAGTTTGAAAAGGCGTTGAGCCTGTGCTTCCTGAACGGTGGTTTGCCGCAGGGAACGCCCACAAGCCCGATGCTGACGAACCAGATGATGATTCCGATTGATTTCCAAATTGCGAAATATTGTCGTGAACGCTCTCAGTATCTGGTCTACACGAGATACGCAGACGACATGGATTTCTCGTCCAAATGGTCGTTTAGGTTCACTGATGTGGTGAACGATGTTGCGAAGATTCTGGAGGAAGCAGGAGCTCCGTTCACGTTCAACCGCGAAAAGACGCATTACGGTTCGACCGCTGGCCGCAACTGGATGCTCGGAGTAATGCTCAACAAAGATGGCAAGATCACCGTTGGGCACGAAAACAAAAAGAACTTCAAGGTTATGCTGTTCTCCTTTGGCAACAGCGTTAAAGATGGAACCCCGTGGAGCGTTGACGACACGCAGCATCTGATGGGGTTGTGGTCTTACTATCGGTCGGTCGAGGGCGAAACGATTGATGAGCTCGTCAAGAAATATGACGACAAATTCGGGTTCAGCATCGTCGGCGCGATGAAAGCCGTCATCAAAGGAGAACAAGCGATTTAACTTGGGTGGTAAAGGCAAGATTAAGGTTCTTGCGGTTTCGCTCACAGCGGAATTGACGCAACGGTTAGCGTCCACTGGAAAAAATGCGAATTCGGTTCATCTGACAATGAACCGTTCGATTTTTGGTGTTGCGCCCAGGCAATAAGTCATCCCAAGCGGTGCTGATGCTCGGTAACGGGGCTTTCAGCGAAGCTGGAAGTGGTACGAAGTCAAGCAGCGCGCATGATGATCGAGTCTCGAGTATCGAAGATACTCAAGCCTAGATCATGATGCGCTTGCACAGAAAACCGCGTGCATTTTTGATCGAGGAAAAATGCGCCGCGCTTTTAAGACCGCTTGGGGTGGCTACTATTTTCGAACAAACAATTTTACAAGGAGGATAAAAGTATGGAAATTCGTGTGCTCGTTATCAGACCCGGAGAAGAACCACAGGAAGATAAGATCGAGGATAGCCTTGAGTCTTTGCAGGAGGCTGTTGGCGGACTCATCGAATGCACCTACCCCTTCGATGACAACGCCTTCGTCATCGGAAACGAAGAAGCCAAGTTGATTGGAATGAAGGGCAACCGCAGGATCAACGGCTCGATCTACGCAGGCACGATTCTGATTGCCGGAGACAACGGATGCGGCGAAACAATCGACCTGACTGACGAACAAGTCGCAAAATATGCGGAGATGTTCGAAGTCCCCGACAAAATCTCCGATGAAGAGGTTCAGGCGGACTGCGGATACACAATGTTTTTCTTCTAAAATAGCAGTTTTTGTCCATTAAATCGTACAATCGGTTAGCGTCAAAACCTACATCTTTGAGGTCACAAATTGTGACATCAAAACAAGGTTTGATGTTGCTCCCGTCGAAGACGAGAGTACCAAGATGTCCGAACGAAGTGTGCAGGCGAGCGACGACCGAAGGGACGTATGTGGCACGCCGTATCTGCCGTTGAGCGAAGTTATGCGGGGATGAAGCGAGGTGCCACACCCAACGTCGGCGTGAGCCAGGGCGGAGTGGTCACTAAAGTAAGCAAAAACAGAGCAGAACCTAGTGAAAAATCGGCCTTGAAGACATCATCAAAAGAAAAGGGTGCCGTCTCACCAAAACAGCCAGCCAGAAAATGACTCGTATGAGGAGCTTATTGATGACACTGCTACCAATCGGGATTGTACGAACAATCTTTATTGTGCTCGATGACTACTACTAAAACGGTAGTGCTTTGAGCGACGCTCAAAGTGCCAAAATGTCCGAGCGAAGGAATGGGATCCCACGAACCCGACGCCGCAGCATCAAAGATTTGAACGCAAGTTGATGAGAGGTCGCGGGATAAGAAAGGCAGAAGGCAGGTGAAAACCCCATTTTCCCCGAACGGGCATCAAAAGAGTAGCACGGAATTCACACCAAAAAGTGCCCGGCGAGCAAGAAGGCACGAGACTAATCGAGGGGAAAGCCCACGCGGACTCATGTTGCCGCCGGACAGGGAGGCGATGTTCCGACCAAAGTGCTAACGAGGAGCGCAATAGCAAAAGAATGTAAGCCAAAGAAATCTATGCTCGTTATGACTATCGCAAGATAGTGCATCAGGCGATGCCCGGATGTGCCAGAATGTCAGGACGAAGATAGGGACTGTCATGTGGATCTGTAACCGGTATTAGCAGGTAAGTTCGGTGCGGGTAGAAAACTCGGCAGAAAACACACGCGCATCGAAATCCCGAAAGGCGCGCAAAAACACGCCAAAAGGAGCGCCTACTTGGTTAAGACGGGGCGGTAGTATCGCCCCAACTCAGTCCTTAAACTATAATCGCCCTGGAATTCAGAAGACCAGATTGCTCACAGGAACATGGATTTCCTCACAAAAGGCCGGCGTGCCCCTCCATGCGCCGGCATTCCAGAAGTTACTGGCGCTGCGCCCTGCGATAGTGGGCGTACGGGGGCGTAGCTTAAACGATAGAGCGGGCTCGAATCTGTCCTCCCCACAGACGCTCGAGACTATGGTGCTGGTTCGAATCCAGCCGCTCCCATTATTTTGGAGGGTATTTTGAACAAAAGGCAGAACAATAAATGGAGGAAAAGGAAATGCCGAACTGGGTAAGAAACATCGTTCACGTAGCAGGAGACCCCGAAAAAATCAAAGAGTTTTTGAGGTTCGTCAGAAGCGACGCCGACAACGAGGAAGAGACGAATCTATTTGACTTCCGCAAAATCGTTCCGATGCCGGACACCATCAGAAATACGGAGTGTGGTTCAAGAACCAACGGAGACATATTATGCTATCTCAGCAACAGGTTCGACAAGTCTTTTGCCGACTTGTCGGAGGAAAAATCCAGGGATAGATGCTTCGCGCGTCTGCTTTTATCGCAGGATGTCTATGATCGCAACAAGGAATTGTTCGCCTCTCTTTCCGACGAGCAGCGCGAGGAGTCCTATGAGCGCGGAAAGCAGTACGCGAAGAACTACGTCGAATATGGCGCCACCACCTGGTACGAATGGTCAATTATGAACTGGGGCACGAAGTGGAACGCATGTGATTCGTACCTCGATGGAGACGGCAGCGACGGGCATGTCTGCTTCGAGTTCGATACGGCGTGGAGCGCGCCAGAGCCGGTTTTAAGAAAGCTGACAGAGATGTTCCCGAAACTGAATTTTGAAGGACAGTTTGCGGACGAAGATTTTGGAAACAACTGCGGTGTGTGGGGAGGCGGCGACGGGGTGTTCTGGATGGATTATAAAGACGACGTTGGCTGTAGTGTGGAGGAAGCTAGGCGCTTTGCCTGCACCGTTTGGGGCTATGAGTACGAGGAGGTATTTGACCGCGATGGAAGCTACAGAGAAGACGTATGAAATTACATACCCACAGCCGATGATTGACGAAGATCACAAAGACCCGCTGTGGTATGGCGGCCGCGTGGCCGAGGTTCGGTACAAGGGATACACGTTCGTTCTCGGCGCATACGGAGACGTCATTGCCACTCTGCTTACAGAGGATGGCGAGGTGTACGTTAAAGACAAGAACAACGCCGGTTTGTTCTACGACGAAATGCACCCATACATAAAGTCAGACCGAGAGCTTTATTCTCTCGAGAGCGACGGACGATTGACGCTCGATTATAATAACTGGTTTGAAGTTGTTGTCATCGACTCGAAAGGCGAACAGCACGACCTTGGTTGGGTTTGCGATTCGTTTAATTACGAGGATGCCGTTCAAGAAATCTTCGATTTAATGGACCTGGTTATTTCGGAGCTCGAATCGCCTCCGGCGAAAGCGGCTGTGCAAGGCTGCCTTTGAAACCGGACGCAAAAATTAACAACTAATTCAAACTACCATTTGATTTGTGGAAAGCGGGGGTTTTATGAAAGAATTTGCCATCGGATTGGATAGCGTCACTCGCTTCATCAAGGAATCTGTTGAAGTCCTGCTCAGTGGCGACGCCACAAATTGCAGACTCATACTCGACGACGACCTTGCGCTCTTCGTCGGATGGGAAGGCGGATTTGGGAAGAGCAAGAGAGACGACTGCATCCAAGACAAGGACAATCCGGATTATGCGATTGTTGCCGGAATCAAGTGCTGGCGCAGCGACGACCTCTGGACGGACTATGAGTTCCTTAACTACCCTTACTTCGAAGACGGGGATGTCTGGGACACGGGTATTAGCCTGCGACCTGGCGAAGACTACTGGTATGATGCGGTCTGGTTTATCGATGAATGGAATGCTTTGCAAAATTACGAGTTCCGCGACGACGGCCTCATTATTAGTTCAGAAAGGTAGGTCTTTTATGGAAGAATTCACCAGCGGAGAGGAAATGCTACGTGTAATCCAGTCTGGCACCGACCTGTACTGCGGAGAAAGCGGAACTTATGTGTTCCTCTACAACGAGGCTGGAGCCATTGCTTATTACAGCGGAATTGACGTTGAGGAAGCCAAAGCGCTCGAAGCAAAGGCGAGGGTCACAGACGACTATTGGGCGGCGTTTCTCGGCCCCGGTGGCTGGATTTGTGATGATCCTTCTGATTCGGCCTTCCCGCCGAATCCCGGGTGCGCAAACATTGATTTCTGTAACGAAAACTTCAACCAGAAATGGATTGACACACACGATGTGCTCAAACTTATGGAGGGCAAACAATGTACACAAAGTGCTTGATTCAATGGCAGGATGACCTTTCGGAAGAAGAGGTCATCATTAAATCGAACCACGAGGTTTTGAACCGAGAGGACGACGATATTTTCTTTTATGGACTTTCGCCTCTTGAACTCACGCTGGCCCGCGAAAACGGCGCCTTAATCAAAGGCGAATGGAAAGTTCTGGAAATCCTGGGTGTGAGTCCCACGTTATAAGGAGTGACGATATGGCTAAATGCGAATGCTGCGGCGAAGAGATGCTGACTGCAAACGGCTGCACGTACGATTACCTGAAGACATCCTACGGAAAATACTACAAGCGGCATAAGGTGGGCGAAGAAATCCTTGACGGTTGGCCCATGAAGAAAGGCGACAGGTGCGGCGATTGCGGAGCGAAGTACGGCTTCTACCACCACCCGGGCTGCGACATTGAGCGGTGTCCAATTTGCGGCGGCCAGGCGCTGAGCTGCGATTGCGACATCGTTGCCTACGCGGCATTCAAAGTGGAGGGCGGAACACTATGATCAATATCTACGGCGAAACACACACCATCAACGGGTTCAAGGTCGAGGTCTATCCGGTCAACGCGAACGAGATTTCGTATTATGCTGGGCACAAGCGCAGAACGGCGAAAATCAATCTGTGCAAATGGGCAACTCGCCTTCACGGGAACCCGCCGGCTGGTACGCAGTACGGCAGCGCAAGGCTGATTTTGCCGGACGGAAGCAAGGCTGCGTTCCCGATTTACATCTAGTGGTTTGAACGATGAACTCAGAGACATTTGCAGAAAGCGAACCGTTTGCGAGGGCGAGTGGATAGTCCTGTACGTAAGCGGCCCGTACGACACAATCTAAATGGAGGTATGAATTATGGGAACAAGAAGCGCCATTGGAAAATTCAATCCAAACGGAACAATGACCTTAATTTATTGCCATTGGGACGGCTACCCGAGTTATAACGGGAGAATTTTGAACGAGCATTACAAAACGCTCGAAGATGTCGACAAACTTCTAGCACTTGGAGATCTTTCAAGTTTGGGCGCATATCCCCGTAGTGATCCTTCTCTTTGGGATTTGAATGGAGAAGCCGGGCGCAAGTATCTTCCCAGCGGCGTTGCCGAAATTTGTAGAGCTTACAACGACCGTGGCGAGGATACGCACTCACGCACGGTCAAAACGCTAAAAGAGGCGTTTGACAAATACAGCGACTGCAAGTATTTCTACCTGTTCGGCAGCTATTATCTCGACGGAGACAAAGAGGTGGTTGCGCAAGGGAAGGCTCAGTGGGTCGTCTATTACCCAGATGATACAAAGCCGCATCATCTTGCGAATTTGCTCAAAAAGTAAAAACGGAGGAGTAAAATGGCCAATAAAATTGTCATTCCATTAGACCACGGCTACAAGCTCGTTGCGGAAGGGTGTTCCGATCCTGCATACGGCAGGGAACTCTATGTCTATCTCACACACGAGTCCGGGGTGATCGTGCAAGACATCGCAATTATCCGCAATAAATTCGAATTTCAGGAAGATTCCACCAAACTGAGTCGCCTGAATTGGATTGACGGAAAGTATGAAGTATTCGTGTACGGAGACGAGAACTCCGAGGACTATACACACGAGTTCTGTATCAACAGATACGAGTACGAGGAGGATGAGTAATATGCCTGACAATATTTATACGCACGACGAGGCTGCAATCCTCGTCGACGCGATCGAAAAGGTTCTGCTCGAGAATAACATCCGCGTGCCGAGCCCCGAAGATGACGAGCGGGACAATGACGATGCCGGATTCTACGGTAGCGTATACAGCGACCTGCTTGACTATTTTGAGGAGCGCATCATTAGCATCGTCGAGCGAAGCAAAGAGGGTGCTGGCGTGGTAGAAGGGGAGTTCTCCGGCGATTATTAAAAATTAGGAAGGAGTGACCTGTTTGTATAGGAACAACGCCTTACTCATTGCCGGGATTCTCATTCTCGTTTTCGTGATTTTGCTGACGGTGTTGAAGCTCACAACCGAGCCGGGCGTTGCCCCGCCGGAAGAGCCGACGAGCCAGCAAGAGGCGGCTACGAGCGAATTGCAGGAGCTTCCCGTGCGCCACTACAAGCCGTCGCATCCGGCTGGCATAGAGCGCTACAGATCTGTTGTGAGCGACTCTGCGTACATGGTTCCAGAGCCAGCCGAAAGTGAAGAGGAGCGAGTCATTCCTTATGATCCGCTCGTCTTCGTCAGCGACGAGTTTGTTCCGTATTCTGCATACATAAAGAAGGGCAAGCAATACAAGCTGCCCATCTCGGTCGAGTGGCAAAAGGTCGTGTGGAACTACGCACAGGAATACGAGGTTCCGTATAACGTCGTCCTCGCCATAGCTGGAGTTGAAACATCGTTCGATGTTTTTCGCGGTGCGGTTAAGTCCCGCACAACGAGCGTCGTGTACTACGGCTGCGGAATGGTTTCGACCGTATCGAAAGATAAGATTTCTGCCGCGATTGGTATGGATATGTGTACGCCGGAGGGTGGCGTTGCAGCGATGTGCTATGTGTTCGGCAAGAAATATAAGGAGTTTGACGGAAATGTTGTTTACGCGCTGATGGCCTACAATATGGGTAGCGGTGGCGCGCGTCGTGCTATATCGCAGGGGCGCACGAGCTCAGGCTACGCAGAGAAGGTTTTGGACATCAGCCAAGGATTCTTATGGGAGGAAGAAGAATGACAGCACGGTTTATCAAAAATGCAAAAGAAAAGTTCAACACAAACTATCGCAAAGATAATTATTTCAACAAGCAGATGACTGCCGTTGTCTATGATTACGAGAAAGACAAGCTGGAAGAGGCGGTTGAACTGCGGATCTACAAGACCGACGGATTCGACTACTGCTGTCTGTGGACATACGGCCACTCCGAAGACATGTATCGTCACGGAACTGGACGGGCGGGCGGCGGTGGTTATCACCGGGCAAGCGCAGCGGCCTGCGAAGCGATTTACAACGCCGGAATTGAATTGAGCGAAGCGATCAACGGACGCGGAGACTCTATGATGAGAGAGGCGATCGAAAGCATCGCAGACGAGATGTATAGCGGCCGTTCGCACAAAGTATTCGTTATTGAAGCGCACGCGTAATTGTTGCGCATGATGCAATTGAACGCGCAGATGATGCAGATGAATAACGCTACACAAGCAGTCGACTTCGCAGAAAGCAGCAATCGTAAGCCAGGCATATTGGCGCTAGGCGAAGCTCTACTGGCACAGGCTGTTACGGATTACATAGAAGCAATTAGAATAAACGATCAATTCCACATAATCAACCTCGAGGCGTTCTTCCTGTCTCGGTGGGGCCAGGAGTTGTCGTTCAACCAGGGAGAAATAATCATAAGAAACTGCTGGAGAATCGCTAAGGAGGACGGAAAAATATGAACAATTCGGAACTCGTCGGGCACTATGTAAAAATTCTTCCGACGACGAAACTATTCGTTGACGGAATCGGAATCCCCGAGTGGATTCGCGACGCAACGCTCTACATCGAGCGAGTAAACAGCAACGGAACGATAGTTCTTGCGTACGACCAGACGACGATGATGGCTGGCTGCTTGTTCCAGCGCGACGTTGCCGTCCTCGACGAGGTTCGTACATACCACGACACGCTCAACGAAGAGCCGACATTCACGATGCGGATTATGGGCGTCGAGAAGCGGATTGAGCACATCAACTTCACAAAGCAGCGGTTCAATATCCCGGACGACCAGGTGTTCCTTGACACAGAGCATCGGGGGTGCGTGGAGAACGCTAAGCGCGCTTGGCTCGCCGAAACGGACAACGACCACGTCCTTGTAATTCAGGACGACGTCGAGTTCTGCGACGATTTCATCCACTACGCGAACCTGTTCGTCAAGCTCTTCCCTGACGACATCTTAACGTTCTTCCCGTTCCAGTTCTTTTCCCTCCCGTCGAAGGGCATTCCGAAGCAGTCGCCGTATATGCTGACGACTTGCCTAAGCGGTCAGGCAACGATGATGCCAACCAAGTACATCAAACCGTGTATCTCCGCGTGGCGAGAAGACATCAAGGGAGACGACACAAACATTATGGAGTGGGGTAAGAACAACGGAATCCGCTTCATCACGACGATTCCGGCGTTGACGCAGCACCTCGGGCAGGTGTCTGTGTACGACGTCGGGAGGTCGATCGGACGGTCTGACTGCTATCGGAAAAACCCGGTCGGGAATTTCGAGTGCGGCTACCTGAACCACTGGTCGAATTTTGTTTCTACGTAAGGAGGGGCGAAAAGTGGGCGAGATTGAGAAACAAACACACGAACGCATCAAGTTTCCGGGTGCGAGGGATTTTGTAGAGGTACAAGAGGGCTGGAAGGGGTGGCTCGACAAAATACCGTACCATAAGTTCGACTCGGAGTGGGAAGTCCGCGCCACGCCTCCATTTAGCGGAGCACTAACGCGGTTCGAGGTGCGGAAGGGAGATAGGCGCGTGTCGGTTTATCTTGACGTGTTTAACAACCTCGGATATTTCTGTGGCGAAGACGGGAAGCCCGTGCCGTATTACGAGGTCTATGACTTTGTGGATGAAGACGGGCCAGCCAGATTCGCGATGGATGATGGCGACAATATGATGGCGTATATTCGCGAACGCCTTGGCGGGGGCTGAACTGGAGCCTCTTATTCTCGATTTCTAAAATTTTTCAGAAAGGGTATTGACAGATAAAAGAACCTATGGTACTGTTATATAGCAGAACCAAAGTTTCTTATTTGTTAGAACTATGAACAAGCAAAGAAGAAAGAGTTTAGCAGAACTAATAAGTATATTAGAAGAAGCGGAGTCAAGCCTTGGCGACATTGAATACGACGAGCGCGATGCGCGCGAATCCATGCCCGATTCGTTTGAGGGAAGCGAACAATACCAGACGTCCGAGGACATCAGCGACCTTTTAACAGACGCAATCGAGTACATCCATGAAGCAATAAAACAAATAGAAGAAGCCGTGGGAAAGTGAAAGGAGTTTAATTATGAGCAAGAAGTATTATCGATACCCATCGGATTATGAGATGACGCCCGAAGAGGCAGAACACGACTCTAAGGTCAGAGAATCGGTCAAGGCCTTGATTACGCTGATGTCTGAAGGGCAGTCTTATGTGCCCAGCGACGATTGTATCGACGTGATTCGGACAATCGTTGGCCTGTACCTCGAAGACGAGTTCGACGTTCCTTTGGACGAAATCATTCTATCAATCTACCCCGAAGGAGAATTGACCAAAGATGGCGCTCGATAAGTATTTTGAAGACAAAAAGCGGAAAAGCCTAATATTCACGATGCACAATATTAACCCAAACCTTCCTTATTATAGTATGTACCCGAATTCTACTCAGCAAAAGCCGGTCTGCCCTCCAGAAGGGCCTACTTACTGGAGCAGGGCATCCGGTCGGTATAGAACCGCATCGGAGCAGAGGGAATTTATCAGGGGCGGCTGCATCGACAAAAAGCTTCCGCCGATAGAAATTGAAGAGTAACTGAAAGAGAAAGAGCAATGGTGATACATCGAGGAGATATATATCTGGTAGACTTGTGCAACGCTATTGGCTCTGAACAGGGAGGCGTTCGGCCGGCAATTGTTGTGCAGAACGAAGTTGGCAATCAGTTTGCTCCCACGACAATTGTTTGTCCGCTCACCTCCAAGCAAAAGAAAAACATTGTTACCCACGTTTTGCTGACTCCTGGCGATTGTGGAATCCGCGAAGAAAGCACAGTTCTGTGCGAACAACTTCGAACCGTCGACAAGGAGCGGCTGATAAAAAAGATTGGTGAGGTTCACAACATCGAAAAGCTTCAAGCTATTAACAATAAAATTATTGTCTCGCTTGGTCTCGCTTAATTTAATAAGGAGAGTTTCAAATGGACAGCAACAACACGCAATATGTTTCTCTCATAGAAAGACGAGAGGAAGAGATCGAAGGCCAGAAGCGTATAGTCTATCAGTGTAAATATTCGGGCACAGACAGGTGCTCATACATATGCAATAAGTGCGAAGTGATGCAATTGATGTTGGAGAAGCTCTGTTTCTTCGAAGACATAGAAAAGGAGCTGCCTTCGACACAGTCACTTTAACCGATATATCGCTTGGAGGGATGATATGGTAGACGACATTGGAAATCAGGAATTAACCATTACGGTTTCGAAAGATAGCCTGTACTTCGTAAAGCTTGCTCAGATGCAGCAGAAGTGCAGGGCGATTGAGTTGGAAAATGCCAGGCTGAGGCAAAAGGTTGATGACCTGTCGAACGGAATTCAACCTGCGCAGAATCAAAAGAAACGAAAGGTAAGGGAAGTTGACGAAGACACTAACGTATTTAGTCCGTACAAGTCCAACGGAGTTCTGAAGGCGCGTGCTTCTGAATCTATTTCGTCTTATGACGATTTTAAGAAGATGCAAGACTATTTTCTTAAGGACCTCCGCATCCGCGACTGGTGTCTTTGGACGATGGGCGTCTCTCTCGGACTACGCGTTTCAGACCTGTTGATGTTGAGATTCCGGAATCTTCTAGACGAGAACAACAACGTCTTGGACAGAATCAAGGTGTATGAAAAGAAGACCGGCAAGCTCAACAACATCCTTATAACCGACGCGGTTGCGCAGGCTATCCGCAGGTATTGCAATTCAATCGGCTGGAAGTTTAATCGAGACTGGTTCTTTTTTGCAAGCAGAAAAGGAGGGGGCGTCAAGCCCATGTCTTGCGAACACGGTTGGCACATCATTTCTCAGGCTGCCAAAGAAGTCGGGTTGCCAATGCACGTAGGATCTCATACGATGCGTAAGTCATTTGCAAACATCGCTGCTTGTGCGGACAGCTCTACAATCGATATGAATACAATCACGAAAGTGCAAGGACTTCTTAATCACAAAGACCAAACAACGACGATGAAATATCTTGGAAGGCTTCAGGATATGTACGACAAGGCCCGTATGGCAGTGAGCGACTTCGTCCTTGGCAAAAGCGCAGTAAACGACCTGGTGGCGGGAGATAGCGCAGGCATTCAAGCCGTATTAGATAGATTGGATTTGTTGGAAAATTCGATTTTAGTAGGAGTAAGGTAAATGTACAGTAATAACATATGGAAGATAATGGCGGCGGCTATGGTGCACACGAGTCCAGAAAATATACTCCCGTTTTGTTACGCGGCTCGTTTCGACGGAATAGACGGCGAGCTACTCGTGTTGGACAAAAGGCGGTTCGAGGAGGCAGACGGAGGCCGACAGAACATTGCTTTTGCCATGTCTACATATGGATGGGATTATTCAAATTATGACAAACGTACGCTTTTCATCAGAAGAACGCCAGACGGAGCATATATGGGGCTTATGTCTACAAGCCCCGCCAAGATACTAAGCGAGCGACGGATTCCAGCCCTCTAAAAAACATACATAAATTTCTTGACACCGCTTGACAGTTGTCTCTGCGTGTGCTAATATGTTGATCGAATGGGGGATGTATAATGGATTTCGAATTTTTGCGGGACGTGAAAAAAGATTTGCCCGCATATACTCATGTGCATGTCGATGCCATGATAGACACGCTTAACGAGTCTTCGAAGGGCTACTCTTCCTTTGATTACCTGTCGAACGAAAACTTCATAACCGGCCTAGTTCGGGCGTCCTCTTGGTCTTCCGGCAAGGCTAGTTTTTACAGGCGAAAGAAAGCCTTGTTGGCGCTTTATGAGGTTTTGTTCGAAAGGGGGCTTGTCGACAGTCCGGTTGTTTCATATGTTGACAGCCTTACGTTTGAATCGTTTTCTCTCAAAGCGGAGACGGACGCGTGCTATTTTTCAACGTTAGACGCGGCCATTAATTTCGTTGAATTCGTTGGGCAACAGTACGGATGTTCTCCTGACGACGTGTCAAACATATCGTCGGTCATACTACTATCATGGTATGGGTTGTCTCCGGAAGAGATTGTTGATATTAAAAAGGAGATAATTCCCAATGATGGGCCCGTGAAAATCAAAGTTCCATTTTACGGGTTGGAGGAACGCACGCTAGACGACAGGTCGACTCATATACTGAAGGTATGGAGAGATGTATATGATCATTCTCCGTTTCCATCTTCCAAACTGCAACACCTCGTTGATTCCGAGTATTTAATGCGTAGCGCAAAAAGCGAGAAAATGTCTGCGAATAATTTGTTCTGTATGATTAGACGGTTCAACGAAGAGGGTGTCCAATACGGAAAGAAAATCTCGTTAAATGCAGTAAAGAAAAACGGACTGTTTGATCGAGTGTGGGAATGCAAGTTGTCTGGCAGTCCAATGAAGACGATACAATCTCTGACCGGGTGCGACAAGCAAACCGCTTTTGGATATTCCCACCAATATAACGCATTTGTACATTCTATGAAAGGGGGTTGACGGCGTGGATGTGGATTGGAATCATTTGTGTATTATTTGTTATCTTCCTGTTCGTT
>Ga0310786_10004214_pt1 | contig 20141 bp, 19 predicted proteins | sample AusTroGonzalo_MG_FD_203881 | JGI IMG/M metagenome (GOLD analysis project Ga0310786, IMG submission 203881) | Bovine rumen microbial communities from tropical cattle in Woodstock, Queensland, Australia - Gonzalo_03 (v2) (version 2) | ecosystem: Host-associated > Mammals > Digestive system >... | reverse complement strand
GTACTTGATACATAGCCAACGAAATGGTATGCGTTACTGATAATATTAAAGACTTTCATCGTTTCCAAGGCATTCGCATCGAAAATTGGATTAACCGCTAGGGGCAGCAGGAATTAAGGCGCAAAGGTGTCAGGCACCTCCGCGCCCTTTTTGGTTATTGGAAACGAATTACCATAATACAATCTAATAACCATAATAATTATTGAAATTAAGAAACAATATTATGGGAATTAGGGTTGATTCGTGCGTATTCGTTTCAGAAAAAATATGAAACAAATATGCATAATTACCATAATTTAATCCACAAATAAATTGTGGAATTATAAAAAAAACAGATCTATTTTTTGTCATTTCAGAAAATATTCTTATCTTTGTCGCCAAATTTATGAAGTATGACAGCTATAGAACTGAATGCCCAACTGCTGCGTGAAATAAGCAATATTGCAGACAATGAAAGTTATCTGCAGAAAACTCTTGACTTTATCACGAAATTGACAAAGTCAAAAACATCTACTGTTGTTAGAGGGCAGGTCTATACAGAAATGATTGAACGTCTGTCGGATTTTCAGGAATATGAGAAAGGTTGGGATGGAGATGATGCACTCCCGATCAGCCGCCAAGTGGTAAAGAATTTTAAGAAGGTTCTCCAAAAAAGTCTTGATAAAGATCTCATAGGATGGACATTGTTCCCTGCTGCTAACGGTACATTGTTACTCCAAAATAAGGCGAGAAAATCAGGAATTAATATAGGCACTGACGGCTTTTCTTATTACTCTGTCGAGAATGGAGATGTCAAAGGTGAAAACCATCTTAAGTTTTCACCAAAGGCCATTTTGGAAACCATGAAACGAATTTGAAGTTCATGATACATCCATTGGAAAATGTTGCCCGTGCCATTTTCTCGCCCAAAATGATTTTAAAGGGGGAGATACAACCTGAGGCATTCAGACTCAGACCCTCTATTAGTGAAAATTACCTTTCAGTTATGAGAATGTCTTTCCCTTCATGGGTAGAAGACATCAAGCGCATTCCTCAACGGAAAAATAGAAAATTGTATGGGTTTGCAGAGATGAATGTGGGAGAAATCAGAGACATTCGGTTGAAAGATGTAGTATATGATGTATTGGAGTGCTCTCAAGAGAGTATTGCATCTCATGCAGGTATATTTATTACGGTGAATGGAGAGAATCTTATAGGTGGTCAGACGCTTGTGAGTGTTGCTCCAGGCATTGAACAAGACTTCATGATTTTAGCCATTCAGAGAGAACTGGTGGAAATTGCTCAGAAAGGGTTGTATAGAGTTTAAGCGGGCGCAAAGGGGTCAGAACCTGTGCGCCCTGCTGGGCTTAGGGCACTTCGCGCCCTGGCTTATGATCACAACACCCCGCCCCCTCTTGCCTAAGAGGGGTACCTACCCCTCACCAAACCTCTCCCCACATGGTGAGAGGCTTTAAAAATTTTTCGCAGAAACCGCCGAAAAATTTTAGATTCTTGCGTCCCGTTGGTAGCAAGCCAGCAGAGCTGGAGCGTTGGTATCGCGGGACACGCGATGGGTCTTTATCGCTGCCGCACTTAACAATAGGCCCTTTTTGGTTATTGGAAACGAATTACCATAATACAATCTAATAACCATAATAATTATTGAAATTAAGAAACAATATTATGGGAATTAGGGTTGATTCGTGCGTATTCGTTTCAGAAAAAATATGAAACAAATATGCATAATTACCATAATTTAATCCACAAATAAATTGTGGAATTGGAAAAAAGTTGTATCTTTGCAGCGAAATAGCCGTTTCGGAAATGTAAGGGTTAATGGTTATTGGTTCTGGCATGTTTGAGTTTATACGGTATTCGCTGGATCCGGAGGCGGAGATGCTGAAGGGGATGGGCAAGATAGACTGGGAGAAAATGTTCCAGTTTGCGGATGAACAGGGAATCCTTGGGATCGTGTTTCAAGGAGTCAGGGAGATAATGGATAATGGAAAATGGAAAATGGAAGATGATGGTCACACAGAAAGCACGGAAAGCACGGAAAGGGAGTCTGGCGGGCCAGACTATGACCTGATGCTGGAATGGGGATTTGTGGCGCAGGAGATAGAGAATCGGAACAAGAAGGTGAATAAGGCGGTGGTGAGGCTGGCAGAGGAACTGAAAGAGAAAGGATTCGGGTGCTGTATCCTGAAAGGGCAGGGCAATAACCTGCTTTATCCGAATGTCTATAGCAGGACGCCAGGGGATATTGATGTCTGGGTGGTGGATAAATGGAAAATGGAAAATGGAAAATGGATAATTGGCCAGGATGTGAGAAGAGTGATCAGGTTTGTGAAGGAGAGGAACCCGGAGGCGAGGGCTGTGTATCATCATATTGATTATGGCGAGTATGACGACGTGGAAGTGGAGGTGCATTACAGACCGTCGTTTATGAATGATCCCATACATAACCGAAGATTGCAGAAATGGTTTGAACAGAAGGCTCCGGAGCAGTTTGCACATGTAGTGGAACTGCCTGACGGGGTAGGTGAGGTGGCTGTGCCGACAGTGGAGTTTAACCTGATATTCCAACTCTCGCATGTGTATAATCATCTGTTGCATGAGGGCATCGGACTCAGACAGATTATCGACTACTATTATCTGCTGCGTAAATGGAAAATGGATAATGGAAAATGGATAATTAAGGGGAACACGGATCGCACGGATGACACGGATTTGAGAGATACGCTGCGGTATTTGACTTCGTCGACCTCCGTCGCGACTCGGCAGTGCATGAACGAGTTCCCACTGCGCTCGCTGCTCCGTCGGTTGGGGATGTGGAAGATTGCGGGGGCGATGATGTGGGTGCTGAACGAGGTGCTGGGGCTGGAAGAGAAATACTTGATTGCACCGAAGAATGAGAAATTGGGCAGGGTGCTGCTTGCTGAGATGCTTCGGGGAGGGAACTTCGGCCAGTTTGACATAGACAATATCAAAGCAGACAGCCAGCTGAAGAAGAACTGGCAGCGGATTCGTCGTGACTTACGTATGATGCGGTATTTCCCATCGGAATGTCTTTGGGAACCTGTGTTCAGAATAGGGCACTTCTTTTGGAGAACACGAAATCAATAGTGTAAATGGAAACGAATGTGAATAATATGAATAATTTAATTCACGAATATGAATAATTTAATTCACGAATATGAATAATATTTTATTGGGAATTAAGAATATTATTATTGGAATTAGGGTTGATTCGTGCGTATTCGTTTCAAAAATATATTATTATGGGAATTAGGGGTGATTCGTGGGTATTCGTTTCAGAAAAATATATGAAACGAATTTGAATAATTTAATCCACAAATTAATGGTGGAATCGGAAAAAAGTTGTATCTTTGCAGGCGCAAACTGAATGGGGCAATGAGAAGGAACGATTTTTCGAATAAAATCATCGGATGGGGCATTATCATAGGCGACTTCATCCTACTAAATATTATTATCTGGGCCTTTGCCAAATGGCATTGGCGCATGGCGACTTGGCAAGAGGGCAGGATAGAGGCTTTTACCTTGGTGTGTAATGTCACCCTGCTGCTGAGTCAACTGGTATTACCGACTACTGTCCAGAAGCGTGTGATAGGTGCGGGGGATATCTTGAGACGTATGTCGCAATTGGCGGCATTTCAGTCGGTAGTAGCCTATATTTTGCTGAGGCATTTTGTCTATAATGTCAATGTAGGCTGGCTGCTCTTGGGAATCGGCATCGTCTTCTGGGTGACACTCGTGATTCTCAGGATTGCTGAGCGCAAGCTAATCAAGGTGTTCCGTATTGTGGGTCGAAATTCCAGGAGCGTGATGTTTGTGGGAACAGACCCGGAACAGACCAAGCTGTATCATATGCTGATGAGGAACAAGAGTTTCGGCTACCGCGTGGTGGGCTTCTATGGCGAGGAGCTCGAAGGGGAGACCAGACTCGGCTCGATGGACGATCTGCTGAACGACCTGAAGCAGCAGGAGAAGCTGCCACAGTGTGACGAACTCTATGTGTGCGTGTCGCGTCTGGATAAACAACTGATCCGGGACTTGTCGGACTACTGTGACCACCATGTGATCAAGTTCTTCTACGTGCCCGTGTCGGTGGAGACCATCGGCCTGAACCTCAGGGCTGAGCTGATGGAGGATATGGAGGTGTATACAACGTTTGAGAGTCCGTTGGAGAATCCGATGAACAAGGCGTTGAAACGGGTGTTTGACTTCGTGATGGCGCTGATCTTCCTGATACCGACGGCACTGGTATTCCCGATAGTCTATATCATCATGAAGATTCAGAGTCCGGGGCCGATACTGTTTAAGCAGGAAAGGACAGGACTGGACGGAAAGACGTTTAAATGCTATAAGTTCCGCTCGATGCACGTGAATGACGACGCTGATAAGGTGCAGGCGACAAAGGATGACCCGAGGAAGTATCCGTTCGGCGACTTCATGCGGAAAACGAACATCGACGAGCTGCCGCAGTTCTACAATGTGCTTCAGGGAAGGATGAGCATCGTGGGGCCAAGACCGCACATGCTGGCTCATACGGAGCAATACTCTGCGCTGATTGGGAAGTATATGGTGCGCCACTTTGTGAAACCGGGCATCACGGGCTGGGCTCAGGTGACGGGCTATCGCGGGGAGACAAAGGAGCTCTGGCAGATGGAGGGTCGCGTGGAGCGCGACATCTGGTATATGGAGCACTGGAGCATCTGGCTTGACATCCGCATTATCTGGCTGACAATCAAGAAGATGATTATACGCGACAAGAATGCGTATTGATCTCACAGATCCCAGATAATAATTCGAACACGCGCTCGAGCTCTGCTCGCTTGCTACCGCAGGGACGCAAGAATAGCACGAATCTCACGAATAGAGATACGAACACGAATAGCACGAATCTCACGAATAAAAAGTCACACAGATCTCTCAGATCTCACAGATAATAGTTTTTCCTGACGGAAAAGAAATGTCACACAGATCCCACAGATCTCAGATTTTACTTGCGCTGCAAGTGATAGTCACACAGATAGCACGGAAATAAGTTGACCACGAATCTTACGAATCTAACGAATAAAAAAGTCACACGGATCTAATAGATCTCACAGATAGGCAGCAGCGCCGCTACTGCGGTCGCGCGGGGTTCTGAATAGGATAGGTTGTTTTATTATTATTTGAGGATCGTATTGTTCTGCCGCATGCTCTGTTCTGGACAATGACTCAGCCTCAATTCTTTCAGGGTAAGATTAGAAAGGTGAAGTTACCTACGGTGACTACTTTCTCGCCTCGGGATAGCCTAAGCAAGCTTAGCTCTCCGCTCGGTTTACCGAAAGAGTTCTTTCTCCTGCTTCGACAGTACGAAGAAGAAATGCTTGATGCTTACTCCAGGAGGATGATAATTTTCCATAGCTTCTACGTTATTGCAACATCCTATATGAGATGCCGCCCATGATACTGACCAAAACGCATGACTTAAGATCTGAAAAGAATGCCCGTAAACTTGCCGCCATCGCTATAGTTGCCGTTAGCTATGGTGGTGACATGCATGAAGACCTGTGTAATGAACTCCAGGACGCTATCGATAATCATTTCAATAAAGTGAAGTGTCAGAAAATCGAGGGGGCTGATGCCGCGGCTGATGAAGATGGTGGAGAGTGAGGTGAGGGGGGGAGATTAATGGTCTTACGGAAAACCATAGGGGTGGCGGCGAATGAGAGGCGTGATACTATTACAGCAAACGTGACGAAGAGTATCTCGACGGCAGAACCATCGAGCACAGGACTAAGAATAACTATTTTGTATTGCTTTTATATTTTATGTTAATGCAAATCGATAAAATAATAACTGACTTTGTTTTGGCTAAGGATACCGATTATGCCATAATGATAGATGGCGAATGGGGTGCAGGAAAAACATGGTACTGGGAGAATGTGCTTACTGGGCAAATCAAAAATCTTCCGACGAAGGATAATACAGAAGAAAAGCCATCATATTATAACGTTGCAAAGATTTCCTTGTTTGGTATAGGCTCCGCTGACGATTTGCGAATAAAGATATTTGAAGAGACCAGTTCCTTTTTTGCAAATAAATATGTTAAAACTGGTGCCAAACTTACAGGTATGGTGCTTAATAAGGTCGCTAGTTTCTTCAATGTTAGTGAAACCAACGCCAAAGACGTATCGGACTTGTTGAGTGAGTTTTCGGTAAATTTGGATCACTATGTTTTATGTTTTGATGATCTCGAACGGATAAAGCCTTCATTGCTTATAGAATTGCTGGGTTATATCAATACGCTGGTTGAGCAAGACAAGGTGAAGGTGGTTTTCATCTGTAATGAGAGCGAACTGAAGCACATTGATTATCATAAATACAAAGAGAAAATAGTTCGCTTTACGCATACCATGAAGGCTGATATTTCAGAGATGGTGGTGGAATTTGCGCAAGGAAGGAATGAAGAATATTTCAGATATTTAAATGAAAGGAAAGATTATATAGCTTCGATCTTTCGGAAAGGTAACTGCAGTAACCTACGCACACTGAAGTTTAATCTCGATATTTATGAACACATCTATGATGTCATACTGAAAACAATTCAATCAGACAAAGATCAGTATGTAAATGCAATAGCAGACTACATGTTGCTACTTAGTATGGTGTATTCAATAGAGTACCGAAGGGATAATGATGAGGCTAAACTGAAGAGTCTAGCTGAAATTAATAAGCAATGGAGTTATCAGATAGATACGTTAGACAGCCTGAGCAGACAATCGGGAAATAACGGTGAAATAGAGAAACCTCAGAAAGAGAAAAGTGAGGAAGAAAAGATCGTTGACTATCAGCGATACATTAAAAAATGCTATTTCGCTAATACCTATATATATGGCAGTAGCATGCCGATGGTTGATTATCTTTTGAATGGATATTGCAATGATGATGCGTTGAGAACCAACATTCTGAGAATTGAAGCTGAAGCAAAACGATATGAGACATCTGAGGAGAAACTATTGTATCAGGAACTGACACAGTTCTGGGATACTGATGATGAGGTAATGACGGAGGCAGTAAGAAGGACAATGGAGAGGGTTAATGAAAGAAGTTTCGTGCTCCAAGACTATCCTTTGTTCTTTCTCGCATTGCAACGTCTGCATAACTTTGGTTTCATAGATCTGAAGATGTCAGTGTCAGAGTTACAAGAGATATTCGATACAGCAATTTCAACGTTTGAGGGCGGTCATTTTATTGAAGGACTTGATGCATATTACTTTCAAAGTGACAATGAGAGCACCCCTGAGTTTGTGACGTTAGTCAATAGGGTGCACGAGATTAATGCGCATAATAACCAAAAGAACCTTTCTGCAGAATTTGAGGCAATCGTTAAAAACATAAGTTCTTCGGAAAGCCTGAGTAAATACGAACATGTTCTAACCTCTATGTTTAAGAATATCGAAGCAGAACGTTTCTTTGAATTGTTCATTTCATACCATAACTGCCGCAAGCGTGATTACTGGAATTTCTTTGATAGAAGATATGATATTAAAGATTGTTTTGATTTAGATAGAGAGTTTATTGATAATTTTCGAGTGATTCTGAGTAACTACCTTTCTGATAAATCTATAGAGGCATCGGGTTCAAGAAAGTATTGTTCAAAGATGCTGGAACTACTGGATAAAAAGGCCAATCAGTTTGAAGAACGATTAGAATGACACAGGAGGAACGATGGATTACGAAATATAATGGGGTGAAGAACTTTATAGAAGTTAATCATTGGAATCCTTCGAAGTATGCTTAGGAATAGAAATTGATGGTACATTTTCTGAAACGTGGAAGGAAACTGATGAATGCCGGGGAGTTGAAAGAACCGAGATTGAGCTTATTCAAAGAATTGTTGGAGTTGAGCGAGAAATAAAAGAGAAAGAATCAGTGGAAGTAAACAAGGTCAATGAGAATAGAATTATTGCCTGCACTTAATGGTGATTGCATACTTGTGGAGTATTCGCTTGCGCATTTTATTTTGATAGATGGTGGATATACTGACACCTACCAGAACTATTTGCTTCCGAGACTCAAAGAAATAGCCGCACAAGGAGGGAAGTTGGATCTGTTGGTTGTAACCCATATTGACAGTGACCATATATCGGGTATCGTGAAGTTGCTGGAAGAAGATGAACTCCCTATCCCAATTGATTCCATCTGGTATAATGGATACAGACACGTACAGTCAAACGTGAAAGTTACAACTGATACGGAAATGTTTGTTCATAAAAGTATCTGTAAAGAGGCGCTAAAGGAAGAAAATAAACCGATAAGTGCAAAACAAGGGTGTACTCTATCTGCTTTAATTATGCAAAAAGGCTTGGCATGGAACAAACCTGTGAATGGTGGCGTGATGAAAGCACCTTTATCGATACCGGTAGGTGATGCAATCATCCATATTCTTTCACCTAATGATAGTGATATTGATGACTTGAATGCTTTTTGGAAGAAAAGACTTATAAAAGACGGGTTGCTTTCGAAGGCACATAGTAATGAGTATTGGGATGATGCTTTTGAATTTAGTTTGAGTAAGGAGAAATCAGGATTCCATTTCCATGAGAAGAAAGTTAGCAAGAGTTATGATTTGCTAAAAATAACAGGAGAACGATATACGCCAGATACATCCTCGACGAATGGTAGTTCAATATCTTTTGTATTGGAGGTTGAAGGGAAGAGAGTGTTGTTTATGGGCGATTCACACTCAGAGTCGATTGAAGAATCTTTGGAAATGCTGTATGGAAAGGAGAATAAACCCTATAGATTTGATACAGTTAAATTGTCTCATCATGGGAGTTATAACAATAATTCTCCTAAATTGTTCAGTATGATAGCATGCGACAAATGGCTCATCTCAACGAATGGTGATACATATAATCACCCAGATATGCCAATGCTTGCTTATATTATAACACAAAATACAGGCAGAAGCAAAGGACTGTATTTTAACTATCGATTACCAGTTTGTGAAGAACTGGCAAAAGAAGATTACCACGAAGCCTATCAATTTGATGTTATCACCCCTGATGGTGAAAATGGTGTAACAATATCGGTATAATTAGATGAAAGAAGAGTTGATTGTCCAAATTGTATGTGATAAAGAAGTTGGAACTGCATTTTATGTAGCTTCCAACCTTTTGTTGACTGCATATCACACAGTGGCATCCTTTAATAATAGGGGGTGTAACATTGTTAAGGATTGTAATGAAGGGGACCTGAAGTTTGAGATAATCAAAATAATAGATAGTGCTGACATTGCTATATTGAAAGTAGAGAACCGAGCATCGCACTTATGTCTTCCACTGCTGTCGCATCGTTTCAGGATAGGCGAAGATTTTGAATCGTTTGGCTATCCAGATAAAGCGAATATTCAAGGATTAAGGATTGAAGGTCAAGTTAATCAGAAGAAATTTGATTCCACAGCCGACTATGTACTATATGTTAGAGATGCGGATGCGACTTATGATTATGAAGGCATGTCGGGCGCTCCTGTCTTGTTTGATGATACTGTCGTAGGAGTTGTCATAGAACAATCAGGTAATTGCCTTAATATAGTAAGTATTCAAAAGATTAGAGAAGAATTAGAGAAAGATAGTATAATTGTTGACAACGAGACCTCCCAAACAGAATTGCCGACATCCATAGCAAAAGACGTGGAAGCATCCCGTCCCAATTATGAGATGTTTGATGCTTTGGACGCAAGGTTAGAAGCAGGCAATAAAGGATGGCTGTTGGTGCATGGTAACCCAGGGTGCGGAAAAACAACCTTGTCGGCAAGCTATGAGCCGAGTAATGACGCTTGGGAAGTTATAGGACGTTTCTTCTTCAAAGTGCCTAACGACCATACTAGCCGAGCTGTTCGATGCTCGCAAAGTTTTTTTATAGATTGGTTGGAGTCAGTTTACATTTCAATAACAAATGCAGACATAAGAAAACTTTCACCCGAAGAAAAGAAAAATAGTATACCACAGTGGTTCCAGGGAATAAGCTATATCCTTTCGCAAGAAGGAAAACATGGAATTCTTATCATTGACGGATTGGATGAACTGGCAACAGACGCAGGTAACAAAGTCGATGACTTTTTGTCATTCATACCAGAAACGCAGCAAAAGAACATTAGAATTGTTTTATCTTGTATCACCGAAAGAATATTGCCTCCAAACGTAATAGAGAAAATTTCTAAAGAAGATAAAATAGAGGTGACTCCCTTGAATATGGCTGCATGTGAATCATATATCCATGACAATAGCGGAGAATGGGAGAAACCTTATTCATTTATACAGGCCGTTGCCAACAAGACGGAAGGCCATCCTCTTTACATGAACTATCTCTGTCGCTATATAGCAGAAGCGTTTGATTCAAAGACAAAGGAGAACGACTTAAACGAATGGGTAGGTAGTCTTCCGACCATTGGAGGAGATATTCGTTCTTATTATGAGGCTGTGTGGAAGAAGACCGATTCAAACAGCGGAGTTATTGAGATATTAGCACTGTTGTCACAAACGCGAGGAGCAATTGAGGAAAGCCAGCTGATTGGCATGACGAAAGAGCATGACCCGTTCGGATTCAAATCATATACAAGGGATTTCCGACATCTTATGAAAGAACAGGACTCGGATATATATGAGATATACCATAGTTCTTTTAGGTTGTTTGTAACTGAAAAACTATCATCAATTATCCAATATACGAATGACCAGATTGCCAATTATTGTTCCCTAAACAAGGATACTGTATATTCCATAGAGAATTACCTTCACCATATAATAACTGGTAGTGATGCCAGGCAAGGTTTATTAATGTGTAATCAAGAATGGGCTGATAATTGTGCAATGCACGATGTCTCGCCAGATTTGATCATGCATGATATCAAAGAATGTTTGTCAGTTGCAGTAGATTTAAGCCTTCCAATAGAGGTTATCAGATTGATGCTACTTGCCCAACGAATTGAAAATCGGTGCGATTCAATAATGGTGGATAATGTTGAAGCATTCGTAAACCTTAATATTGCATTGGGAAAGCCTGATGTCGCAATGAAGTATATTGTAAGAGACAATATATTATTAGTTGATTTACCAAATGCAATCTCTTATCTTCAGGTTCTGTTTGAATTGGGATACAAAGAGCAGGCGATAACATTGTCTGAGGCCATAGATGCAACTATAAGGAAAACTATAGAAGATAATTCCAAGAAAGGCATTAATTCCTTCACCTTTGCAGCAAGGGGCATGGTGCTAATAGAAAGAATGCAGGCAGGCATTGATGAGATGACGTATTTAGAGAATTTCTATAAACATGTGGCGCAACTCCTTAGAAAAGGTGGGGAAGATTCACAGAAATGGGCACTTAGTGTCCGCGATATGGTTACACCCTACCACATGTCTGGAAAATTACGATTAGGAACAAAAATAAATATTGAGAAATACTTAGAAATGCTGAAGACGGGATGGGGAAAAGATGTTGTGATACTTTTTACAAAATCTCTTCTTTTATATGACCAAAAGGAGACACGTTTCCATATTATTGGCCATAACGAAGCATATAAGGATTGTTTGCGCCAGATAGAAGCTGCAATTGAAACCTATTCGTTTGAATTCTCAAAAGACGATTTGAAGTTAATACTTTACGTACTACTTCATCAATCAAACCGAGTAGATATAATAGAAAGGTTGCTAACAGAATACAAACCAAATCCCGGAAAATTTGTGTTCCGAGCAGCCAATGGAGTGGATCTTGATGCAGAATCCTTGTCGTATTATTACCAAGAGACACTTCATTCTGCATTTTTTGATAAGTGTAATACCTGTCCTCCATTGAACCATGATTACTATGGAGGTAAGGTGTGGGAGCAATATATGGAGGCACTAATTACTCGAATAGCATATGTTAATGGGCAGCTATATAGAAAGAAAGCGTTAGGGGAGGATTGTCAATCGTATTATGTTTTCATTAAAGAGGTTCTTGATAGAATTCAGTTCTCGTTTGTTGAAAGAACTAAATGGCAGAGAAGCTACCTTCTGCCAGAGGCGTTTTTCCCATTCATCTATGAAAGGTTATTGGAGGTATATTGTAATTTCTATGAGGACAAAATAAGTGATTTTGTTGACCACTTGAAAAGCAGGATGTCAGACCAGCTATGTCTATATAGGGAAGGCTATTGTGCCTGTCTTATCCAAATGATAGATATCCTAATAACAAAAGGAAAACATCGTGACGTGGCATTGTTTTTGGCAGATGAGGGCGTAGAATACATCTTATATGCAATACAAAATAGAAGTGAAAGGTGTAGAAGTCTAATGGAGATTTGCCTCGATTATGCACTGCTTGGCGAGAAAGGTAAAATGGAAACAGTTTATCAAGAAGTACTGAACAGTTCTATGGGACCTGATTGGTACAAGGAAGCCCAACTGGAACTCATTAATATATTCAGAGAATCTGATATAAAGTTTGATGGCGACCAAGTGGCACATATGGCGGCAATCTTTGAAGAAGCATCTGGAGAAATGACTTTTCAGAGATATGTTCAGCAGGAAAAAGACGAGTTTGTGGCGACTATCGCAAGGGCATCCTCATTGTCGAATGCGATAGCCTATTACAAATTTGAGACTCTTCCAACTGCGAAACGAATTGTTCAGAATGCAGAAGAATGGAAAGTTGATATGCCCCAGAAGGGTGATGGGTATGACCTTGGCGCCAATCATCTAATAGAAGCTAGCGCTATCTGTCATCTATTAACGGAGTGTAGAAACGTTTCTCCATACATCAGATATGCTATAAGCGAACTGTTCTGGGATAACTGGGATAAATTGCACAATGACTACCATTATGCCAAGTTACATTCAGAGATTATTGCTACTCTTGGTGAGAGGGACTCACATGATGTTCTCATACCGCGAATGGCAGAATATATAGCCAATGAGTATAATCATGACACTAGCGGTTCGTATTTGAGCGATTTTGATAAGTTAAGAACATCAGAGACGATAATTAAGGAACTGGAAGAATGCTTGAAAGAACAGAAATTCTCATGGAAGAGGGAACAAAAGGCAATACACTCCAATGAACATATAGAAGGGGGTGATGATATAATGAACAATATGTCCTCATGTAAGGATATTCTTGACAAAAATAGAAAGGAAATTGTGTCACCAATTGGCAGTTATTGGTATTCATTAAGTGATTTCCTAAAACCTCTTTTCAACATGCCAGATTTTGATAGAGAAAGCTTATTTGGTGTAATTTCCGGCCACTATGATATAAATGTGCGACCGTCAGAGCAACAATTTGAGAAATTCAAGTGGTTTACTGGTGCACATGAAGAGAGTGATGAAAATGAACAAATGATACATTTCCTCATTTGGTTTTTATTGCATCCAGATAGAATGATAGCAGTTCGAGCATACAATTCTTTGATATGGTTGGAGAATTATGATGAGAGAGTTGTTGACTGTTTGATAGCTGAGATTTTGAATCCATCGGAAGTTGGACTTGCTACTGCTGCATCATCAGTGTTGCTGGAAATTGCAAATTCGCATCCAGAGAAGGTTTTGATGTATATGAAAGATGGTAATCTTCAGAACCAATTATCCATGATACCTAATTTTTCTGTTTCAAGAAATCTGTATGAGATTGCAAGGCTATTTTTGGAAAAATGTGGATATGATGATTTCCAAAATATCATGCATCCGATTATTCCAGATGCATTGCCTGATAGAGGGGACGTGATGATTGATTCCAAGGATATGATGTTTATAGAACATAAGATAGACAAACTCAACAATTTGCAAGTAACTGGAGGAAAGGAGTTTGCCAAACCTTATTTGGAGAAGATAAAAGAAATGCAGCTTAACGGCATTGTTGATCTTTTGATAAGGTCAGATATATACACTCGTAGAAGTTTTTATCAGAAAGGTGCTCCTATAGGACGTTACGGTAGGGCTATGGAAAATGTTCTAAATAAAGTCCTTTATGGAAAGGTGGACTACAAAAGAGCAAGTAGAGTATATTACGCGATTAACGATTAGAGACTATGGCAAAGGATTTACGAACATCATATCGAGGGCGATGTGATTTTGAAAGAGGTGCAAACCTTCTCAAAGAGAGTATTGAAAACGGAACAATTTCATTCTCTTCTCATTTAGAATTCTTGACAGGATCACTTACAAGAGTACAAATGCTCCCCAATGGAAGACTAAATTTGGATACAATTGATGAGTTTGTTCGCTCGAATTTCCATATGCTAGTTGCTAACCCCTTTGAAAGATTGCATGAAACAAAAAAGTAAATATGGAATGCCTCCTCCATCCAGTCGATTGGGGTTTGAACATAATGTGTTCTTGCTCGTGGATGAGTTAGAACATCATGCGGATGATGAAGAATACTTGCGAAACAGAATTGGGGCCTTGGGAGAATCTTTGAAAAACTTACGTTCATTACCCAACGGTAGGATTGAATTGCCTACCATAGATAAGAAAATAAGGAACTACTCCAATATGATGAATTGGATTGAGGATCTTCCACCTGTGGCTTTTAAGAAGAAAGATTCAAAGGAATGATAGTGAAAGTGCATATTTTGTAAACTGTCAATTTTGATGTATTGTGTATGATTTGGGAAAATGATACCTTTGCACTCGTTCAAAAAATGAGAGCTATTGTATATAGTAGTAAGGATTTTTAAGAGCCTTTGGTTCTTGCGTCCTTATTCCCGAACTGCGTTCGCCTACCCGTAGCCTTTCAGTAGCAAGCGATCAAAGATCGAGCTCACAGATAGTTGTCGCAAGGGACAAATCACGTAGGCGCTTGCTTCCGAAGGTATAAGACTGAGAGGCAAGAAGAGAATAATCAATTGCAGTCGATGCTTTAGAGCGGCAGCAGATAAATAATCCGCTCTCTATGGAATAGTGAGCGACACCGCTTTTGGGAAATCAATGTGGATGCAATCCTCTTTGATTTTGGGTGAGGGGTGGGGAATACTTATGGTTCAAGGTGAATGATTCATGGTTAATGATGCGTGGTGATAAGAAGGATTTGGAATGAAATCATTAGAAAAAATAAAAAAAACTTTGATAATTGAAATAATTTCCTTACTTTTGCAACCGAAAATAAGAAAGGAGTAGAGAGTATGTCACAGATTGAATATATAACGGTAAAGAACGCTTCGCGTAAGGTCTTAAAGAAGATGAGACAGATTGGCGAGGCTAAAGCCCAGAGGCTCCAAAAGATTCAAGATCGCTGGGAGGCTGGTGAATACAAGGATGTTGAGGTCATTCAACTTTGATGAATGAAAGACATCATAAAGATATTCAGGTCGCCAGAAGGTGACGTGTATCACATTACTTTGTCAGAGAACCATGGCGTATTGTCATCCAATGTTATCGAGGCATTGGGAGATGTTTATGTGGCTGGTATTGATTTGCGTAGACTTTTTGGTAATCATGTGACAGGTCAAAAGGTTCTATCTGCATTTGCCGAGACGATAGCAGACTTCTTTTTTCAGAATGAGAACGTTATCATCTGTTATTATTGTGATTTTCTTAGTGTGATCCCAAATACGTCTAAGAATACGATGCCTCCTCAAGAATATAGGAGCAGGTTGTTCGAGAGAATGTTCCAGCGATATGTCAAGTTGCATGGTATCAGAAATATTCGTCTTTCCGTAGTGGAGATTAATGGTATTAACGAGAAATACTATTTTCACGTTATTTATAGAGAAGGTCATTCGATGCTGGCTTCCATGATTGGTAATGACCTGAAAGAGGGTTTCGGGAAATAGTTGGTAAGCTGACAATTTTGACGTATTGTCAATTTTGGTTTATGATCCATGGATAATGGTGAATGGTTATTGTCACACAGATCTCACAGATCTCACAGAAACCACAGAAAGTCTTTTGAACACGCGCTCGAGCTTTGCTCGCTTGCTACCGCAGGGACGCAAGAATCTCACGAATCTCACGAATAGAAAAAGTCACACAGATCTCTCAGATCTATTTGAATAGGCGAAAAAATGGAGAACTTTGATGTCGAACAAACGCTTTTTGGGGGATGAAACTACAAAAATATGCTGATAGCACTACGGTAACCCTCCCAAAAAGTGGGTTACCGAAGTAAAATAACGCATCCATCAACCTCTGTGAGATGAAGTTCACAAACAAGCCTTTTGCAATTTCTACAGAATATGCACAACGATTGTTGGAACGGCGTGATACATTCCGTGAGGTGACGGAAACCAATAAGTCTTTCCAATTGACAATGGTGACTTCTGCAGGTTTAGTGCACAATGCCGGATGGCAAAGTATCAATAATGAGGTGGATATTGATGACCTTTTTCATGAATAGATGAATGATTTTGCCCACGAATAAGTTGTGGATTGGGAAAAAAGTTGTAACTTTGCGGCGAAATAGCGAATCAGCTGGTATGAGATATAACGCAGGATATAACCATGAGGGTGAGTACGACCATTTCGTCGTTGCTGAGCCGATGCCGCTGTTGGAGTGGCTCATAGCGAACGTGCCGCAGTCGAAGTCGAAGATCAAGGCGACGCTGCAGGGGCGCGGTATCAAGGTCAACGGAAAGACGGTGTCGCAGTTTGACTTTCCCCTGGAGGCGGGAATGAAGATTGCCGTGAGCAAGACCAAACGCAACCAGAAGGGCTTCAAGAGCCGTTGGGTGAAGATTGTGTATGAAGACCGTTGGCTCATCGTTGTAGAGAAGGCTGAGGGCATCCTCTCGATGGCTGCTGGTCACTCCACACTGAACGTGAAGACGGTGCTCGACGATTATTTCAAGAAGTCGCGTCAGAAGTGTACGGCCCATGTGGTGCATCGTCTGGATCGCGACACCAGCGGACTCATGGTCTACGCCAAGGATATGGAGACGGAGCAGATTCTGGAGCATAACTGGCACGAGATAGTCTACGACCGCAGGTATGTGGCTGTCTGCTCGGGCGAAATTGCCGAAGACGACGGCACGATAGAAAACTGGCTGAAGGACAACAAGGCATATGTGACCTATTCCTCGCCCGTAGACAATGGGGGAAAGTATGCCATCACCCATTACCACGTGCTGGCCCGTACAGCGGAGCACTCACTCGTGGAGTTCAAGCTTGAGACGGGACGTAAGAACCAGATCCGCGTGCATTCTGCTGATATGGGGCACCCCGTGTGTGGCGACTCGAAATACGGTAATGGCGACGATCCCCTGCACCGTCTGTGCCTGCATGCCTGGCTCTTGTGTTTCCATCATCCGGTGACGGGTGAGCCCATGGAGTTTGAGACACCCTTACCAACGGCTTTTAAAAAGATGTTCTGATTATGGATAATATTGGTTATTACATTTTTCTTTTAGTGGCAGTCATCGTGGCTTTCCTGATAGTCAAGAAAGTTGCCAGCTGCCTCATCCGTTCAATTGTACTAATCGTATTAGCTGCGGTGATAGGATATATCTACTGGATGTATCTCAGGTAGTCTCCTCAGCGAAGATCTGTTCGAAACGCTCACGGAGCTGAGGCGGGTTGGCAATGAGCTGGCGCAACTCGTTGAGACTCCGCTCGTTAGGCGAGTGGGGGAGCCACAGACGGATGTAGCCGTTAACAGAGTATTTCTCGTCGAGGTGCTGCTTGAAGCGTTTCCAATGTCCTTCCTTGTCAAGGTCGGGATAGTTGCCCAGACCATACTGGATGGTGCGACGGATGACGATATCCACGCTGATATCGCGGTCGGCCTCTGCCACAATCTTCCCATAGAGACTCCTGGGCGCATGGCTGGCTGAGGCACGATGGTCTTCCACCGCCTCTTTCATAATCTTGATCTGCTCCTTAGAGAACCATTTTTTCAGCCTGGCGTCGTTGGCCAGGATCTTTCCGCCCGTCAGATGATGAATGGCGCGGGGACCCGACATGCCCAGATCGTGATAGGCGGCGATGACATAGGCCATGTTGATATCAGCGCCCGTGATCTTCACCATCTCCATCGAACGGCGTATCACACGGGTTACATGCTCTAAGTTGTGGGCACGGTCGAAGTTGGCATATTGAGGCAGAATCTGTGTCTCGACGAACTCCACCAGATCGAGGCTTGGGCTATTAGTAATCATAGAAATGTATGTATTTTGATGCAAAGATACGAAATAATTCATAAATCATACTGCATAATTCATAAATATTTTGTATTTTTGCACGGAAATAACTAAAAATAAGTATGGAAGAGAAGATTGTCAAGACTGATTCCATGAAGGCCTGGTTGCTGGCTGCCCGACCCAAGACATTGTCGGGCGCTGCCGTTCCCGTGATGATTGGTGTGGCGCTCGCCTACGACGATGCCAAGCTGTATGGCGACGATGTGTTCAGCTGGCTGGCGGCTCTGCTATGCCTGCTCTTCGCCTTCGTCATGCAGATTGATGCCAACTTCATCAACGACTTCTTCGACTTTGCCAATGGCACCGACAATAATGAGACGCGCCTGGGGCCGCGACGGGCCTGTGCCATGGGGTGGGTGAAGCTCGACTCGATGAAGAGGGCCATCGCCACCACCACCTGTCTGGCCTGTGTCATCGGCCTTCCCCTGGTGTATTGGGGCGGCCTGGAGATGATCCTCATCGGACTGGTCTGCATCGTGTTCTGTTTCCTCTATACCACCCATCTGTCGTATATGGGGCTGGGGGATGTGCTGGTACTGGTGTTCTTTGGCATCGTGCCTGTCTGCATCACTTATTACGTGCAGCTGCATACGGTGACGTGGGAGGTGTTTCTCGCCTCTGTGGCCTGTGGACTGGTGATCGATGCCCTGCTGCTGGTGAATAACTTCCGCGACCGCGACACCGATCGTGAGACGGGGAAGAACACGCTCGTGGTGCGTATCGGTGCCAAGGGGGCGCTGCAGTGCTATCTGGGTGTGGGCATCGGGGCCATGATCTTAGGCATTACCTTCCTCATGAACGGCCATCCGCTGGCGTTTTTCCTGCCTTTCGTCTATTTGATTTTCCATGTGTATACCTATCTGAAAATCAAACGCATCGACAGAGGAAAAGCGCTGAATATCTGTCTGGGCGATACAGCGAGGAATATATTTATTTATGGGGTGTGCGTGGCAGTGGGGCTGATCTTAGTATAGGAGAGCAAGGGATTCCTAGGATTTTCTAGGGGATTCTAGGGGATTCTAGGGGATTCTAGGATTTTCTAGGGGATTCTAGGGGATTTTAGGGGATTCTAGGGCATCTTAGTTGAAGAAGGGCCAGGAGACACCCATGTGCATCACACTGCTGTTCATCGGGTAGTGCGGGGTGGTGAAGTATCTGCGGTTGGCGGAGTTGTAAAGCAGGTTGCTCATCATCACGAAGAAACGCACGCCCTTCAGCTTCAGGTTGGCGTAGACATCCACGAAGGGGAACTCTCCTAACTCCACCTTATTGTCGCTGTTCTTCTGGATGGCAAACTGGTTGAGTGCCGGGCAGTAGTCAGGCGCTTCATATTTTGTGTAGTAGGTCACGTTGCCGCCCAGCTCCACATCGAGCACCCTTGCAATCTTGAACTTCAGATAGAGGTTGGAGAAGATGTTCAGCGCGGGCAAAGGCAGCACGTCGGTATTGCTGGAGTTCTGATAGGTGATGATATTCTCCCAGTTGAGGGGACCCAGCCTGAAATTCTGGAACAACTGTGCGGTGAGCAGGTTGATGTTGCCACCCTCCTGATAGACACCAGCCGTCAGGTTCTTACGTCCGGTCTTGACGCCGTCGTTATCTGCGATCATGTCGTAACTCATGCCGAAATAGGTGTAGTTCTGTATCTCCTCGACAGCCAGACGCAGACGGGTGTTGGTCAACGAGTAGGACAGCATTCCCTCGATCCTTGTGCGCATCTCCTGATTGAAGTCGTTCTGACGGTCCCACCACAGGTGCTGCGAGTGGTAACGGCGCTGGAAGAACGAGGGGTTCATACGGTGGAAAAATGCCTTGGCAGCCACGCGGACGCTGTCCTTGAGGAACCTGAAGTTCAGGTCGGTGTTGAAGTCGAGCTTCAGCTGTCCGGCATCCTCGCCAGCCATCCAGAACTCACCCGTGAGATTGAAGTGCAGGGTCTTGCCCTGCGTCTTGTTGATTTGTCCGCCGATGCTGA
>Ga0310786_10004213_pt1 | contig 20142 bp, 17 predicted proteins | sample AusTroGonzalo_MG_FD_203881 | JGI IMG/M metagenome (GOLD analysis project Ga0310786, IMG submission 203881) | Bovine rumen microbial communities from tropical cattle in Woodstock, Queensland, Australia - Gonzalo_03 (v2) (version 2) | ecosystem: Host-associated > Mammals > Digestive system >... | reverse complement strand
GCTGATCCTGGCGAAATGCTGCCCGGAGGAAATCAGCGCTATCCTGGACCTGACAGAGGAAGACGCCGGTGAATTCCGGCGGCAGGCAGACACGTTCACTGTAACGCGGCTGATGAAAATCCTGGATCTGTTCATGAATGCTGAAAACGAGATGCGGTATTCTTCTTCCGCACGTCTCTGCCTGGAAAATGTTTGCCTGAAGTGCTGTATACGGACGCAGGAAGCGGATCCACAGGCGCTGAATGACCGGATTGAAACGCTGGAGAAGAAAATCGAAGAGCTGACGCGAAGACTGGAAAACGGGGAGATCAAAATCTCGTCGTTCGCTGTGCCGCGGGAAGGCACAAAGGAAACAGCTGCCGCCGAACGCAAAAAAACGTCAGCACCATCAAAGCCGGCTGCACCCGAAAAAACTGCCGGATCCGGGGAATTCGCTAAAGTATGGACAGAGGTGATGAACCGGCTGGCCAGCGAGGCACCGGCCATCTGGAGCCTGCTGACGCAGGGGACCGCAACCATGGCGGATGCCGGAACCAACACGATTCGCTGGATGCCCGGAAAAGCTGACGGATCCGCATTCTTCACCGGCACGCTGAACAAAGAGGAGAAGAAAGGGAAAGTACTCCAGATTCTGAAGGAGATCACCGGAAACGACTATAACCTTACGGCGGTGGACTTTGCAGAGAATACCGCATCAGCGAAGGACAGCGAAGAAGAATATATCAACAGCCTCTACAGTACGTTCGGAAAAGAACCAGTTGACATTGTGGAACAGCTGTAAAAGAAAAAGCAGGCGAAACGCCTGCTTTTTGACTGGAACCGGATCAGTTCAGTTCCTGTGCGTCGTTTTCAATCTGGACTTCCTCAACGCTGCGGATGGCCCAACGGGCAACCACCATTGCGGTATTATCGCGGCCGACGGACAGCTTGACGGTATCGTCCTGCACACCGGTGATGGTGCCGTAAATACCGCCGATGGTGCAGATGCGGTCACCGGCCTTCAGATTGTTGAGCATTTCCTTAACCTGTTTGTCTTTTTTCCGCTGCGGCCGGATCATCATGAACCAGAAGATCACGAAAACCAGCACCAGCGGGCCAAAGGTGAACAACAGGGAAACGACAGGACTGACCTCCTGGGCAGCAGCGGTGGCAGCAGCGGTAGGAGCCGCGGCAGCAGCGCCTTCAGCAACGGCTGATCCCAGACCAAGAATACTCTCTAACATGGAGTGCGCTCCTTTCAAAATCATAAAGGAATTATAGCAAAAGAAAGGCCCTCATACAAGAGTGTATGCTGAATAAGTACAAAACAGTACATTAAAGATGGGTGGCTGCAACACTGCGGGTAGCGATAATATCCGCACCGGTACCCAGTACGTCTGGAACGATGACATCCCCGGCGGAGACAGGAGCAGTAACGGAAACATCGCCAAGTACCTGCATGATCGCGGCAATTTTCTCTTTCGGAACAGGGCCGGATGTTTTGACAGACAGCGGAAGATTGCTGCCGGAAACAGGAATCACAGCAGTAATCACACGCAAAGGTTCCGTACATTCCTGCTTCGCATAGACAGCACCACGCGGACAGGTATTGCCGGTAACAGAAACAAAACTTCCATCCGCAGCGAGAGAAACTGTCATACGGCAGCCGACTGGACAATTGATACAAGTGATTACTTTATCCATTGTTTTTTTCACCTTCAATTCTGACTGTGATGGTATCACCGGACAATGTGCTGAAAACTTCTTTTTTGAGGGTCAGGACTGCCATCTCGCCCGGCGTGTATATCATGGCTTTTTTCCGGAGTATTTCCTGCCCGCCGCACTCCACAACGGCGGCTGCGTTCCGGAAGACATCAGACGGACGGAACATAAGCTGTACATCCTCCTGCGGCGCGGCAGAGATGCGCTGCGGTACCGTGCCACGCACACCTGTACCGTCGCAGACGGCAAACCGCGCTTCTGCATGGGAGGGATTGCAAATGAATGCAGCTGCAGCCTTTCCGGCTTTGAAGGATTCATTGGAAACATGATCGACCAGGTCATGTACATGAAGCACATTGCCGCAGGAGAAAATCCCGGGAACGGATGTTTCCAGGTTGTCGGAAACGACAGGCCCGGATGTCAGGGGAGATATTTCAACGCCGGCGCCCTGGGATAGTTCGTTTTCAGGGATCAGACCGCAGGAAAGAAGCAGCGTATCGCAGTCGAAATGAATTTCTGTTCCCGGAATCGGGATGCGTTTATTATCCACCTGCGCAATCGTGATGCCGTCAAGACGTTCACGGCCATGAATCTCCGTGACTGTATGCTGCAGGTAAAGCGGAATTCCGTAATCTTCCAGGCACTGGACGATATTGCGGTTCAGGCCAGAGGAATAAGGCATGATTTCAACGCAGGCGAGGACTTTTGCGCCTTGCAGCGTCATCCTGCGGGCCATGATCAGGCCAATATCGCCTGAACCAAGAATTACAACCCTTTTTCCGGGCATAAAGCCTTCCAGATTTACAAAGCGCTGTGCGGTACCGGCAGAATAGATTCCGGCGCAGCGGGTGCCGGGTGTACACAGGGCACCGCGGGGACGTTCCCGGCAGCCCATGGCGAGAATGACGGCGCCGGCCTGGATGCGGCGGAAACCTTTGGAGGCGGATACGCACGTAATGACACGTTGATCGGAAACAGACAGAACGGTGGTGCCGCATTCAACAGGAATATTCAGTTCCCGGATACGGTCGATATCACGCTGCGCATATTCCGGGCCTGTCAGCTCTTCGTGAAAACGATGCAGGCCGAATCCGTTATGAATACACTGACGAAGAATGCCGCCGGGCTCCTGCTCGCGTTCGAGGATCAGGATGGATTCAATTCCTTCCTCCCGGGCAGAAATGGCAGCTGCCAGGCCAGCCGGTCCGGCACCGACGATCAGGAGATCAACATACTGGTTATTCATTTACGGAGCCTCCCTTCAGGAAAGATGCAAGCGTACCGGACAGCAGATAACTGTCCCCGCCATCTTTCGTAATCTGAGCAAGCGGGATTCCTGTTTCCTCGGAAATAATCTGTGCGACGCGGGGCGAACAGAAACCGCCCTGGCACCGTCCCATGCCGGCTCTTGTCCTCCGTTTCACTCCGTCAATGGTCTTCGCGCCGACAGGACGGCGGATTGCTTGACGGACTTCCGCTTCCGTGACACATTCACAGCGGCAGACAATATTGCCGTATTCTGGATTGCTTTCCACGGCCGCATTTCGCTGTTCATCCGTCATTTCATGGAAAGGAACGGGACGGCGGGGCAGGGAAACAACTGCGTTTTTTCTCTTCAGGGACATGGATGCGGCAATCATTTCGGAGAGCTCCAGGCCAACAGCGGGCGCAGAGGAAAGGCCAGGGCTTTCGATACCGATTGCTTCAAAAGCATTGGCGGCACCTGAAACCGGGCCAACAAGAAAATCATCAGTCGACAGATGGGCACGGATGCCACTGAAGTTTGTGATGTTAGTACGGATGGATGCACCCGGCCATGTACGGCGTGCTTTTTCAAGAACATCAGAGAGGCCTTCTGAGGTTGTGGCAGTATCCAGGGGATCAGGAATATCCTCCGCGTTGGGACCCAGCAGGAGATTGCCGTGGACCGTCGGGGAGACCAGGACACCCTTGCCCATAACCGACGGGCACTGGAAGATGGTGCGCGAGAAAGGAAGAACCGGCGCACGGTCAAGAAGATAATACTGCCCCCTCCGATGGGTCATATGCAGCGGAAAATCGGAAATCAGGTTATGAAGATCAGCGCCGGAGGAACCGGCACAGTTTACAAATACTTTACAGGAAACAGATTCACCCTTTCCGGTCCGGGCAAGCCAGCCTTCTCCTGTTTTTTCAACAGCTGTGACAGTCTGGCCTAAAAGGAAGGAAACGCCATTCAGGGCCGCTTCATCTGCGAGGGCAAAAGCCAGCTCATACGGGCTGACAATCGCACTTTCCGGTACATCGAGAGCACCGGCGATATCCGGATTCAGGGAAGGCTCAAGGCGAAGTGCCTCATCCCGTGAAAGGATGCGGAGACCTTTGACACCGTTGCTTTCACCTCTTTGAAGCAGCACGTACAGGGTATCCAGATCCTTCGCGTCAAACCCGATGACGAAAGCACCGCATTTCCGGTACGGTACGGAAAGCGATTCACAGAGGGAAGAGAAAAGCGCGGCGCCTCGAACATTGTAGTGTGCCTTCAGTGATCCCGGAACCGCGTCATAACCTGCGTGGACAATTCCGCTATTGGCTTTTGTGGCGCCTTCAGCAATGTCTGAGCCGCGGTCCAACACCAGGATGCGGGCATCATAACGGCTCAGTTCCCTGGCGAGAGCCGTGCCTGTAATTCCTGAACCGACGATCAGAATATCTGTATCAAACATTATGCAATTACCTCCGATCTATATATAGAAATATACCATAATCTGGGCGCAACTGCAATGAGCAGGAGGATCGCGGTGTTGCGAATGAAAAAGAGGAATGGTATAATCTTAAGGATAATGGATATGGAGGTTGAGATAAATGATTACCACAATCTGCATGAATCCCAGCTTTGACAGGACTGTTGAAATCGATACACTGCAGATTGGTCAGGTGAACCGGATCGGAAACGCACGGATTGATCTCGGTGGAAAAGGGATCAATGTTGCGGTTGTGGCTGAACGCCTCGGACTGGATGTACAGTGCCTTGGCCTGATGGGCAAGGACGGTTCTGAAGAGCTGACATCCCTGATTGAGAAAGAGAACCTGAAGCATTCTTTTCAGGTTATTCCGGGTCACGTGCGGACAAATACGAAAATTGTCAGCAAATGCGGACAGGGCGTTACTGAACTGAATGAGCCTGGTCCTGTTGTGGATCAGGCCGCACTGGAAAGCTTCTTTCGGATGGCTCGCGAAAAAACGGCAGACAGCGATATGGTTGTGTTGACCGGAAGTCTGCCGCCCGGATGCCCGGAGGGGACATACAGGGACCTCCTGAAAATCCTGGAAGGAAAGAAATGTATCCTGGATACAGAGGGGAAGGAACTGGAGCTTGCAGCGAAAGGTGCCTGTCCCTATCTGATCAAGCCGAACCTGAAGGAAATGGAAGCAACGCTCGGCATGGAACTGCGTACGATGCGGACGATCCGTGACGCTGCGCTGATTTTTATCCGGCTGGGTGTCGAGCATGCCGTGGTCTCCATGGGCGAGATGGGTGCAATGTATGTTTCAGCGGAGAAAACGCTGTTCGCGCCTGCGCTCCGCGTGGAAACGAAGTCTACCGTCGGTGCCGGGGATGCCATGATCGGCGGAATGCTGCTCGGGTATGAAAAGGAAAAGAATATGGCAAAGGCTTTCCGCTATGGAATTGCCGCCGGAGCAGCCAGCGTGATGACAGAAGGCACGCAGCTGATCGTAAGGGAAGATTTTGAACGGCTCCTTGAGATGGTCAAAATCCAGGAAGTATAAATATGATTTTTCACAGATACAGGGCAGAGTATACAGACGGTGTGATCGATCTTGTTCCGATTCACTTTACTCCTCCTGATCCCTCCATGGGGTTCGGCAGGGAACAGATCTGGCGGATCACCCTGCATAACTGCCGGGGAGAAATCGGGCAGATCAGTTACCGGGACGGAGAAAGCCGCTGCATATATTATTTCGGGCATATCGGCTATCATATTGATCCGCCCTACCGCGGCCACCATTATGCCAGGCGGGCCTGCCTCCTGCTGAAGAAGGAAATCCGTCTGGGTGGCAAGAACTCGGTGGTCATTACATGTGATCCGGATAACCAGCCAAGCAGAAAGACGTGTGAAGCGCTTCAGTGCTGCTGGGAAGGAATTACCTCCGTTCCGGAGGATATCCGGAAAAAATATGAAATCAGTGCTGAAAAATGCCGGTATATCTGGATGATTCCGGCGGAGCAGGACGAAAGATGACGAAAAACATTTGCGGAACGGAAGTGTCCTATACACTGCAGGGGAGCGGGAGCGGAAAGTTGCTGCTTCTTCATGGATGGGGTTGCGACGGTAAATTGATGCAGCCTGTGGCTGATGCTTTCACGGATCGGTTCCAGGTGCTGATTCCCGATTTCCCGGGACACGGAAAAAGTGGCAGGCCGCCGGAGCCCTGGGGCGTGAAGGAATATGCGGAGTGTATCCGGACACTGCTTGAGGAGACTGGATTTTTACCCTGCAACGTGATTGCACACAGCTTTGGATGCCGCGTAGCCGCAATTCTGGCAGCGGAACATCCGGAACTGTTCAGGAAAATCATTTTTACCGGTGGCGCCGGAATCCGGAAGACACCATCCACTGAAGCGCAGAAAAGAACCGAACACTATAAAAAGCTGAGAGGGCTGGCCGAAAGCTTCGGGAAAATTCCGCTCATGCATTCCGCGGCGGAAAAGATGGAGGATCACCTTCGCAAAAAGTATGGAAGCCCGGACTATAATGCGCTGGACGAAGAGATGCGCAAGACGTTCGTGAAGGTTATCAGCCAGGATCTGACGGAATATTACTCGCGCTTCCGGTCGAGCACACTCCTGATCTGGGGGGATGCCGATACAGAGACCCCTCTCTGGATGGGGCAAAAAATGGAAGAACTGATTCCTGATGCGGGCCTAGTCATCCTCGAGGGTGGAAGCCATTTTGCCTACCTGGAACAGGCCACGCGGTTTAACCTGATTGCGAACCATTTCCTGAAGGAGGAAGCCTGATATGATCCAGATGATCCTTCTGTTTATGGCTCTCGCAGCCGGATGCCTGCTTTCCGGCAGAATCCTGATCCACTATTTCCAGCTGGAAAGCTATCAGTTTCCAGGATATTTTCGCTCGCTGAAAAGAAACCAGGCGAAAGCTATCCTGCCCGGAGCGCTGATGACCTTCCTTTTTACCCTGTCTTTCCTGCTGCTGTACCTTATTTTCAAGGCATTCACCTGGCCTTTTTTCATCATCGAGATTGTTATCCTGGTTGCCGGGGGATATTTTATCGGCAGGAGATGCTCCGAGAAAAACGCAAAGAAGGCCCTGGCCTTCACACCAAGAATCAAACGGCTGTACGGTGTTGCGTTTGTTGTGTTCACAGGATTGCCTCTGCTGCTCTTTGTCCTTTGGAATACCGCCAACGCCGGTCAGCTGCTGAACCGCCTGAAGCTGGCGCTGATTCTTGCTTTCCCTGCGTTTCTGCCCCTGTGGGTCGCGCTTGCCGGTCTTCTGGCATGGCCGATTGAAAAGGGAATCAGCGAATTGTATTTCAGGGATGCGCAGCGCATCCTGAAACAGCGGAGGGACCTGATCCGGATCGGGATTACCGGAAGCTGGGGAAAGACAAGTGTGAAGTTTATTCTCGGAACCCTTCTGGAAGAGAAATACCATACGCTGGTAACACCGGCCAGTTTCAATACGCCGATGGGCGTCACAAAGGTTATCCGGACAAAGCTTGAACCCGGACATCGCGTTTTCGTTTCTGAAATGGGCGCGCGGCATGTGGGGGATATCAAGGAGATGTGCCGGCTTGTCCATCCGGAAATCGGAATCATCACATCCGTCGGGCCGCAGCACCTGGATACATTCAAAACGGTGGAACGGGTCACCAGGACGAAGTATGAACTGATTGAAGCACTTCCCGCGGAAGGGTTTGCCGTATTCGCGGATGACGCAGGGATTTGCCGTGAACTGTACGAGAAGACGGAAACGGAGAAAATGATTTCCGGCCTGGACCCCTCAAAAGATGATGTATGGGCAGAGGGAATAAGGAGTACTGGAGAAGGCAGTACTTTCATCCTGTGCACGAAAGACTTGCGGATTCCCTGCAAAACCGCGCTGCTGGGCGAACTGAATATCCGGAATATTCTTGTCTGTGCCTGCGTTTGCCTGAAACTTGGCATGACAGGAGAGCAGATTGCCAGAGGGATTGAGAAAATACGTCCGGTGGAACACCGGCTTCAGCTGATTCCAAATCCGGGCGGAATGACGGTCATTGACGATGCATTCAACAGCAACATCAAGGGTGCCATACAGGCGTTTCGCGTGCTGAAGGAGATGAGCGGAACCAGGATCCTGGTGACACCTGGTATGGTGGAACTTGGCGCACAGGAAGCGGCGATGAACCGTGAATTCGGTAAAGCGGCTGCAGATTGCTGCGATTACGCGCTCCTGATCGGAAAAAAACGCAGCGCGGCCATTTCGGAAGGACTGACTGAAAACGGTTTTCCCAAAGAACGGATTGTGGTGCTGAACAGCCTTGCAGAAGCAACAGAATGGCTGCAGAAAAACGTCCGGGCCGGCGATACGGTACTGTTTGAAAACGATCTGCCGGACAACTATACTGAATAAACCGGAGGAATCAGGATGAAAAAGCAGATAGGTGTTATCTTCGGAAGCCGGAGCTGCGAGCGGGAGGTATCCATCATCAGCGCGGTGCAGCTGATGCGGTATGCAGACACGGAAAAATATGATATCATTCCTGTTTATATCGATGAAAAAGGCTCCTGGTATACAGGGGAAGTGCTGAAGGATATCCGGACGTTCAAGAATTTCAATCCGGATACAAAGGGAATCCGGAAGGTTTTTCCTGACCTGGAAAGCGGATCCGGTGCGCTGCTTTACCTGAACAGGGGAAGCGGCCTGCTCGCAAAAGAAAAAATAGAAATTGCGGCCAGAATTGACGTGTATGTGATTGTAATGCACGGAATGAACGGCGAGGACGGTACGCTTCAAGGCCTGTTTGAACTGGCAAATGTGCCCTATACTTCCACAGGCGTTACCGGAAGCGCAATCGGTATGGACAAAATTGCAATGAAGCAGTTCTTCAGGGGTGCCGGCCTCCCTGTGCTGCCCGGAGTGTGGTTTACCCGTCGGGAATTCGGGGAAAAGCCGGATGCGGTTGTTTCCGAAGTTGCAGGGAAGCTGGGCTATCCTGTATTCGTGAAGCCGGCAAACCTTGGATCCAGTATCGGTGTCAGCCGGGCAGACAATGAAGAGGAATTGAAGGACGCACTGGAGCTGGCCTTTGAATACGACCGGCGCGTGTTGGTAGAGAAAGGCCTTGACAAACCAATTGAGCTGAATTGCAGCGTGCTCGGATATGATGGCGAAACGGCCGCATCTCCGATTGAAATGCCCCTGAACCACGATGAATTCCTTGATTTCAGGGACAAGTATCTCGGCGGGAACGGGACCAAAGGGATGGCCAGCCTGTCCCGGGTACTGCCCGCGCCGATTGAAGACAGCCTGAAGGAAAAAATACAGGCGCTCAGCAGGGAGATTTTCCGACTGATGGACTGCAAGGGCGTTGTCCGGATTGACTATATGTTTGACCGGATCAGCGAGGAAATCTATATTACCGAGATCAATACGATCCCCGGAAGCCTCGCTTTCTACCTGTGGGAAAATGACGGGATGCCCTACAAAACACTGATTGACAAAATGATCGATTACGCTGAAAAGGCGCATGCGGATAAAACCAGGAACAATTACGCCTACAACAGCGATATCCTGAAGAATGCTTCCTTTGGAACAAAAGGCGCAAAGGGAGCAAAAGGGGCCAAGCACGCCTGACGGAAAGAATCAGATAATCAGGAGGGGAGACACATGCTGGAAAGAATCCAGTCCTCTTCAGATCTGAAACAACTGAATGATCAGGAGCTGACCCTGCTGTGCGAAGAGATCCGGCAGGAACTGATACGCACTGTATCTGAAAACGGCGGACACCTTGCATCCAATCTTGGCGTTGTGGAGCTGACGGTTGCATTGCACAAGGTTTTCAACACTCCGGAGGATAAAATCGTATTTGATGTCGGCCATCAGAGCTACGTGCACAAAATGATTACAGGGAGATACGGACAATTTGGCACGCTGCGGCAATTCGGCGGACTGTCCGGTTTCCCCAAGCGTGCAGAGAGCGAATACGACTGCTATGAAACCGGACATGCCAGCACAGCCATCTCCGCAGCGCTGGGTTTCTCCCGTGCCCGCGACTACAGGCATCAGAATCATCGGGTGATTGCAGTTGTCGGGGATGGCGCCATGACCGGAGGAATGTGCTACGAGGCACTGAACGATGCCGGAAATGCCCGGACCCAGCTAACGGTCATCCTGAATGACAATGAAATGAGTATTGCACCGAATGTGGGTGCGCTTTCCTCCTACCTGACGCATCTCCGGATCAGTGCCGGATGGCAAAGTACAAAAAAGACAGTGCGAAGACTTTCCGGCTTTCCGATCATCGGAAAACTGGTTTACCGTACGATTCACGGTACAAAGAAAATTCTGAAATCCATGATGCTCCATAATACCGATGTGGGCTTTTTTGAAGCACTTGGATTCCAGTATTTCGGGCCGATCAACGGACATGACCTGAAAAGCCTTGAAGAGACACTGGAGCAGGCAAAAAAGAACAACGGGCCCTGCGTTATTCATGTGCTGACGAAAAAGGGCTACGGATATGAAGAAGCCGAAAAACGTCCGGAAGCCTTCCATGGGACGCCGCCGTTCTATATTGAGACCGGAAACCGTATGAAAGAACCTGATTTTCCGTCTGCAGGTCACCGGATGGCAGACCGCCTTTCCGAAATCGCGGAGAAGGATAGCCGGGTTATTGCTATCACAGCAGCGATGCCGCTCGGAACCGGACTGGATCATTTTGGTGAAAAATTTCCCGAACGGCTGATTGATGTCGGTATCGCGGAGGAACATGCTGCGACAATGGCAGCCGGGCTTGCAGCAGGTGGTATGAGACCCTACTTTGCCGTATATTCAAGCTTTTTCCAGCGCTGCTATGACCAGATGATCCACGATGTATGCATGCAGCATCTTCCTGTGATTTTCCTGCTGGACCGCAGTGGAATCGGAGGTGAGGACGGGCAGACCCATCATGGCGTGTTTGATTATTCCGCGCTGATCCCGATTCCCGGAATGACAGTTCTTTCTCCTGCTGACGCGGATGAACTGTGCGACATGATTTCATGGACCATCTGCCAGGATGGCCCTGTTGCCATCCGATATGGCAAGGACGGCGACCGGCTTCCTGCTGGGAGGACAGCGGATCGCGGATTTGTTCCAGGCAGGTGGAATGTGCTTGCGTCGGGTAAAGATGTGAAACTGCTTGCGGCCGGGGGAATGGTACGAACAGCGCTGGCTGCGGCAGAAATACTGCGGAAGCAGGGGGTCGAAGCGGAGATTGTAAACTGTTCCAGCATCAAACCGCTGGATGAAGAATACCTGAAGCAGACAGACGGGAGCCCCGTTATCACGATGGAGGAACATATGACAGCCGGAGGATTCGGCGAATATGTTACGGAACGGTGCCGTCAGCTGGGGCTGAAAGCGCCCAAAGACTGCATCGGCATCTCTGATATGTTTATTCCACACGGAAAACACAGTGAGCTGCTGGAATACGCAGGCCTTTCGGCGGATCAGGTTGCCGGACGTATCCTGAAGGTGCTGGGGAGGACGGAAACTTGAAAGAAAAAGAACGGGCAGATACCGCTCTGGTAAAACGGGGACTGGCTACGAGCCGTGAAAAGGCACAGGCCATGATTATGGCCGGAGAAGTTTACGTGGATGAAAGGAAAATCAATAAATCTTCCGAAAACATCCTGCCGGATGACAATTTGATTGTCAGGGAATCATCTGTAAAATACGTCAGCCGCGGTGCCCACAAGCTTGAAAAGGCGGTCCGTGTTTTTTCCGCAAACCTGAAAGATCATGCGGTGATGGATGTAGGCGCAAGTACAGGAGGGTTTACAGATATCTGCCTGCGGAGCGGTGCCAGGCATGTTTACGCGATTGACGTCGGATACGGACAGCTGGACTGGAAGCTGCGCAATGACCCGCGCGTTACCGTGATGGAACGTACAAACGCCAGGTATCTGACGAAAGATATGTTTCCGGATCCTCCGGATACCGCGGTCATGGATGTCAGCTTTATTTCCATCCGACTGATTATTCCGGTCCTTTTTGAAATCCTCGGAGAGAAGGGAAAACTGTATACGCTGATCAAACCCCAGTTTGAAGCCGGAAGAGACAAAATCGGAAAAAACGGAGTAGTACGGGACAGTGAAACGCACGAGGAAGTGCTGAACGGAATTATTCAGTTTGCCGAAGAAAAAGGACTGCATGTATATCATATGGATTTTTCCCCGATTACCGGACCGGAGGGCAATATCGAATTCCTGGCTGAAATTTCCGGAGCCATTCCAGGTAATCCAATCATCGGCAGTGATAAAGTTCACAGAATTGTTGCAGATGCACACAGCCAGCTGATTCACGGGAAAGCGTAACCGCTCAGAAGAAGTTCCACGGTTCCGCCTGTGGCGGAGAGGAACGGAAGGTCAGCGTTTTCCCGGAACCGAACGGATCCGGGAAAGAAAGCCCTGAAGCCCACAGTGCGGGATAAGGGGCTTTTATTTTGCTTCCGTAGCGCGCGTCCCCATAAAGCGGCATTTTTCGGGAAGCAAACTGAATGCGGATCTGATGAGTGCGGCCTGTATGCAGGAGGATGCGCATCAGATGAAAGGAAAGGCCAGAGATCTGTGCGGAAGCGAGATATTCCCAGTCACAGGAAGCTTCCTTTACGCCTTTGCGCTTGGTTTTAACGACATAGGTTTTGTTGGCTTTCGTGTCGTGGTAAAGGAAATCACGGAAAGTTCCGGAGGACTCCGCAGCATCAGATCGCACAACCGCAAGGTATTCCTTATGGGCTTTACCGTCCGAAAACAATACGGACAGGGAACGGGCGGCTGCAGCGGATTTGGCAAGGACAATCAATCCTCCGGTTCCCTGGTCCAGCCGGTGAACCGGGTAAAGGGAAGGATAATGATACTGTGCACAGAGAAGGGCGGGGAGTCCTTCTGCTTCGGATCGGATACCTGGCTCCTTGACACAGACCAGGAAATCCGCATTTTCATATATGATTTCATTCTCCAAAGCAGATCAGTCCTCCGGCAAATCTTTTTCCGGCAGCCGGAATGAATTCCGGACACGAAAAATTCATTATTCTTGAATAAATATACACCGCATGATAAAATACTGTCAATCCAGCGAGAGGAGCGATGTCTTCTTGTTCAGGAAAATCGGCCTGATTACCAATCCGGACAAAGCAGAGGCAGTCCGGATGGCGGGCGTTGCCGCATCCTTTTTCTCTGAAAACAACATTGAAACCGTATATCTGCAGGATGAAAAAGATGATCTGGACAGCGTGGACCTGATCCTGACATTCGGCGGAGACGGAACATTCCTGATCGGCGCGCGGATGGCCATGGCGCATGAAATCCCCCTGATGGGAATTAATCTTGGAACGGTCGGTTTCCTGACCGAAGAAGAACCGGAACATCTGACGGAATGCCTGAAAGCCATTCTGAACGGCGATTATCAGATGGAAGAACGCTTTTTGCTGAATGTACGTCTGCCGGATGGAAGGTGCATTCCTGCACTGAACGACGCTGTGGTTACCCGCGGAGGTTTCGCACGGCTGATTCAGGTGGAATGCAGTGTAAACGGGGAACTGTTCGGAACCTTCACTGCGGACGGAATGATTGCGGCTACGCCTACCGGGTCAACAGGTTATTCGCTTTCCGCCGGCGGGCCAATTGTGCAGCCCGGCATGAACTGTATTATCCTGACACCGGTGTGTGCCCACAGCCTTCAGACATGTCCCTGTGTAGTGGCGGAAACCTCTGAAATATCTTTCCGCCTTCATCCGGAAAGGAAACAGACCGCGGAGCTGCAGATCGACGGAATGGATTGCGCAAAGCTGGAAGCCGGCGATGAGATTATCATAACAGGATCCGAACGAAAAATATGCCTTCTCCGGATTCATCCTTACCACTTTTTTTCTCTTGTCCGGAGCAAGTTGATTGAATGGGGTTCTAAATACTGAGAAAGCAGGTTATGCAATGAAAACAGACAGGCAGAACGAAATACTGCGGCTGATCGAGAACGAAGAGATTGAAACGCAGGAAGAGCTGGCCAACCGCCTGCGGGAAATAGGGTATAAAGTTACGCAGGCTACTGTTTCCCGTGATATCAAGGATCTCCGCCTGATCAAGATTGCCGGCCGCCAGAGCGATTACCGCTATGCGAAACCCGGACGCCATGAATTGCAGGCGAACGACCGGATGATCCGGTTGCTGTCAGATTCCACCCTCAGCGTGGATTATGCCGGACAGATGGTTGTGATCAAAACGCTCAGCGGATCTGCGAATGTGGCAGCGGAAGCAATTGATACCATGAACTGGAAGGAAGTACTCGGCACGATCGCCGGAGACAATACGATATTCCTTGCTGTACGTAACGAAAACGATACGGCTGAAATTGCGGACAGGATCCGGAAGCTGGCCGGAAAAGAATAACCGGAAGAAAAGAGAGAATACATGATTCGCACGCTGATTATCCATAATGTGGCGCTGATTGAGCATATTACCGTATCCTTTCATGAGGGCATGGTGGTTCTGTCGGGCGAAACGGGTGCCGGCAAGAGCATCATTGTGGATGCTGTCGCATTGCTGCTTGGAGGCAGAGCTGACCGGGAGCTGATCCGTACGGGATGCGAGAAAGCCTCTGTTGAAGCTGAATTTGAAACCGAACCCGGAAACGCCTGTGCGGATATCCTCGGCAGGGAGCAGATCGATTATGACGGACAATCCCTGACGTTTTACCGTGAAATCTCCATGACCGGTCGGAATATCTGCCGGATTAACGGAGTTCCTGTTCCCGTTTCTGTCCTGAAGGAAACGGCAGCCTGCCTGCTGAATCTCCACGGACAAAGTGAACATCAGTTCCTGGCAGATGAGGAGAAGCATTTGTCATACCTTGACCTGATGGGCGATGAACGTCATCAGTTGCTGCTGACTGAAATTGCGGAGGCTTACCAACGGTTTATCACAAATCACAGGGCTTACGCAAAGATCGTCAAAATGAATGAAACAAGGGAACGCAGAGAGGATATCCTGAAGCGTGAACTTGAAGAAATGCATAAAGCTGCCGTACAGCCCGGAGAGGAAGAGAAACTGGCAGAAGAATCACGCCTGCTTCACAAGGCTTCCCGTATTCATGAGAAGATCAGCCTGATCTGCGCTTTGACCGGTGATGGCGGAGACCGTCCGGACGCGCTTCATAATCTTCAGACTGCCGCAAAGGAACTCAGAAATCTGAGCGGTGAGGATCCGGCGTTTGATAAAGCAGCGGAAAAATGCGAAAGTCTTTATTATGAACTGGAAGAAGTAATGCAGGACCTGAACGCGCTGAATGAGAAATATGACTTTGACGAAAACAAGCTGAACGCAACAGAAAACAGACTGGAGTCTGTTCGAAGAATTTTAAAGAAATACGGGCCGGAAGAAACGGACGTTCTCCTGCATCAGAAAGAGATGGAAGAGGAATACCGTACATTGCAGGAACTGGACAGCCGGCTGCAGAAAACAGGCGCGGAGCATAAAAAACTTCTGGCTGCATACAGGGCAAAGGCGAAAGAGCTGACAGAAAGCCGAAAAGAAATTGCCGCAGGATTTGAACAAAAAATGATGGCTGAGCTGAAAGACCTGGGCATGGAGCATACGATCATCAGTGTACATTTTGAAGAAAATCTTACCGGCAAACCAATTATGCCGTCACCTGCAGGGGATGACAGGATTTCCTTCCTGATCAGTCCAAATCCCGGCGAACCGCTTAAACCCATGTCCAGGATTGCTTCCGGTGGAGAACTGAGCCGTCTGATGCTGGCGGTTAAAACGATCGAATCGGGACGCAGCGGCGTACCGACGATGATATTTGACGAAATTGATACAGGTATCAGCGGACGGATGGCGCAGGCGGTAGCTGAAAAAATGATATCCATTTCCAGGCATCAGCAGGTGATATGTATCAGCCACCTGCCGCAGATTGCCGCTGCGGCAGATCATCAGTATCTTGTACATAAATCGGTCCGGAACGACAGAACGGTTACGGAAGTCGAAGAAATGGATTCTGAGCAGAGACGAAACGAGATCGCGCGGATGATCAGTGGTGCAGAAGGCATTACACAGGATGCGAGGGAATATGCCGGGCAGATGATTGAGGCGTCCCGGCGTAAAAAAACGAAGACAGGTAAATCAGGACAGCCGGGAAATACAGATATATAAAATACTTGCAAACTCATGGTCCAGCAGATATAATTAAATGTTGTATGGAAGTTAACGTGGGTTACATCTGCTTTGAATTTCATGCATGTAAAATAATCGAGGAGGAATCATTCATGTCCAAAAAGTATCTCTACCTCTTCAGCGAAGGAAACGCTACGATGCGTGAGCTGCTTGGCGGCAAAGGCGCCAATCTGGCTGAAATGACGCATATCGGTCTTCCTGTTCCTCAGGGGTTTACCATTTCTACCGAAGCCTGCACTCAGTATTATGAGGACGGCCGGCAGATCAACGATGAGATTCAGGCCCAGATTATGGAATATATCGCCAAGATGGAAGAGATTAACGGGAAAAAGTTTGGCGATCTGAAGAATCCGTTGCTTGTTTCTGTCCGTTCCGGCGCCCGTGCTTCCATGCCCGGTATGATGGACACGATTCTGAACCTCGGTCTGAACGATGAAGTTGTGGCAGCAATGATCGCCGGAAACGATGATCCTAAATTCGCCCGCTTTGTTTATGACAGCTATCGCCGGTTCATCCAGATGTATTCCGACGTCGTCATGGAAGTCGGTAAGAAGTACTTTGAACAGCTGATCGATGAAATGAAGGCCAAAAAAGGTGTTACGTTTGACGTGGAGCTCACGGCGGAAGACCTGAAGGAACTGGCTGGCCAGTTCAAGGCAGAATACAAATCCAAGATCGGTTCCGATTTCCCCTCTGATCCCAAGGAACAGCTGATGGGAGCCATCAAAGCGGTTTTCCGTTCCTGGGACAATCCCCGCGCCAATGTGTACCGTCGTGACAATGACATTCCGTACAGCTGGGGTACCGCTGTCAACGTAATGCCCATGGTGTTCGGAAACCTGAACAACAATTCCGGTACCGGTGTCGCGTTTACCCGCGATCCCGCAACCGGCGAAAACAAACTGATGGGTGAGTTCCTGGTCAATGCCCAGGGTGAAGACGTTGTTGCCGGCGTGCGCACGCCGATGCCCATTGCCCAGATGGCAGAACAGTTCCCGGGCGCTTATGACGAATTCGTCAAGGTTTGTGCCCTGCTCGAAAAACATTACCGCGATATGCAGGATATGGAATTCACCGTTGAAAACGGCAAACTCTATATGCTGCAGTGCCGCAACGGCAAGCGTACTGCACAGGCTGCCCTGCGCATTGCCTGCGACCTGGTGGACGAGGGAATGCGTTCCGAAGAGGAAGCTGTTTCCATGATTGATCCCCGGAACCTGGATACACTGCTGCATCCGCAGTTCGATGCCGCTGCCCTGAAGAAAGCGGAACCGATCGGAAAAGGCCTCGGAGCTTCTCCCGGTGCTGCTTGCGGTAAAGTTGTGTTCACTGCGGAAGACGCAGAAGACTGGGCCAAGCGTGGTGAAAAAGTTGTTCTTGTCCGCCTGGAGACCTCTCCGGAAGATATTACCGGTATGAAGAGCGCACAGGGCATTCTGACCGTCCGTGGCGGTATGACCAGCCATGCGGCTGTTGTGGCCCGCGGCATGGGCAAGTGCTGCGTATCCGGCTGCGGTGAGATCATTATGGATGAGGAAAACAAGAAGTTTACTCTGGCCGGAAAGACTTACAATGAAGGCGACTGCATTTCCATCGATGGAACAACCGGTAAGATTTATGACGGACTGATTCCTACTGTGGATGCTACCATTGCCGGTGAGTTTGGACGGATTATGGCCTGGGCCGATAAATATCGTAAGCTGCGTGTCCGCACAAATGCAGATACGCCCGAAGATGCAAAGAAAGCCCGCGAGCTCGGCGCAGAAGGCATCGGTCTTTGCCGTACGGAGCACATGTTCTTTGAGCCGGAAAGAATTGCTGCTTTCCGTGAGATGATCTGCTCTGACACTGTCGAAGAGCGTGAAGCTGCGCTGAACAAGATTCTGCCGTATCAGCAGAGCGACTTTGAAAAACTGTACGAAGCATTGGAAGGATATCCGGTATGCATCCGCTTCCTGGATCCTCCGCTTCATGAGTTTGTTCCCAACAGTGAAGAAGAAATTGCCCTGCTGGCAAAGGCGCAGAACAAGAGCGTTGAAACCATCAAGAATATTATTTCTTCTCTGCATGAATTCAACCCGATGATGGGCCACCGCGGATGCCGCCTTGCGGTCACGTATCCTGAAATTGCAAAGATGCAGACAAAGGCTGTGATCCGTGCTGCCATCAAAACCAAGAAGGCTCATCCGGATTGGAACGTGAAACCGGAAATCATGATTCCGCTGGTATGCGAATTGAAAGAACTGAAGTACGTCAAGGATGTCGTAGTGGAAACCGCGAATGCCGAAATCGAAGCTTCCGGAACCAAACTGGAATATGAAGTCGGTACGATGATCGAAATCCCGCGTGCGGCTCTGACTGCGGATGAAATTGCGAAGGAAGCTGATTTCTTCTGCTTCGGCACCAACGACCTGACACAGATGACCTTCGGCTTCAGCCGTGACGATGCCGGCAAGTTCCTGGGTGCATATTACGACACCAAGATCTTCGAATTTGATCCTTTCGCGAAGCTGGATCAGCACGGTGTTGGAAAGCTGATGGATCTGGCCATCAAACTCGGACGTCCCGCCAATCCGAAACTCCATGTGGGTATCTGCGGCGAGCATGGCGGAGATCCGAGCTCTGTCGAGTTCTGCCATAAGATTGGCCTGGACTATGTGAGCTGTTCTCCGTTCCGTGTGCCGATCGCCCGTCTGGCCGCAGCGCAGGCTGCCATCGCAGACAAAAAGTAATCCAACGGTTCATAAAACCGGCAGCGTAAGCTGCCGGTTTTTTATATATCTTCGATGAGACTGTCAGAAGCAATTTCAAATGCTTTTCTTGCTGTCTCCCATGAAAATCCGCGGCGCACAAGAGCTGCTACCGTATTCCTGAATACTTTTTGCCGGTCATCGGAAACACGGAAGGTTTTCAGTTTCTTACGGGCAAAATCAACCGCGTGCTGCAGCTGTTCGTCTTCTGTGGCGGCTTCGAGAACTTCATCAATCATTTCCGGATCAATGTCCTTCATACGCAACTCCTGCCGAATGCGGCCTGCACCATATTTATGCATCCGGGATTCTACCCATTGCCGGGCAAAACCAAGGTCATCAAGCAGCTTTTCTTTTTCAAGCTTATAAAGGACCAGACCGATTACCTCATCGTCATAGTGGGCATTTTCCAGTTTTCTTTCAATTTCGCCCTTGCTGTGAGGACGACGAGCGAGCATTGCGACAGCCTGATCCAATGCGGAAGGATACTGTATAAGAAGAATTGTTTTCTCAAAGGGGGTACGGTCCACTTCGGTTCCTTCTGACAGCGGAAAAGGCAGCACAAGACGGCTCGGAAGCCAGACCTGCCATCCGCTTTCAAAAGTGATTTTCGTTTTATTCCGGATTGTGTCAATGGAACGGATTATTTCCATACCGGCAGTTCCTTTCTGAAGGCCCAGCGGCAAAGATCGAGGTTCGCGGTTCCAAACCGTCCGCTTCTGGACTCACTGCAGCCGCCATTCAAAGAAAGCAGGATATTACCGGTGGATTCTTCCCAGAAAGCGCCGTCCACGCAGCCGTAGGCAAATCCCTGGTGGCCATAGACGGTTGAATCGGAAATACGCCTGTCCCGCACGATCAATAAGCCGTGCCCGTAGGAAAGCGTGGGAGAAACATCCCCGTAAGAAATGACATCCTGTTTCATATAATTCGCATAACTGGAAGAAAGAAACTGTGATCCATGATCACGGATACAGGCAGTCAGCCGGAGAAGAGAGGGGAGCGTAATATACATGCTGCCGGCTGTATAGCCATAGTGGAGCATTGAATCAGGATGGGTGATCGGAAGGCGTCCCAGTCGTGTGACCCGTATGCCGGTTCCTGTATGATAGGGCAGGATCCGGATGACCGGCATGATCCGATCTTCCGGGAGAGACGCCCCTTCCAGGGAAGCATCAAGGTTCAGTGGGTGAAACAGATACTGCTGATAGACCTGTTCAACGGACTGGCTGAAGATCGACTCCA
>Ga0310786_10004212_pt1 | contig 20143 bp, 46 predicted proteins | sample AusTroGonzalo_MG_FD_203881 | JGI IMG/M metagenome (GOLD analysis project Ga0310786, IMG submission 203881) | Bovine rumen microbial communities from tropical cattle in Woodstock, Queensland, Australia - Gonzalo_03 (v2) (version 2) | ecosystem: Host-associated > Mammals > Digestive system >... | reverse complement strand
ATAATGAGTAAAGTAATTGTAATGAGAAAAGAAGATCAAGAAATTTTTATTGTGAATGAAGTTACAGGGGATATTTATTGTGTAAAGAAATATTGGGATGGAAGTCAGAGTGAATGTAATTTAATTTTATATGATAATGGATATATTACGATAAAACTGGATTTGGAGAAATAATTATATCGTGTTTTAAATTTCAAAAAACTTTTGGAGAGTTTTTTGTCGAGCGCAAACCCTTTTCTCAATTTTATTTTTAAAAAATCCCAAAATGTATCCCCCGGAGACACAAAAAAGTACGTTGTGTAGATCGTTAAATGCACGGCCCGCGAACAATCAGCGCGGGCCGTATTTTTAATTGTCTGACTATTTGAACATTTGTTTGTTCGATTGTTTGTTCGATCGAACAGTTATTCGAATCCTTAATTTAATTTTGTTTAAAAAATAAAATTAAGAATTGAATATACAATTCAATTAAATTGTACGACTTCTTACTCTTGTTGTGTGTATAGATTAAATTGTATTCAATCTAATTAAATTGTTTTTATTTATAAATATACTTTTTCCTATTGACAATAATTGTATAATACAGTATAATAAAAATAGTATAGTCATGGCTATAGAAAATAAATAAGTCGAAAAAAATAAAAAATTTTTTTAAAAACTATTGACAAACGTGCAGAATGTGATATAATTAAATCATAGAAAAGAGAAAGAGAGGAAAATAAGATGACAAGAACTTACACCAAAACTTTTGAATACAAAGGACAGCAGGTTAACTACCTCACAAAGTTGAGAGCAGATGAAAGAATCGCCAACATTCGCCATTATCTCGATGCAGAAACTGGCAAGTGGGTTATCGAGTGGGAGTATAGAAAGTAATAAAAACCACTTGACAAACGTGCAAAGTATGATATAATAGAATAAACAAGAAAGAGATAAGAAAGAGAGGACAAACAAATGACTACATTCTTCAAGGTAACTTACAGAACAATCAACTGGGGTGCATACTACGGCGGAAGCAATGACTACATTGTAAGCGCTGAAAAGTTCTTCACCACAAGAGAGAAAGCACAGGCTTTCGTAGACGCACAGATTGAAGAAGTAAAAAAGGCGGGTGATGGAGAGATTGAAGAAATTGAAGCAGAATGAGAAAAGGGCTTGCGGGAGACCGCAAGCCTTTTAGTCTGTAACCGTCGGTCTCGCTGGAGGCCGAAATATTATAGCACACACGATGCAAGTTTGTCAAGAGAAAAAATAGAAAAAATAAAAAAAATTTTTTAAAAAACTGTTGACAAGACAAGCAAACAATGTTATAATGTACTTACAAGATGAGGGAGAGAGAACAAAAGGAAAAGAGAGGATAAAGAGATGAGAAGAGTAGAGTTTGACTATGAAAGAGAAGCAAAGCAGTTTATGGTAGAGAGAGAAGTAATAGAGGCTACAATCTATGTAGACCAGTGCAGTGGAAAGATTGTGTTGGAATACTTTGTAAAATAAGCAAAGTATTCCAAATAAAAAATAAAAAAATATTTTTAAAAAAGACTTGACAATTCCGGTAAACGTGCTATAATAAGATTATAGAAAACAAACAAGAGAGAAAGAGAGGATAAAGGTTATGATGTTTAAGGTTACATTCTTCAAGAAAAACGATACTAACAAGAGAATGAAAGTTTTAACAGTTAATGAACTGATGACGCTTCAGAAAATGAGCAACTACAAAATCACCAAGTCCGAACTGATGATGTGAAAGGGGGAAATAAAAATGTATAATACTTATGAATTTTACACAAGCACAGGAATTTTGTTAGGAGTAGTAGTAGCCGTAAGTAGAAACGATGCAATCAACGTATACATGTGGAACTACGGCGAGCCTTACGGGTACATGGTAGTAAAGGGCGAGCGGAAGTAAAACTTCCGCTTTTCTTTTGTGATCGTCAGCACCGGAGGTACCCGAAAAATTATATCACACGCTATGGTAATTTGTCAAGAGGAAAATTCAAAAAGTTTTTTATTTTTTTTCTAAAAAACTATTGACAATGTAAATACAGAATGCTATAATGTATTTACAAGGTAAGGGAAAGAGAAAAACAAGAGATAAGAAAGAGAGGAAATAAAGATGAAAGAATTCGCAGTAGTTTACACCAATGAGTACACAATGGAAATCGCAGTTTACTGCGAGGTTGAAACCGAGCAGGCAGGTTGGGAGCTTGCCAATGAACTGAATAAGAAAGGTGATGGATACACCTACTGGGTAGAGGGAAAGTAATTTCCTCTACCTAAATAAAAAAAGTAAAAAAGTGCTTGACAGAATGCGGGAAACCTGTTATAATAAACTCATAAGATAAAGAAAGAGAGGAAAATAAAATGTTTAAGGAATTGATGGAACTGTTAGCACACTTGGAAGAAGTCGGAGATGTGTCTCTTGATGTAGATGGAACTGATGTATTTGTTACTTTTGAAGACTTTGAAGGCTTTGATGCTCATTGGGAGGAAGTTATGCGTGAATACGTAGATGCGGATGGCGTACGCCGCGCACTTGAAATGCTTCGGAAGTTTTGCTCTGGTGACTTTTACGAAGAAGGTTCCCTTGATGGTCATTACTTTGTTGTGGGTTGGTCTTCATTCGACATCTAAAAAAATTAAAAAGGGGGTTGACAAAACCCCCAACCCGATGTATAATAAGTACATAAGATAAAGAAAAGAAAGAGAGGAAAATAAAATGACAGTAGAAGAAATGATCCAGTACGACCAGATGGTAGAGATGGGAATTGCAACCCCCGATGAATTGAACCTCGCAAGAAATCTGATGGCGGGCGAGTGGATGGAAGTTCTCAACGCTGTGCTGTTCATTCGAACAGGCTACCGCACGATGGAGCAGATGTTCGAAGCGGAAGATGAAGATTACGAGTGATTGTCCTCTCTTTTCTCTGAACCCCTAAGAAATTAGGGGTTCTTTTATTTGGCTGGCGCGCGGCCGGTCGGCTGCGCGCGAAATTTTATTATACCACAGTCCTGCCAGTTTTGTCAAGCGAAAAATGCAAAAAAATTATACAAAAATCTATCCCAAAATTTGTGCAACTTTTTCCGCATAATCGCTTGACATTATTCACAACGTATGGTATATTATAATCAGACAAGGGGAACAAAGAGATAAGGAAGGTTCCACCTAGTGAGGTAATCGGCAACCACGCCACAACGAATTGACGAGGGTTTGACTTGACAAAGTCGGGTTCTTGCAAGGGGACAGGCGGAGCGCCCGATGGCACTTATCTCAAAAAAAATTTTAAAAACACTTGACAAATAATCAGAACGTGATATAATAAGATTATAGAGGAGAGGGAAAATGAGAGTAAATATTGTCAGACCATTTTACAGAATGCCTGCTGAAATAAATAGATATGAAGTAGTTTGTGAAGAAAAATATCACATTACTACGATTGAAGTAGCGGCTACAAGTTATGCAGAAGCAAAAAAAATTATTGAAGAGAGATACGAACCGAAACAAATCTATAGTGTTTGTTTAATTGAAGATGATATTTGGTTTTACACCGAGGGGTACTCAAGTATTATTTGGTGGGAAAGAAAAAAAAGATGGTTTTAAAATAAAAAAGTCTTGACAAATTAAAAAGATAATGATATAATTAAGTCAAGATAAAGGAAAGAGAGGTACACAAGATGACTAGACAGATTAACTTCGACATGGACGGAACACTTGCAAACTTCTACGGAGTTGATGGTTGGCTTGAGTGCCTTATTAATGGAGATGCAACACCCTACGCAGTTGCAAAACCGCTTTTCAACTTCTCCGCACTTGCAAGAAGACTTAACACTCTTCAGAGAAATGGTTACGAAATCTGCATCATTTCCTGGTTGGCAAAAAACAGCACTGCTGATTTTGATGCAAGAGTAGCAGAAGTTAAAAAAGAGTGGTTAAAAAAGCATCTTCCTAGCGTAAAATGGGATAGAATTACGATCGTTCCCTATGGAACACCGAAAAGCACTTGCGGTGAAGGCATTCTGTTTGACGATGAAGAGCCGAACAGAAAAGAGTGGAAAGGTACTGCATACAATGTAGAAAATATTTTAGAAGTTTTGAAAAAACTTTAAAAAACCTCTTGACAAATGAGTAAAACGTGCTATAATAAGATTATAGAAAACAAGAAAGAGAGGAAAATAAAATGACACACTATCTGTTAGATGAAAATTTCGAGGTTCTCGCAAGCACTACAGAATACGCTAATGCGGTAGAAATGGCAGACGCTATGAACGGAAATACCTACATCATTTCCGCACTGACCACCGCAGGACTTCAGAACGAAATTGAAGAACTCAAGGCTGGGATTTAATCCCAGCCAACAAAAAAAATAAAAAAACACTTGACAAAATAAGAAAAAGTGATATAATAAAATCATAGAAAACAAACAAGAGAGAAAGAGAGGAGAATAAAATGGAAGGCGTTATAAATTGGGTAAAAGCACACGGCTTTAAATATAAGGTAGTTGGAGAATATAAAATCTATTGGCAGACAGAATTTCAAACTGCGGAATACGATTTGAAAGAAGACGCAATCATTTGGCACAGTTATAATTTTTTTGAAAAAGTATAAAAAACACTTGACAAAATAAGAAAAAGTGATATAATAAAATCATAGAAAGGAAGAGAGAGAATGAGAGATCCGCCGAACTAAAACCCACAAGTTAGAATAGAGCGAAAGGCTCCGCGCTACGGCCTGCATCCATAGGGGCGCGAAAGAAAACAGGCGAGAGTTGGTGAAGATGCGAGCCAACTCATTTTTATTTGCCTTATCTGTCAGTGCCGCGCGGATGGTCGGACCGCGCGGAATTTCCATTATATCATACTGCTGGCACTTTTGTCAATAGGAAAATTGCACAAATATTTAAATGAGAAGATCCCGAAATTTGTCTATTTTGCCTATTGTATTCTACGGTGAATGTGTTATACTATAATTACACAGAGGGGATACGGGGAAGTGGATATCACCTTCAGTGAGATGGCTAGCAATTTTAGCCGAGCCCTATGGGGTTCTATCTTGACAAAGATGGGGTTCTGTAGCGGGAAAGGCTTCACACCTAGCGGAAACTTCCCAAAAAAGTTTTAAAAAGTCCTTGACAAAAGAACAAAAGTGTGATAAGATAATATCATAAAGAGGAGATAGTTGCAGGCAGTACCTCTTAAAATAAGAACCTAACCTGACCGCGGATAGTTGGAAGTGATGAAACTGCCGAGCGGAAATCGGAAAACTTCCAAAAAAAGTCCTTGACAAAAGAATGAAAAAGTGGTAATATTAAAGCATAGGGAGAGAGAGTTCTCGATTATCTCACTCCAAAGTGGCAAGCAGTGAAAAGCAAGCACCACCAAAAATCGAAACTTTTTCAAAAAAGTCCTTGACAAAAGAATGAAAAAGTGCTATAATAAGATTATAGACAAGCTCAATGACCGAATTGGTTAGTGTACATCCTCAAAAGAGGGTGGTCTCGTAGAAAAATCGAGTATGGGTTCAAGTCCCATTTGAGCATTAAAAAAAATAAAAAAGTCCTTGACAAATAAATAAAAAGTGCTATAATAAGATTATAGACAAGCGGGGATGCAACAAGCGAACCCTAGCAGAGCAGGAATGCAACTTACCTAACGCATAGCCCGCGGGCAAGTGATGATGGTGAGAAGCCACAAGTAGGCTACATAAGACTGTAAATTGAGAGGTTGGAACAGAGCCACCAACCAAAGACCTGCCACCCGCTATACAAATAGTACGCTAGACGCATAGAGGTTTAAAGTGCGAACGGACTAGGGCTACCTCAAAATTCTTTGAAAAAAATATCAAAAAGGTGTTGACAAAATCCACCGAGTATGATATTATAAATACAGAGTTGAGGAAGTAGGCAACCGAACGAAGCGGAACCCTCAAGTAGGGGCAGTAAGACCGAAACCGACAAAGACAACTCTCGCGCATGGTCGCCACGGGATGCGCGTTATAAATGTGAACCAGACCGACACCCTTGTAAGTCGGACCGCCCGTGGTGAATAGGGAAAATTTTTTAAAAAGCACTTGACAACTTAACAATCGTCTGCTATAATAAGTATAGAAAGTGAGGTAAGCGAAATGACACTGGTTTGTGAATACGAAAAAATCTCTCCGGCAGTTCTTAAAACCGAAGTTCTTGCTTTAGCAGATGGTTGTGGAGTGTTCTGCAACTGGAAAGATGTAGACGAGGATTATTTTGAGTTTACTATCCTCGGCTTGACCACCGCAGGCGAAACCGCAGTGGATATCATGAAAGTGCTGGCTAGGGTTTGCAAAGAAATTCTTTAAAAACCTATTGACAACAGATAGCCAGTATGGTATAATAAAAAAAACGAAAGAGAGGTAAATAGATATGGCTAAGATTAAAACTCAGGGTTGGTACACTTTCGCAGATGGCTACCGTTGCTGGTATCGCGGGCTGAGCGCAACCGAGCGTAAGATGGAAGAGCGTCAGCACGGCAAGGTCATCAAGTTTGAGCCTACCTACTTCAGTTGAGGTAGGCTTTTTGGCGGCCGGCTGTCGCGCGTGACAGCCGGAATTTTTATTATACCACACTGTTTGGCTGTTTGTCAAGCGTTTTTTACAAAAAAATTGCACAAATTCCTGTCCCAAAATTCTCTGTTTTGCACAATCTGCGGGAGTGACAATTTGCACAAAAAATCTATCTATCTTTTGTGCAAAACAGAGAAGGCAAAAAAATTTTAAAAAAGTTGTTGACAACGTGCAAGGCTAGGTGTATAATAAGTACATAAGATAAAGGAAAGTGAGGTGCTCCAAATGAATAAGAATACAATGATTAAGTGGTACAGAAAGTTCTCGGCGGCAGATGCTTACGCAATCGGCTTCACATACAAGCACAATCTGTATGTTGCTATGATGGACGAAATTGCTCCTCGCTTTATGAAAGTTGAGCGTGAAAGTTCCAAAAAAGGCGGAAAACAAAAACTTCAGCTTCGCCTTAACAATAAATATAAAGAGTCCCTTATCCGCAAAGGTGCTGAGTGTTTAGGCGGTGAAGACCTGCTCATAGGCGAATATAACAAGGGTGTTGAGTTTGAAAGACTTGTATATAAGCGCAATGGTCAAGAGTATAGGGGCAAAGACAATGTAGGCTTTTGGGTGTCTGGTGATATCACCATAGATGGCAAGGAAGTACAAGTTAAACTCGAGGGCGCTCAAATCGTAGTAGAAAATACCCTTGAAAATCTCAAAAAGAGGGGTTGACAAAACCCCTCACAAGAGGTATAATAAGTATATAAGAAAGAGAGGTATGGATGATGAGAGTAATAGAATGGATTGAGAATAGACCGAGAGACTTATATGGACGCGGCATCCGCATTTTAAATCTTACCACCAACAAATATATGGGCGAATGGACTGATTATAAGGACCGCTATGTTCTTCGTGTCAAGATTACTACAAAATATATTTTCTTATATATTTAACTTGACAAGCAACAAAAAATATGTTATAATATATATAGAAAGAGAGGTAAAGAAAAATGGATTACAGAATGAGAAGAATTACTTTCCACACCAAGTACGCTTATGAAATCGAGTATGATGACCGTTTCCTCACTACCGCTTATGGCTCAACCCAGGATGCGTTGAAAGAAGTCAATGACACTATGAATATTTATGGTTTTAAGAAAGCGGAAATCGTAGACACAATGACAGGTGAAGTAGTTGCCACCATCGAGGAAGAGGAGCCTTAAGGCTCTTCTTTGCGTGGCGCGCGTCCGGTCGGCACGCGCCATATTTTGTCAAGTAGTAATATTTACCAATTTTTTGGGATCATTTTTGTGAATTATGTCTATTGCATTCTATCCCGAATGTGTTATAATAATATTATCAACAAGAGAGGAGAAAACATTATGGAATATCAAATCACCCTGTTCTGTGCCACCAAGAAATATCGTCCTGTATCTTGCATCGTCAAGAGAAATGAAAAAGTTGATATTCACAACGCTACTATAAAGCGTCAGTTGCTGAATGATGGAATGAAAAAAATCTGCATCCAGCGTGGATGGACTGCTCGTGACCTTGCAACCTTTGGATATGCCACAGGAAAAGTGCGGGAATATGACAAAGAAAAACTTGACAAAGAAGCGGAAGAGCGGTATAATAAAATAAAGGAAGAGAAATACGCATCGGGCGAATGGAAACGCCCCAAAAGAAAGGAGTGATATTATGTTTACTACTTTAGAAATTGTTTTAATTGCGGTTTTGGTATATCTCTTGATTGGAATTGCACTTACATTAGTTATTGCAAAGGATGGTATTATGGATCCCGCGGATATTGCCTTAACTACCTTTTTGTGGATTGGCATTCCGTTTATCTTAATCCATAATAAATTAAAGAAAATTATCGAGTGATTGACCCCTCTCTTTCCTTTGGGCGCCCCTAAAAATGGGGGCGCCCTTTTCCGGGGCAAAAATTTTTTCAAAAATTTTAAAATAATACTTGACATTTAGCCCTAATGTGCTATAATAAGATTATAGAAAACAACAAACAACCGCACAAAAGAAAGAGAGGTAATTAAAAATGTTAGTATTAGTTACAAAAGCAAGTGATGATTATTGGTACGAGTTTAAAGAAGTTAATACTATTGAAGATTTATTAAAAATTGATGATAGCATTATTATAAAACCTAACTACTATAACAAAGATGTTGTGCAATATTGGGATGGTTTTAAAGAAGAAGATATTTCTAAATTAGAAAAAGCAAAAGTAAATGTTATTATTTATGATGATTATATTGAATAAGAAAGAGAGGTATTAAAAATGGAACGAAAACTTTACATCGTAACCAACTACTCAATTGAAAAGTTAGTTAAATTAACTGACGAACAGGCAAATGCTATAAAATGGCTTTTCGATGCTTTCAATGAAGAAGATTATAGCATTGAAGAAGCAAATAAATTTGAAGATATTGAGGAGCCGTAAGGCTCTTCTTTTTATGCGGCGGCCCGCGCAGGAACGGCGCGGGCAGAACTTCCATTATACCACAGTCGCCACCATTTTGTCAATAGGAAATTTGCACAAATTTTTATCTTGTTAGATCCCAAAACTAGTGCAATATTCCATGTTGACTTTTTAAAAAAATTTTGCTATAATAATATATGTAAAGAGATAAGAAAAGGGCAACACAAAAAACTGCCACAAAAAAAATAAAAAAATCTCTTGACAAAATAAAAATCTTATGATATAATAAATACATAAGATAAAAAAAGAAAAGCGGAAATGTCAAGCGACCGCTAGCATACAGAAAAAAATAAAAAGTTTTAAAAAAGTCTTGACAAATAAAAAAAGTTATGTTATAATAAATACATAACAAACAACAAACAAACAACTTCAAAAAAAGAAAGGTGGTATTACAAATGGCAAACACTAAAATGACTAACAAGGGCGCAATCGAGTTCGTTATCAACACTTATGGTGCAGGAATTCCTGCTGATGTTCTTGAGAAGTTGGAGAAAATCAAGGCTTCCTTTGAGAAGAAATCCGCTTCCAAGAAAGTAACCGAGAAGCAGGAAAAGAATGGTGAGTACAAGGAGCGCATTGTGGAAATCCTGACTGATGCTGGCAAGGCATTGACTATCCAGGAAATCCAGGCAGAGGAAGAGGACTTTGCAGAGTTCAATACTTCCAAGATGTCGGCACTGCTTACGCAGTTGAGAACCGAGGGCAAGGTTGTAAGAACCTACGACAAGAAAAAGGCATATTTCGGTATCGCCTAATCTAGTCGGTCGGGGTGGGGCAAATAATCCCCCACCCCACAAAAAAGTCCTTGACAAGTAACCGCAGATGTGCTACAATAACTATAGAAAGTGAGGTGAGCACAGATGTCAAAAGAAGAACTTGCAAAACAGATTATGGCGGAATACGCAAAAGATGGTGAGCCAATCACTATGGAAGATGCGTTGGAAGTCGCTGAAATGGAGATAAAGGCGGGTAAAATCAGTACCTACACCACCACCGAGAAATCCAAGAAAGAGCGGAAACCGCCGAAAAAGGATGCAGAGAAAATCGAGATTATCAAAAAAATTCACGAATTTCTCTTGACAAGCGGTGAAGAAAGTGCTACAATAGTAAATGAACAAAAGGAAATCACATTCCGAGAGTTCAGTATCACATTAACCAAACACAGACCTAAGAAAGGGGAATAACACAATGATTAAAAGAATGGTAAGTTTTGAGGAATGCCCGAAGACCAAGGCGGAGTTCATCGCCAAGTGGAATGCGGATAGGGACTTCCGCTACCGCGCAAAAGCAAGCGGGTTCAAGGTTCTGTTCGGAACAAATGTAGTTTTCCCCACAGGGAAGATTGCAGGGGATAAGGTCAAGTAAGACCTCCCCAAAAATTGCGCCCTTAGCCTAGTGGTTAGGCACCAAACTTTTAATTTGGGTAACAGGGGTTCGAATCCCCTAGGGCGCATTGGCTTGTAGCTCAGCGGTGAGAGCACCTAGCGGTAAATGACACCATGTAAATCTGTAAAAAACAGTTTTGGACTGCATAGGGATGCCCATGATGGAGGCTGTTATAATTAATGTAGAGTGGGTTCGACTCCCACCAAGTCAACGCAAAATCGAATATTCGTTCCCTCTCTTTCACCCCCGCAATAGAAATATTGTGGGGGATTTTTGTGCATTTTGCCTATTGACAAAAGAAAAAAGATATGATATAATGACGGGCCGCGCACAACCGGCGCGGCCAGTTTTTCCATTATACCACACCCCGCAGATTTTGTCAATAGGCAATTTGTACAAAATTTTAAAAAAAATAATCCCAAATTTTGTGCATTTTGCCTATTGCAATCTACGGAAGATATGCTATAATAGGTATATAAGATAAAGAGAAGAAAGAGAGGTACAAAAGATGAATAAGACTTTGGTATTCGATATGGATGGTACAATCGCAGACCTGTATGGAGTAGAAGATTGGCTGAAAGATTTGAGAGCCGAAAACCCTCGCCCTTATCAGGTAGCAGAACCGATGTATAATATGGTGGTTCTGTCTGAACTTTTGAACATTCTCAAGGATATGGGTTGGCGAGTGGTTGTTACAACTTGGCTTGCAAAGGAAAGCACTCCCGCATATGATGCACTTGTAAGAGAAGCAAAAATCGAGTGGCTTGAAAGATATGGCTTTCCTTATGACGAAATCCACCTTGTGAAGTATGGCACAACAAAAGCCAACTGCACTAGAAAATATGGCGGTTTGCAGGTGTTGTTTGATGACAATGAGAAAATCCGCAAGGGCTGGACTTTAGGCGAAGCGGTAGATGCTAATGAAAATATTATGGAATACCTTGCAAATCTGATTTACGCATAATGGGATGGGGGTTCGCCCCCTCCCGCACGGGCGAAAAATTTTTCAAAAAAACTATTGACAAATATCTAAAATGTGATATAATAAATACATAAGATAAAGAAAAGAGAGGATAAAAGAAATGGATAAAGTAAAGAAATTTTTCAATATCGAGGGCACTTACAAGTTTGAAATGAACGACATTAGGGCAGTAATTCAGATTATCAATGTAGCACTGATTATGATGTTTGGTCTGTCTGTAAGTTGGTTTGGTTTGGCTCTTGCGGTGTTTGGTCTTATTAAAGATTTTACCACCGACCGCCACATCAACTCGATTGCAATGCACACCGCATCGGCAGTTTTGAACATTTACTTTTTAACACTTTTGTATGGGGGTATGTAAAATGACTTTTCGCTTTACTCTAAATGAATATCACGAACTTCGCCAAAAATATCTTAACGAGGAAATTTCTAATGATTTATGGAGTTTATATTGTATGATGTATCTCCAAAAGTTAATCGAAGAAAAAGAATCGAAAAAAAATAAAAAACTTGACAATTAAATAAAAATATGATACAATAATAATGTAAACAAAAGAAAGGGGAATGAAAATGACAGTAACAGTAGAAAAAAGAGTAACCTTTGATGCGAATGACTGGGCGGAAGATATTATTGATAATCTGTATGATATGTTGGAAAATGGTTCGCAAGATGAAGATTGGAAATGTTTAACCGAAGAACAACAGAGAGCAGTAGTAGAAGAAATTTTAACAGAAGCAGTTCGTCAGGTAAAGGAGGGCGAGTAAATGACAGTATTAACTTATGAATGCGTAACAAAAGATGGTAAAAAGGTAGAAGTCAAGACCTACGCTGAAGCACTGAAAATCAAGGCGGAAGGCGGCACTTTCAAGCCGAAGTACACCGAGATCAAGTAACCTATGCGGGCGGGGAGAAATCCCTGCCCTTCTTGTCAGCGCGCCGGCGGTCGCCGCGCGCTGAAATTCACCATTATACCATATTCCAGGGTTTTTGTCAAGCGTTTTTTAGAAAAAAATTATACAATTTTTTATCCCAAAATTTGTGCAAAAAGTTAGCGAAAAATTATTGACTTATGTATTTAAAGTGATATAATAATAGTATAGTAAACAAAAGAAAGAGAGGTAAGAAAAATGAGATTTGAAGTAACGACAGAAGTAAGTATTGATGTTGAAGATTTTGTAGGAAAAATTCTTTGTAACTTTGATGATTATGTTTATGACATTGGTTATGAAAATGAATATGCAATGCTTTCAAGTGAGCAAGAAACAAAACTGAAAATTGCAATTTTTGAAAAAGCAATCGAAACTTTAAAGGAAGAAGAGGAGGATTAAAAGATGACAGCATTAACTTATGTATGTAAAACAAAAGACGGCAGAGTGGTAGAGGTTAAGACCTACGCTGAGGCGCTGAAGATTAAGGCGGAGGGTGGTACTTTCAAGCCGAAATACACCAAGGTTAATTAAGGATTGGGGAGAGAAATCTCCCCTTTACTTATGGCTGGCACGCGGGCGATCGCCGCGTGCCAAAATTCTATTATACCACACCCCGCAACAATTTGTCAATAGGAAATTTGAATAAATTTTTAAAATATTTTATCCCAAATTTTGTGCATTTTGCCTATTGTAATATTCTAATAATTTGATATAATAATATTATCAAATGAAAGAGAGGTAAAGGGAAATGGATGTTATCAATAACTTAAAAAGATTTTATGACACTGAATACAAAAGCACAGAACGCTATGTGAAAAGACATTCTGAAGATTTTGATGCTGTTTATTTTGTGGTAGAAAGTTCAATTAAAATGTGTTTAGGTGCAGTACAGTTTGCACAATATTTTGAAAATGTAGAATATGAAGAAGTAGCAAAAATTTATGATGAAGTATTAAAAAAATTAGAAAAATTGAGAGAGGTATAAAAAATGAGTAAGTTGCATTTAAAAAGATGGTGGAGTAAAGCAATCGACTTTAGTTGGTCTGAAATTGCTAGAAAAGAATTTGAATACGCCTATGCGGGGAGGACTGAGGGAGAAGCCATTGAGTCGTTAATCTCCAGCCCTAGAAATCAGTTAATCAAAAACAGAATCGCCAAGCGCATCGGCAAAGAACATGGGCGAATTAGGGGTTAATCCCCTAAAACCCGCACGGGCACTCGAACAAATGTTCTCCCCGCAAAATTTTTCAAAATCCGCTTGACATTTCACCTTTATTGTGATATTATAATTATAGAAAGAGAGGTAAACAGAGATGGCTAAAATCAAGGGTATCAAAAAGTTAAACGCAACTATCAAAAAAGAGTTAGAACCTTTTGATGTGAAAGTCCACTATGAGGGTGAGTTTATTTGCGACCTTGTAGCGAAAAGTGTTTCCTACTCTTTTGTGAGTGGTACTATTGAACAGAAATGGATGGTAGAATTTGTTAAAAAGAAATTTGGTTACACTCCTATAAATCACTTTATGTTGGCTTTACTCCATGAGGTAGGACACGCAAAAACAACTACTATCGCTCTTTATGATTATAGCGAAAAGGCTAGAAAAGCGATTGATAAGAAGATGGAAAAAGCCACCACAAAAAAAGAACAAAAAAAGGTTGAATGGGAATACTTTATGTTACCCGAAGAAATCACCGCAACCGCATGGGCTGTAGATTATATGAGAAACCATGAAAAACAGGTTAAAAAAATGTGGAAAAATATTGAAAAAGAAATTTTCAATGTTTATGAAAAAAACCTTGACATTGAAGATGAAATATGATACAATAACAATGTAAACAAAAACAAACAAAAGAAAGAGAGGAATTAAAAATGACCGCTGAAAAAGTATTAAGAATTACAAAGAAAGAAGAAGAAGTAATAAATGATTTGTATAATGCAGTATGTGACTTTATTGATGAAACACCATCGGAAGAATCTTTTGAGAGTGTTTTAAAAGATATTGTAGAGGGTCTTTATAATGAACAATCAGTCACAGATGAATATAAAATTAGAATTTTAAAAGAAGGGGATTGACATCCCCTTTTTTCTATGATATTTTGGCGGGGCGAAATCGCGCGCGATTTCGCCGAAATTTCCATTATACCACCTCCCGCACATTTTGTCAATAGGAATTTTGCACAAAAATTCCCTCGATTTGATCCCAAAATTTGTCTTGACATTACAAAAAAATTATAGTATAATAAATACATAAGATAAAGAAATAAAAAAGTGGAAGAGGAAAGTTTCAAGCACCTTCAATCGGACTCACCGCCACTTCAAAAAAATAGGAAAAACCTAAAAAAAATGCTTGACAAGCACAAAAAAATATGATATAATAAATACATAAGATAAAGGGAAGCGACTTAACAGAGCGGGAAACCTTAAATAGTGCGCACAAGGTAAACAAGACAGTCAATTCCGAGGTTTGAAAACCTACTAAAAAAAATTCAAAAAAGTGCTTGACAAATAAAACTGAATATGATATAATAACAATGTAAACAAAAACAAACCAACAACGAAAGGTGGTATCAAAAATGGAAAAGATGACTAATGTAAAGGCAATCGAGTATGTAGTAGCAACCTTTGGCGAGGAACTGCCGAGCGAGGTTGTAGAAAAGTTGGAGAAGATTAAGGCTTCCTTTGAGAAGAAGTCCACCTCCAAGAAGCCGACTGCAAATCAGGTTGCGAATGTAGGTTTCAAGGAAGAGATTGTCAAGGCTCTGACCGAAAGTGGCAAGGCTCTGACTATCGGTGAAATTCAGACCGCTTGCGGTGGTGAGATTGCCGAGTTTAACACTAGCAAGATGAGCGCACTGCTGACACAGTTGCGTAAAGAGGGTACTGTAACCCGCACTTTCGACAAGAAAAAGGCTTACTTCTCCGCAGTAGCCTAAACTGTAACCGCCAATGGGGCAAGGCACAAAATCCCTTGCCCCACACCAAAAAAGGGGTAATGCTAAATGAAATATGATTTAAATGGTAAGACTATCAATATTCCCGATGCAGAAATTGTCAACCTTGCAACCAAGTTGGAATTGACCAAGGAAGAAGCCATCGAGTTGTGGCTTGATGACAATGGCTACACCGACAATGAGGAACAGGAAGAACTTGAGAACAAAGCCAAGAAAGAACGCATTGACGCAGGCGCAGGCACAAAAAAGCGAGAACGCGCCAAAGAAACAAAACCGCGAGTTGTCAAGGTATCCGATGAAAAAACTGCCCTTTTTGAGAGTATTTTGGCAAATTTGGACAGATGTGAAGGCGTTGAGCGTGAAAATATCTCTGTTTTGACCAAAAATAAGCTGATTGAGGTCAAAATCGGCACGCATACCTTTAAAATCAATATCAGCGAGAACAGAAAACCCAAAACCGCTTGAAAAATAGCGGTTTTTTCTTATTGACAGCGCATTTTCGAACGAAAATGCGCTGAATTTCACCATTATACCACGTTTTTGAGCTTTTTTCAAGCGTTTTTTGCAAAAAAATGCACAAAATTTTAATCCCAAAATTGTGCAAAATTTATTTAAAAAAGTTGTTGACAGATAGCAAGGGGTGATGTATAATAAGTATATCAAATGAAAGAGAGGTAAGAATCTAAATGAGCAGAACAAAAAAATTTATTGTACTGGATACCGAAACTTGTAATACCATTGAGCAACCGCTTCCTTATGACATTGGTTGGGCAGTATGTGACAAGAAAGGTCATATTTATGCAGAGCGTTCTTATGTGATTAGCGAAATCTTTTTGGGTATGCGTGATGTAATGAAATCCGCTTATTATGCAAACAAAATCCCGAAGTATTGGGATGACATAAAGGCAGGCACTAGGGTTGTTGCAGGTATGTGGGAAATCCGCAGACAGTTGGTTGCTGATATGAAACAATATAAAACAAATATTGTTTGCGCTTACAATATGGGGTTCGACAAAAGAGCATTGAATAACCTTATGCGATATGTAAGCAAAAGTTGGAAAAGATGGTTCTTTCCCTTTGGTACTGAATATCAGTGCATTTGGTCAATGGCTTGTGATTGTATCTTGAACAGAACTTCTTATATTAAGTTTGCGGTTCAGAATGGTTTAATCTCCGAAGCCGACAATATTCAGACAAGTGCGGAATGTGCTTTCAAGTATATCACAAAAGATGTAGATTTTATGGAAGAACATACAGGCTTGGAAGATGTGCGGATTGAGGTTGCGATTATGGCAGAGTGCTATAGACAGCATCAGAAAATGCAGAAAGAAATCAACTCCGCTTGTTGGCGAAAAGTACAAAAGAAAAGAAAAGAACTTGACTTGCAGGCTACCTTTAAAAAGGTAGCCTAAGCAAGAAAAAGCGCCCGTGCGGTTGTGCAAATTGCACAAAAAATCACAAGGACTTTTGTATAAAATTCACCGCTTGACAAAATAAAAAATATAATGTATAATAAATACATAAGATAACAAAAGAAAAGAGAGGTAAGAGATTATGATGAGTGCATTTAAGGTTTATAGTATCAATACAAATGGTAGAAAAGATACAATCTTTGAAGTGTGGGGCGGTTCTACAAAACACCCCGATGTAAGAAGAAGTCTTGCAAGTGATAAGGAAGATAATAAATTTTATCCTTCATATTTTATCACTGCGCCTGAGTATGAAGTATTTCAGTGGGTATGTCAGTGTATCAGTGAATTAAATTTTGGCAGTTATTGTTTGATGAAAGAATGGCTTGAAATGAATAGCGAATTTGAAAAAAGTTACATCTATTGAGAGGTAAAGACAATGAAAATTGATGGAGAAAACTATATTCCTTTTGATGAACGAAAGACCATGACTAAAAAGGCATGGAAAGTAAAACAGGCGGAAGGACGCAAGACCAATGGTTTTAATACAGGAGAACGCATGTTCGAGAGTAAGAAAAATCCCTCCCGCGCAAAAAGAAAGAAAAATTTTCAAAAAGTGCTTGACAAAGCGCTTGTCGAATGATATAATGAATACATAAAGAAAAGGGAAAACAAATGAAAAAGGAAAATATAGAAGTATACAAAAGAATTGCAAAAATTTTATGTAGCGGTTTCCGCGATTTGCCTAGCGGTTGTGAAGGATGTCCCCTGTTCGATTGGGATTGGGATTGGGAAAAAAATGGTGACTTTGAATGTGAGTTGGATAAATTGAAAAGCGAGGAAAAAGAATGAAAGTAAATGTAAATTATGACTATGGATATGTAGGAACAGATAAAAATGTAGTATTAGAATTTAGTGATGATACTACAGATGAAGAAATTAACGAATATATTTGGGAAATGATAACACAACAAATCAATATATATTGGGAAAAATTAGAGGGGGATAAAAATGACTAAAGAAATTTTTGATAAAATTGCAAATGAATTTCAGACCTGCATAGAAATTTACATTGAGGATTTAGTAGTTGACTTTTGGAATGAATATGGGCTAGATATTTGGAAAGAATACTTCCCAAATTCTGAACAACCAAAATCTGAAGAAGAAACAAGAGAATTTTTCTCAGCAATTAAAAAAGGTTGCGATTGTATAGTAGATAACTTGTGTGATAATTACATTTATGATATGAAAAATGAGGTGAGCGAAAATGACTAAAAATGAAATTCAGGTTTTAAGGGCGAACTTGTTAGGCGGGATGGACGCTTATGTGCGGGAACACCTTGACGATGAAGATTATTTCATGGAGTGGCTTGAAATGGGTGTTCCCGATGGTGTGGATGAAGATACGCTGATGGAGATTGCGCGGGATGAAGAAGAGTTTAACCGCATTGCAAGGTACTTCGGTAGATTGATAACAAGATTCACTAAAGAATATGGTACAATGGAAAATTGAGAGGAGATTGAAAAATGATTGCAAGAGATTTAATTGTAGATAACGAACTGACCGAAGAAGACATTAAAGAATTAATTGATGATTTAATCGTTGAATTGCAAGAAATGACAAAGGTAAAATATAATCAAAAAGTTAATGCAGTGCGGGAATTGCTTAGAGAAATGGCGGAAAAGTACCCAAATTGGTTAGCAATCAAAGGCGATGGAACGACTATAGATAGAGATCTCTATTGGGAAGATTTAATCGACTTTTTCGAGAATACAGACCACGCACAATAAGCGAGAGAGGGGAAACCCCTCTCTTTTTGCGGCGGCCCGTGCGAGTTAGTCTAGACTAACTGAAGTTAGTTAATGTGAACTGGCGGCGCGTTCGCGAGCGAACAGCGCCGAATCCAGCCCCCCGATCGCCTATATGGATTTTTCATATGGTTATTTGAATTGATTGTTCGATCGTCCGGATCCCGAAATTTTGCCCCATATGCGGCATCGACTTGACATTTTAAAAAATTTATGATATAATATTAAAAAAACCCTATTTTTTTCCGCCACCTTAATTTTGGGCTGTAGCCTTCACCGCTATAAAAATGATAAAATATTCGCGCCACTAGTTTTTATTGCAGTACAGCTCACAAGAGCACCCGTAAAATCCAAAAAACTCAGCGAACCTCTCATTTGACATTTTTGAAAATTTATGATATAATATATATATATAAAAGATAACAAAAGAAAGGAATAAACAATGAATAAGCAGGAACTGATTGACGCACTCTTTAAGCAAGGGATTAGCATTGAAGAGGTAACTCAGATCTATGACCAAAAAACAAAAGAACAAGAGAAAGAGAAGAGGGTAAGTAAGGCGCGGGAGGCGCTGATCCAGGCAACCGCAGATTATATTGAGGCTATCGCTCCGGATGTACCGGTCTCCGCAAGTGAGATTGAGAGTGAGATTCTTGAGATGGAGCGGAAGTTGGCTAAGGTTAAGTCGCGGACGCCGGATGAAGACGCAATTCTTGAGTTTGCAAAGAGAATGGGCTGGTAAAACCAGCCCAGGATCTGCACCTTGATAACGGAAAACGGTATTTTTGAAAGGTGGTATTAGGCGGGGGCGGCGCACCACACAACTACCATTTAAGCATTTTTTCCAAATGATAGTGGTAGTTTCCAGGTCTCCCTCAATTATACCTGGTTTTATGATGACATCGTTTTACTTTACCCGCTTATATTTTTCAAGATAACATTTATACTACCTCCGATATAGTAAATTTGTTCTTTTTAGCGCTGCTACCACCCTTCAGATATGCCGTCTTCCCATCAGGGTGTTTTTTTATTTTCCGCTTAAAACTCTCTGCGCCTCGGGCTCCGCCCGATCATTAGTATAGAAGGAGAGTATTCCGCAAAAAAGTATTCCGCAAGACCCATTGCAGAAACGCTCGGAAATTGGATTATTTCCATCCTATAATAATAATTATATATATAGCTAGGAAATAATCCAATTTCCGACAAATGCAGCAACGGGTCTCACTTCAATTCATAAAACCCTTCATTATTCATTGTAGACCTAACTCCTATACATCTACTAAATGAACTATATGCCCTAGAACTAGTAAATATATTACTTTCTTTTAATATCTTTATATTATCCCCAATCATATAATCACTTAATCCAGTCATTTCTACTAATTCTTGTCTTGTATAAGTATCTCTTTTAGATAATAATTCAATACCAATCCAAGTCTTTAAAAGCGGGATCCAGTCCTTCTTCCTATGTTTTGAAGATAATAATTTACAATCAACTAGCATTTCTATACCAATTTTCATATCATTTTCTGCTTTTCTAATGAGAGTTAAAGTCAACACTTCTTCAGCCGTAGATTTATCCCTCATAACCCCCAATACCCCGTCTAAAACCAAATCATTAATAGCCCCCTCTAATTTTTTAACATTCT